>Ga0066856_10000943_pt1 | contig 11142 bp, 10 predicted proteins | sample ETNtaG_5_FD_65605 | JGI IMG/M metagenome (GOLD analysis project Ga0066856, IMG submission 65605) | Marine microbial and viral communities from oxygen minimum zone, Eastern Pacific Ocean - ETNP201406SV205 | ecosystem: Environmental > Aquatic > Marine > Oceanic | place: Pacific Ocean: Eastern...
CCATCGATGATCTGGACAGACGTTTGCTCGTAAACATGCGGCGCCCCCTCTTTGATGTCGAGCGTCGCAAGCATGTCCTCATCAACCTCAAACAACAATCCTGGAACGGCGGTTCCACGAACCGATGGAACGACATCTGCCGCCCCACCTTTTCGCGACGAAGAATAATAGTGAAACTTCAGTATGTAATCAGGGAGCCATGCTTGACCGATGCGAACCAACCCGCTTGGGTCAAGACCTCTCTTTTCGCACCACCGAGTCCAGTCTTCACGGTCCATATTTGAGCCGTAGGCAAAGTAGAGGTGTTTAACGGCCATACCTTAGATATCCGCCGAGCCTATTTCAAATCACTGCGGAAATAATACCATCAAACAATGCATTTTCATTGGAGTTGGAAACAGGCGGTTATAAGGAAGGAAGATGTGCGAAAATCATGCGAAATCCTTTCATGTTACTCACCGAAGTCAGCGTTGAATATCCAAAGAGGGCTTTCGCTGCTATCATGCTCAGTATCGTTGTCCTTGCTTCCGGTGCCATGCATCTTCAATTTGACAACAGTGAAGACGGCTTCTTTCCCGACGACCCGAGGGTAGATTTGCTCAACCAAGTAGAGGAAGAATATCGCTCAAACATTGACTTCATCCGTGTTATTGATGAAATTCAAGAGAACGATTTACTCGACGCAAACACATGGACTCACCTCGCTGAAATTGAAGCAACGATGCTTAACGACTCAAATTTCCAACCCTATCATTATCCATTGTTTGGCACTCAAGCAAACAACGGCCCTGCCAGTAACGCCATGCAATGGCAAGTTTTGCAAGATGAAACCACCGCCTCAGTATGGTTGGAACCGCTTCAAAAGGCAATGATTGACGTCCTCAGTGCTCAAGGTCAAGAAAACCTCACATCTGCTCTTTCCAATCTATCAACGGCTGCTCAAAGCGTTCCTGGAGTAGAACCCGTGACCACCGACCGGCTCTTATCTTGGGATGCAGGTACTCCTGCAGAGTGGCTTCCAAGGATTGATTCGGGAGCCAATCTATCAGATGAGTTGGGGGCGTTATCCGGTCAATTGCAAAGCGCTTCAGTCGGAAGAACACAGGCCGAGATGGGTCAAATTCTAGCGGTCACAGGACCACTCCAAGGTCAGATTGGACCGTTGCTTGGCCTTCAAAGCATTGATTTCCGTGCCGCTATTCTCAGTTGTCTACCCAACGAAGATAAGCAGGACCCATGGGTTAGCGACGGCCCAGTATTGGTCACACTCGTTGTGTCCAGTGAACCCGCTGATTACGGTTATACGGTACTTGATAAGGTCCAGAATGACCTCGTTTTATGGGCAGAGAATCTTGAAAAAGACCTTATTGAATCCTCAGGTGATGACGATTTACGCACCTTTTCTTTTGCACAGTTCGCCAAGAATTCTTCTGCAACCATTGGTAAGGAAATTGGAATGCTTACCAGTGCAGCCATGGTGCTTCTTGGTGTTATTCTCTGGTTTAACTTCCGAAGTGTTCGGGAGACTGCATACGTTCTCACGCTAACTGTATTTGCAATCTTAGCAACCTATGGGCTGTCAGGATGGTTGCAATTCGCTGGCGTCCCTATGACGTTTAATGCTGCAATGAACTCAATTCCTGTCCTACTGCTTGCCATCGGAGTGGATTATGGTTTGCACGTTGTGCTTAGGATACGGGAGGAGTTGAATTCGGAAGAAGAGAACAACCCACTGGGCCGTGAAACCCTTCAAGACTTTGAATACGCTGTGCGTCAGCGAGCGATCCGCCAGGGAACCATTCTCACCTCCATCGCCCTACTCATAGCGATCTTCACGGACATTGTTGGTTTCCTTTCGTTCCGTCTTTCCAGCCTTGCATTCTTGCAAGTCTTTGGAACTGTAATTGCTATCGGACTGTTTTTCATCTACTTGCTAAGCATCTCCGCCTTGCCTGCACTGATGCTTATCTTGCCACCGAAACGTCTGTCCTTGGAAAAGGCCAGCAAGGTAAAGATCGGGCCGCTGAGCAACAACATCGCCACGCTCTCTCAACGGCCAAAACTCGTCAGCATCATCGCCGTAGTGTTGTTGATTCCAATGTTCTTTGGGCTTCAACAACTTGAGGTCGCCTTTGAACAACGGGACCAACTCGATACCTCCGTTCCTGTCGTAGGCGATTTCATTCTTATCAGCGATGAATTTGGAACCAGTCGCTCACCGTTGTACATCGTTCTCGATGGAGACATTATGTCCGATTCTGGCCGTGATGCATGGATACTGACTTCTGATGAACTTGCTACAAATCCTGACATTAATGGAGTAACCAATGGGTTATGGGATGTTTTAGAACAAGCAAGATTGCAAGATACTACGCTTGATGGTCTCATACAAGCCATTGACGCAGGTGATTCACAAGCGTGGCAAGCGCTTGAAACGTGGGCATTGGAAAATTCAACAGGCATCGAGATGACCAAGAGTCTACTGGCCCGAGATGGTGGCCAGACCGTCATTTCATTCCAGGCGGAAACACTTGATTGGGCGGCAACCGTTGCGTTTGCCGAGCGTATGGACGCCTCGCTGGTCGACATGTCCCAGAACATTGACGATGACTTTTCCTTGAGCCTCAGCGGACGGAGCCTGATCCAAGCTCAAACCACATCCGATGTCGCCAATGCCTCAATCCAATCAACAGCCATTGTTGCTATCGTTATCTTGTTGATGCTTACCTCAATCCATACCTTCCGCAACCAAAACAATATCATGGAAGGGATTCAACGAGGATTTGTATCATGGATTCCGTTGATGATGGTTGTTGTTTGGGTGTACGGTTTGATGGGATACACTGGATACAACATCAATTCTCAAACGGTCACGATTGGAGCGCTATCGTTGGGCCTGGGTGTCGATTATGCCGTCCACTTCACCACCCGTTTGGAAGAAGAGGCCGAACATTCACCGTTTGCAACCCCTCACGAGTGGGTCGCTCGGTCAACCGCCACCACAGGGCGTGCGATGGCGGGTGCAGCATTAACAACCGCAGGTGGTTTTGCTGTACTGAACTTGTCTGCATTGCTCCCCCTTCGTCTGTTTGGACAGGCTTTCGTGGTTGCCATCGTCCTCGCCCTGCTCTCAAGTCTTCTCATCCTACCCGCACTTTACGCCCCATTCCTACGACGAACAGCAGCCTTATCAGCGAAACATCATGGAGGCAGTGAAGAATGAAACGCAAAACGGTCTTTTGGTTTTCGTTTTTCGTTGGCCCGCTTATCTTAATCTCGTACCTACGAGGGGTTAACGCTGTATCCGACCCTCTTGTTTACTGGGGCGATGTGTCTCCTTCAATGCAACAATTCATTGTCCCTTGGATGTTTGTTGCAGCGGTTGGGTATCTACTGATGTGGTATCAGTTCTTCTTCGGTTGGACGGAGGCTGAAGTCGCATCGCTGACATGGCCGGGTCGGCCGGAGGATGGGAAGGGAACACAACGCTTGTTGGCTCTCTATGCTGCGTTTCTTATCCCCTCATTGTTTTGGATTGATGCAACACGAATCTATCTAGAAAGTCCCAGTTTTGTCATGGCATTCATCACCATTGGTTTGCTTGCAATAGCAGGGATTTCATCTCTAGGTTTTGGTGTTCTCGCTTGGTCATCTCGACAGACCCTGCCCCACGGCAACCGCGTCATCATCGGTTCAGTTTTGCTTTCCATTCAATGTACGTTCTGGGACGCAATATACTGGGTTTTGATGTTTCCATGGTAAGAACACCGATTGAAATACTGAGCGGGGGGATGGACAGGTATGAAGAACAAAATTCTCTTGGTATTCTGTGTTGTTACCACCACCGTTCTTGCAGGATGCACCGGTCCGATGGAATCCACTATGATCGAATCAACCCAATCCACTGAATCAACGGCCGTACCCGCAAGGATTTCGTTCATCTCTCCTACCCTTGACCGGCCCGAAGACTTAGCGAGTCAACACGATTTGCGAAACAGTTTCGATGGCCCTATACTCATGTTATGGGTTGCAGCAGGCTGCAGTGGTTGCCACGATTGGACCGATCTCATTCGCTCGGAAATGGAAGCAGGTAATATTTCCAATACCACGAGCATCATCTCTGTGCATCGTTACCCGGATGCTGAGGATTCCTCCGCTGTAGAGCGCCGTTACGGCGACAATACAAGTGACCATTATGCTCCTTGGCCGGTGCTGATTCCCGATGCCTCAACCACCGTCATCGACCGTGATACGGGCGAGATGACGGATGTAGGGCTGTACGAGGCGTTCGGAGAGCCGGTAACACCCACGCTCCAGGTTCTGGGAAGTGATGGCGGTTTAGTATGGACCTCTAACAAATACTGGGCAAATACCACGGTATTGGGGGAAGCATTGAACATCATGGCTGAACAAGAAGGGATTCAATGATGACCCTTATCGACATGCTATTTTGGTTTTCTAGCCTTTACATCCTCCCCTTTTGGTTGATGATGTGGTTCGCACCTGAACACGAACGAACAAAACAAATGATGAGCAATGAATGGCTCTTTTTGGCTCCGCTGCTGCTAGCTTATACCGTTGCAGTCATACCAAGCCTACCAAGCATACTTCTTGCCTTCAGTAGCGAAATGCCGACACCTGCATTGGTCATTAACATGTTTTCCGAAGATGAGGTTATTCTCATTGGTTGGTTGCATTTTCTCGCTTTCGATCTTTTGGCAGGTCGCTGGACATGGGAGCGTTTGATGGAAGCAAAACAACCTATTTTCGTGAGCATGCCCGTTCTCTTCTTGAGCATGATGGTAGCTCCTCTTGGCTGCCTGCTCGGTATGTTTGTCACTCGCATCGCAATCACGACGACGGAGTGACGGTCCTTCCACCTGCCGTGGAAATTTACTTCATCGGCCAATGACGAAACCAATTCGTTGTGATTTAATTATCCCCACGTACAGGGTTCCAAAACGGTTTGGCCGCCCATAAAGGGCTGCAATACTTCGGGGATTTTTACTCGCCCATCTTCAAGTTGATTTTGCTCCATGATGGCAACCAACGCTCTTGATGTGGCAACTGCGGTTGAATTAAGGGTGTGGGCAATCGGTTGATTCGGGTGGCCAGGTTGGCCGTAACGGATTGAAAGACGGTTTGCTTGGTAATCCGTACAGTTTGAGCATGAGACGATTTCCTTGTATTGGTTGGCACCAGGAATCCAGGCTTCCAAATCATACTTCTTTGCTGCCACTGTACCCATGTCTCCAGTACAGATGTTGACAATTTCATAATGGATGCCCAAACTGTTCCACAAATCCACACAATTGGTGAGCAGTTCCTCATGAAGTTCCCAAGAATCTTCTGGCTTTGCAATGATGATTTGTTCAATTTTTGTAAATTGATGGACCCTCCAAATACCAAGGTCGGATTGTCCGTGACTACCGACTTCTCGTCGGAAACAGGAAGAAACTCCTACCATGCGAAGAGGGAGTAAATCTTCGTGAATGGTCTCGTCCATGTACATGGCCGTTAGTGGATGTTCTGAAGTTGCGATCATGTAGAATTGGTCGGGTTCAACTCCGTACATCACCGTTTCAAAATCTGCGAGGTCAGTAACCCCTTCATAGGCCTCTCGATTCATCATTACGGGAGGTTGTACGAACGTAAATTCTCGCTGCCTTAGGAATTCTACAGCATAATTCTGAAGGGCAAACTCCATACGAGCAAGGTCGCCTTTGAGGAAGAAGAACCGACTTCCAGTGATTTTTGCTGCACGCTTCAAATCAACCCAACGATTCATTTCAATCAATTCATTGTGCGTTCGAACATCAAAGTCAAACTCAGGTTTTGTACCATGAGTGGAGTGAACGGTATTTCCTGATTCATCTGCACCTTCGGGAACATCAACATGGAGAATGTTTGGGATGGACATTCGGATTTTATCACGTTGTGCCATCGCATCGTTTGTTTTCGTTTCCATCGCGGAGATACGTGCTCCCAAATCAGCAACTTGGGCCAATATCGCTTCAGCGGCTTCATTGTCACCTGCTTTTTTTGCCGCCCCAATGCCGCGAGCAGCTTCGTTCTTTTCTCGGCGTAATTGGTCGGTTTCATGAAGGAGATTCCTCCATGTTTGGTCAAGGTTGATGACGTCCTCAATTTTGTCGTGGGGAAGGCCTCGCTTGGTATGGTCGGCGCGGATGAGTTCCGGTTGTTCGCGAAAGAGTTGCATGTCCAACATGTTGATCACCACGAGATATTGAATTGAAGAATTTCATTTCCTATGAACAAGAAGCCGCCGATGAAATAGCCGAGAATGGCTCCTCCATTGAGCAACGGAAGGCCCGCCTGTGCCTTTCCTCTCGCCACATAACTCATCAGCACTAAGTAGCCAAGCAAGCCTCCAATGAGCGTTGAAATTGCTACTGCTGTTGCCCCGCTGGGGTCAAGATATTGCAAGGCGGAGAGAACAAGCATACCTGGGAAAATGATGTCTCCTAGGCCCATGAACATCGCTTCAGTTGAAGGCTTCTTCTTGCGCTTTTTCTGAACTTTATCGGAAAGAACCCGCTTTGATTTCGCTTGTTCTGTTTCTTCTATCAGTGAATAATTGGTATCTTGAGGTGCTACCAAAAGGATAGGTAAACGCAGACCAATCATCGTATCTGCAAGGTCAAGCATGTGTTTTGATTTGTAAACCGCCCACGCATCATAGACGGCTGCGAGTATCATGAAAAGAATGGCCATTGGGGGCTCGAAACTTACACCCAGTAGAACACATACGCCCGCCCCAAGCAACACACCGGTTGTATTGACGACATACCATTCGCTGTGGACATAGAGGAGAATCATCAGAATGAGGGTAACCGTAAGTCCAATAATCACCGGTATTGTTTCAAGTTGAACGCCGACCAGAGGAAACATATCAGTTTCCAATGCACCGTACTGAATCTCAATGTTCTGTTGAGTGCCGTCCAGAGAAATGGATACCAATTGTCCAGAATCGTTTGTCATACTGATGAACGTTAAATCCGCTTCTGAGACAACTGGGAATGTACCAAAATTTTGGAGTGAGGTTTCCCAAAGCAGGTTGGCGTTACCGTCACCGGTGATGATCAAATCCGTGAAACCATTTTCATCAAGGTCCACAATCTGTACCGATGAGACACTGCTAACCAAGGTGTTGAGATTCATTCTCTCTTGGATGAAAAAGCGTTCTTCCGCTGGCGCAGAACCGTTCCATTCTAGGCCTGTTATTGCACCATTTTCTTCACCAAGCAACATCATTTGTTGGTCGTTTGGTAGAGTTGAGGTGTTTGAGGTGGCGAAGGGAGATGTTCCAACTGCTGTTGATGTGAACGACGAGGTACTGTTCTGCAGATACGCCATTCGGACTTCACCGTCAAGACGCGGCGCTAATGGGTCGGCAACACCTGCAAATTCATCGAGGTGAATCACACCTGTAGCAGACGGGACGGCCAAGAACAGAAGGGTATCGTTCAGAAGTTGAGAATGCATGATTCCATCCTTGAAATCGATGTGAGGCATGCTCCATCGGGCTTGAAAAGCCAAGATCCCGGCATTTTCTGGTTCATCAAAAGTATTGTAACGCAAAACTTCGGAAGCCGTGTTGAACAAATACATCGCTTCATTTGTCTTAACGGCAAGAGCGCAACCGGTGTACATCTCTGGTCTTGGTTGTTGATTGCCTCCTTCATCAAATACGAACAAGCGTAGGAATCCACCAAATTTCCGGTTTCATAATCTACAGTCCATACCCAAGCACCGCTGGTGAAGGTGAGCGTGTCATGGGTCGTTGACATTCTCACTCTTGAATCCGGTTGATTTTGTGAGTGGTTGTGTGTCATCGACCATACAGGTTCATCCATTCCGTTTGAAACACTCCAAGCAGACATCGTGACATTGTATGCTCCTGCGGTCCCTCCGATAACAGATGTGATGAATCCATCATCGCCCCACGTTCCGATATAATCTCCTTCAACTGCTGCTTGGTCCGTCATTTCAAACGGCTCAGTATCAAAATCAATTAGCATTACGTGAGCAAGGGGGATGGTGCTGTACAACAGAGCAAGAGTCAAAACAACCATCATTCCATATTTGATGATGTAGTCTTTCTTGTACTTTGCAAGATAGATAATGAGGGCTGTGAAAAGGAAAATTGCTATCAGTTCAACAGCAACATATCGGATTTGACTGGCCCCACTGCTTCCAAACGCCTTGAGTTCGCCAATATCATAATACGGCCGCATGTAACTTGCAAGAGCGATGGTTGCGACGAACATTCCAGCCATTGAAACCATGCCGACCCACTGTTCTTTGAACAACTCAAGCAGGGTGTCTTCCTTACGAAGTTCCTCCTCTACTTCGGCGAACCGGTCGTTTTGGCGTGGTGTCTTCCCCACATCAGCCCCATCGGTCATGACTCTGCGAAGGCTCCCTCTCATATCAGCCTCGCGTTCAAAGGGCAATCAAATGTGCAAAGGAAAGAGGCTATTGTGGGCAACTGTCTCCACGATACATGAGGGGGGACACCGAACGACGCCTCTGGCTAGAATCCAGCAAGAAGTTGGGGATGGCTCTTGGTTTGTCAAACACCTCAAAGGCGGTAGATGCTCTCAATTTACCGCCGCAAAATCACACGACAGTTCATGTAGCGGGTAGCAACGGGAAGGGGACAACATGTGCGTTACTTTGTACTGCTTTAACCAACGAAGGCATTTCAAATCTGATGTTTTCTTCTCCTCATCTGATTCGTGTTGAAGAACGCATTCGAATCAACGGTATTCCAGTCCAACCCGATGTGTTTGACCGTGCATTGGAAAAAGTGTATGCTGCAACAACAACCAAAGGCATCAGGGTCACATTCTTTGAGATTACATTCCTTGTTTCTCTTGTTATTGCCAGTGAAGCCGATGTTGAGGTAATGGTTATGGAAACAGGCCTTGGAGGGCGATTGGATGCTACCCGAGTCGCCAAAGCAGACATTGGTGTTCTCACCTCACTGTCCTTGGAGCACACCGATGTATTGGGGGATGAACTCGCCACAATTGCAATGGAAAAAGCGGCCATTGCCCGTGCGCATTGCCCGATGATCGTACGCCGGCCTGAGGACGAAAACATCCGTAGTGCCATTGAAGAAACGACCCTAAAAGCAGGAATGAGCGAACTTGGTGAGATCAGCGGGCCAGCAGAATTGATGTTTGTCGACGTCCCACTCGGTGCATCATTTCGTGAAGAAGCAGAATGCTTGGTCAGGGAAATATGGGCCCATCTTGAATGCGTAAATCCTCTTCATCAACCCATAACAGAAAACTGCGTGTGGCCGGCTCGTATGCAACTGATTGAGCCATCGGAACCTTCAGAGCCGTTTTTCTTGTTGGATGGAGCTCACAATCCAAGCGGTATCTCCCGGGTTGTCAATGAACTGTCATTGAATCCAAGTGTTTGTGAAGGCTCGTGGGTAATGCTCCTGGGTACATCACCACAAACTGACATGAAAGGTACAATGAGGCCTCTAGTACAACTTTGCAAAAATAACCCCCCACTCGCCGTCGTTCTGAGCGAACCACAAGGGGGACGGTATCCTGCTGTCCCGGTTTACGAATTGAAGAAGTGGTTTGATGGGCTCGGAATTCCAATTTTATCTCATTCCATGCCCAATGATGCGGTCGCTTATGTAAAACAAAACTACAATCAATCAACACTTGTCGTATCAATTGGTTCACTTTACCTTCAGGGAAATATTCTGGAGATGATGGGTTGGACCACGGATGAAAACCTTTCATTTGTTGCGAAGCACTGATAGAGAATAGCACAGTAGAGGGAGCAGTGAGGGCCGTGTCTAACAAATGGGACATTCGTTTTTTGGAGTTGGCAAAACACATCTCCGGATGGAGTAAAGACCCTTCAACCAAGGTTGGATGTGTTGTTGTCGGGGAAGACCGAGAGATTCGTTCTACCGGGTTCAATGGATTTCCGCGGGGAATCAGTGACGACAACGAACGACTAACTGACCGCAACCAAAAATACCCTCTTATTTGTCATGCAGAAGAAAATGCCATCATGCATGCAGCGCGTATTGGAGTTTCTCTCAAGGGTAGCACAGCCTTTGTGACATGGCCTCCTTGTTCTCGGTGTGCACGTTCGCTCATTCAAGCAGGGATCCGAGAAGTTGTTTATCCTTCACCAGAAGAAATCCCAGAACGATGGATAGAGGATTTTACCATTTCAAACGGGATGTTGGAAGAAGCAGGCGTGCTGGTTCGAACCATCAATGATTGATCCAATCAATCTGTATCTACCCTCATAGGTTAACAAGAACCGATTACCGGCGAGTTGGTGGCTTCCAATTGATGTATTCCAAGTGGGCTGCCTTAGGTGGAGTGGAAGAGGTTTCGTATTCACTGATTCGCTCAGCCAACCAGGTAAACCATTCGAACCTCGTATCTCCTCCTAAACTACGCTCTGATATGATGAATTGGAGGCATTTATTGTGGTGATGCACAATAAGTCCGGAATAGAGGTCATACACGAGATGAAAATCAAGATCTCCACGGTGAACAAGAGCACCAAGGCTCTCCCAGGTCGTCATTATTGAGAAAGCTTTAGCCCAATCATCGCCGTGATAGGCATGGAATTTTTCCCACCCGTCAATATCATCTGGCTGATAGGTCAATTGCACCAGTCCAGCAGCAAAGTCCGGTCGTTCCATGAGTTCTGAGAGTGAAAGTGCAGCAGCACTATCCCTTGCTGCCTTAAGTTCTTGAATCTGAAACCACGAATATATTGCAGCACCAAGAATGGTAACTAACCCGATGATTTCTGCCCATGATGCTGCTGTAGAGAGGTCCATAACTGCATGAAAGTTACGGAGGTTTAGAATTGTATCCAAGAACGTGAGAACATCTGACAAGAAATCTGAGTGCAAGATTCATGAGCCGAATCACCAACCAAGTCACATGAACCCTATCGTAAAATCTCTGTTAGAATTCAATCAAGCCTTTGAAATCCCAAAACTGGATACTCCAAATCTCGGACCAGATGAGTTGATTGAACTGCGTATTAAACTCCTTGAAGAGGAGGTCAAGGAGTATGCTGAAGCAGCCCGAGCGGGTGATTTGGTAGAAGTCCTTG
>Ga0066856_10000944_pt1 | contig 11140 bp, 8 predicted proteins | sample ETNtaG_5_FD_65605 | JGI IMG/M metagenome (GOLD analysis project Ga0066856, IMG submission 65605) | Marine microbial and viral communities from oxygen minimum zone, Eastern Pacific Ocean - ETNP201406SV205 | ecosystem: Environmental > Aquatic > Marine > Oceanic | place: Pacific Ocean: Eastern...
GGCATGAGTGGATCTTCTGGCGGCATGAGCGGTTCATCGGGTGGCATGAGTGGATCTTCTGGCGGCATGAGCGGAAGTGGAAACCCAATACGTGGAATGGGAGGTCAGTCAGCTGGAGGTCAAGGTCAAATGGGAGGCTACCCTGGAGAAACAAATTCTGAGCGACAAAGAAGATTAGAAGGTGAGCTTGAGAAGTCAGTTGGTGGATTAGATGAAGTGTTAGGAGAAGAGCAACGAAAGATTGAGTCAGTCGGAAGAGATACTGGAGGATTTGGAGGAAATTCCAGTCGAGGTGGGGTTGGATTAGGAAAACAAGCTAATGTTGGAAGCCAAAGAAATGGTTCGAATTCTCAACAAACTGGAGTTGGAAGTACCAGACAGTCATCTGTTGGCGAGTTAAGTGATGAAGAAATTAGAGCCAGAACACCGGATGATATACCGGAACTTGTGAGCGAGGATGTTGTTTCAAAGCAACTTCGTGAGGCTGCGGTGTCCGAAGATGATCCTCAATTAAGAGAGAGATTATGGGAAGAGTATAGAAATTATAATCGTTTTTAATAAAATTTAATCAAATAGATTTGGGCTGAACTATGAAAAAAATTATTCTATTTTCTTTTTTTATGGTTATTTTATCGGGATGCACAGTCTCAGAAGTTATTGAAGCAGAAAGAACAAATTTAGATATTGCTACTTTGAATATTTCTGAAAATTTTTTGTTAGATATTGGGATATTGATGTTTGAGAGCGGGGTATCAGAGGAGAATGATCCTGATAAAACTGGTATTTATGGAGAAATAAGAGCTGCTGAGTCAAGGTATTTCCCATATCATCTGAAAACCACGCTTGAAAAGACCCGTTATTGGGGATCTGTAAGAGTCATACCGTCTCGTGATGCGATTACAGACGTAATCATAAGCGGTGAGATTATTCGATCCGATGGAGAATACGCGGAATTAGAAATCAGTGCGGAAGACATCACTGGAAAAAAATGGTTCTCAAGAGAATATTCGATTCAAACTGGATTACGCTCATATTCTGAAGGAAGAGACAGAACTAATGATCCCTATCAAAAGATTTTTAATGATTTTTCTAACGATTTGAGACTTTATGCTTCAGATCTTCATGGATCAGTAAATAAAAAAATTCAGCAAACCTCTGAATTATTATTTTTTGCAAATATGGTTCCTTCTGTTTACGAACAATACTTTTCAAATAATGAAGGACAAATAGAGATCTTGAGACTTCCAGCGGACAATGATCCAATGGTTGTTAGATTAAAGGGTATAAGAGAGCGCGATCGTCTCGTTATTGATTCCATTAATGAGCATTATGCAAATTACTATTATGGTATTGCTATTCCATACGAAGGATGGAGGCGTAAAGCTAGAGAGAATCAAATTGATATTCGTGACACAAAAAGAGCGGCATCAATAAGAGCATTAATCGGAGTTGCAGTTACAGCGGGATCAATTAATGTGGATACAAGTGATACAAGTCGGTCTCGAAGAAATATAAAAAGGGCGACTCGGAGTGTCGGAATTGATAGAGGTATTAGGACAATTATTGACGCGTGGCAATTGAGGGAATCAACCAGATCATATCGTAATCAGATTGGAGAGTTATCCGAATCATTTATTGCAGAAGCAGCACCGATGATAATTGAGGTAGAGGGTCAATCTAGACGTCTCACAGGTACCGCCGAGTCTCAATATGAAGGCTGGAGAAAAATTTTAAAGGAAATTAACCAGATTGAGTCTGGGGAAACTTCTATTCCAGAATTAGGTTTGCCATCAAGATCTAATAACGAAATACTCAATTGAATTAAGTGAATAAACTCAAAAAAGATCTCCTTTTAGGCCAACGTTACCAATTGATCGAGCTCTTAGGTAAGGGTGGAATGTCAAGCGTTTGGCTAGCTCTTGATACAAAATTAAATACAAGGGTTGCACTAAAGTTTTTGTCCGATGAGTTATCAACTTATGAGACCGCAATCAAGAGATTTAAGAAAGAATGGATGATTGCAAGTAACTTAGTTCATCCAAATATTGTTCGAGTATATGAATATCATGATGATATTACTCCTAATCCATTTTATTCAATGAAATACATTGATGGAGATAATATTTCAATTCTGTCTGAGAGTGACTTCACTGAGGCTTTTAAACCCATAGGATATATAGCTAGCGCATTAAATTATGCGCACCAAAAGGGGATTTCTCATGGCGATTTGCGATCAAATAATATTCTTATTGATGGTAATGGAATGCCATTTTTATTCGATTTTGGTGTTGCCACAATCCATGAGGAAGAGGCTGATTTATCTGATGTAAGTCACCCGGATATAATTTCTCTGGGTATTTTAATGTATGAAATACTCCTTGGAGTACCTCCGAAGCCAAATGAGGATATTAAAAATTCATTAGATGCAAAAATAGGAAAAAAACTTTCCTCTTTAATCGCATCGATGGTCAATTCTAATCAAAAAGAAAAAAGTATTGATACAAAAGAAGTGATGTCTTTATTGTTGGATGCAGATATAAGGCCAGGAAGAGTTGACGTTAAAATCAAAAGCAAGCTCAAGCCAAATGATGATATTCGGGCTGAGATTTTCAATAATGAAAATCAATTTGGATCTAATATAATTTCTGAGCAAGAAACACCTAAGCATGAAGAGGGGATCGATCCAAAAACTTTCTATATAAGTTTAGTTCTTATTTTGGTTTTATTTTTTTCTGTAGTTTTTCTATTACCATCAACCGTTGATGAGAAAGTAATAAACAGTGATCAAAGTATAGAGGAACCCCAGGAAGAAATTGAAAATAATGATGAATTTGAAAAAGAAATGCTTTTACAAAGAAAAATTGCTGATGAAAATTTAAATTCTTTGATAATTGAATACGAATCTCTGAAAAATAAAGGAGTTTCTAAATGGGGCGGACAAATTTATGAGAGAGTTAAAGACAATTTTAATATTGGTGATGAGGAGTACTTGAAAGGTAGCTTTATCTCTGCATCAAAACACTATCAAATAGCATTCACTGAAGCACAGAAGTTATCATCAACGGTTGATGATCAACTTAACTCTAGCTTAATATCTGCAGAGAATGCAATGGAGAGCAATAATTTTAACGAGGCGATTTATTTTTATGATATTGCCTCATCAATTAAGCCGAATAACATCGAATATAAAAAACAATATCAAAGAGCCTTGAATCTAGAGGATGTTATTCTTTTGTATCGTAAAGCTTTTGAATTAAATAAAGATAATGATTTTATGTCCGCCAAGGATCTTATAATGAAATCGTTAAATCTTGACCCTGAATACGAGCCCTCACTAACACTTCTAAATCAAATTCAAATTAATATTACTAGAGAGAAATTTGAGAACAGAATGACTGAAGGTTTTAGTGCTCTCAAGAAAATTGATTTTCTGTCGGCCAGAGCATTATTTATGGATGCAAAAAGTCTTTTTCCAAAATCAATTGAATTGATTGATGCATTTAGACAACTTGATCAAGCAGAAAAAGATTTTTTTATATCTGACTTGAAAGAGCAAATTGAGAATTTCGAAAAAAATGAACAGTGGGAATTGGCGATTGAAGGATATGAGAAAATTCTCGAGAAAGATAGTGATATTGAATTTGCCAAAGAGGGTTTATTAAAGGTATCAAAAAGATCTGAACTTACTCAGAAAATTCAGGAATATATTGATAATTATAACGCATTAAATGATCCTGAGATTATGGAAAAGGCAACATCACTTTTAATTGAGGTTTCAGTTTTTGAAAAAAAACCAAGGCTTAATGCCCAAATTCAGGAACTAAGACGATTGCTAAAAAGAGCGAATACACCGATTGAAATTACGTTGGTATCTGATAATTACACAAATGTAAAAATTCTTAAGGTTGGAGCGTTAAATCTATTTGAGATTAGAAATATAAAACTTCGTCCCGGAAATTATGTAGCAGTTGGAATAAGAACTGGCTTTCGAGATGTCCGAGTCGAGTTTACTGTAGCTCCAGAAATCAATATGAAACCTATTAAAGTAATATGCGAGGAATTAATTTGAAGATTTCCAGAATAATAGTTGAAAGCAAAGAACGAAATCATATTTTAAATGACGTTCTCAAGCCTATTCATATAGGAACTCAAGTAGACTCTGAAATTAAAATTACTGGGCCAGGAAATTCAAATTTTCTTCAAGTAATAGTTACATCACAAAAAATAATTTTAAAATTAATTCATAAAAATGCCAGCATAATGGTTAATGGAAATGAACTAAAAGATGATCACATTCTAAAATCAAAAGATATAGTTGTTCTTTATGGAGTGATGATTACATTTGAGGTAAAAGGTGCAGATCTAATCATTTCGCTTGATGAAAATGGCAGCACTTACTTCACCAGAGCACCAGAATTTAAATCGAGAAATGACGATATATCAAATGAAAAAATTATCGCATCTAAGTTTGAATTAGGCAAAACTAATCAAGCAATAAATAGGAAAAATACTCCAGCAAAATGGAAGATTATTGCGACGTCAGTTTTTTTCATTTTGATCATCTTTTCTTATTTGATTTTCAGCGCACAATCATTGAAATTTGAGGTTAATCCATCGGATATTGATGAGATTTCGATTAGAGGTGCTTGGTTTAAAATACCTATAGGCGAACGGTATTTATTGAGAGAGGGAAATTATACTGCAGAAATTAAAAAAGAAGGATATTATCCTTTGGCTCATAGTTTCGAGGTGAATGAAAGTCCTGGCCAGATAGTATCATTAGAATTGAAGAAGTTGCCTGGAATAATCAATATTGCAACTAATACAGAAGATATTGATCAAATCATTATTGATGACACAATTTATTTGACATCCTCTATAAATGAGCTGCAATTGGAGCCCGGATACCATGAGTTAACAGTTTCTTCCTCAAGGTTCTTAAAATATTCAGGTACATTTTTTGTAAATGGAATGGATATCATTGAAAATATTTTTATAGACCTGATTCCAGGATGGTCAGAGATAAATGTGGACTCAATCCCACCTGCAGCTGCAATATACCAGGGGAACAAAGAGATTGGTATTACACCATCCTCCATTGAATTATTAGAAGGAATTCATAATATTTCTTTAATAAAAACAGGATTTAATGCATGGGATACAATCCTTAATGTTAAAGCAAATACAAAACAAGATATTGGTAAAATTCAACTTGTTCCCTCAAATGCAATACTCAAAATCAAAACTATTCCATCTGGAGCCAATATCAGTGTAGATGGCAGATATCGAGGTCAGTCACCAATAGATTTATCGTTACTTCCTGAGCAAGATTATTCAATTACGTTTTCAAAAAATGGTTTCAATGCAGTCGATAGAAATATAAGAATGAATGCCGCAGAGGAAAGACCGATCACGGTAGATCTGGCAGCAGTTCTTGGAAAAATCTCTATTACTCTTAATCATGGTGATGCTAATGTTTTTATTAATGGCAATAGTATAGGTAAAGGTTCCCAAGATCTTGATTTGCCGGCAACAGAACATACCCTGTCAATTACAAAAGATGGCTACCAAACCTTCGAAAGAAAGATTAATCCGCGAGTAAATTATCCTCAGAAAATAGAAGTGAATCTTATTAGTAATGAAGAATTTAGGCAAAAAAATTTGAAACAATTTATTGTGAATTCTAGTAACCAGAAGTTAAGAAGAATAGAGCCTGGGGATTTTGTAATGGGTTCATCAAGAAGAGAGGTAGGGCGACGCGCTAATGAGGTAATTAGGAATGTTAAAATTACTCAGCCTTTTTATATTGGCACAAAAGAGATAACCAATAGTGAATATCGAAGATTTCGTGAGCCGGATAACAGCTCTGCTGATTTCCATCCCTCATTAATTGCAGATAACAACCCTGTAGTCAATGTGAGTTGGTCAGATGCGGTTGAATATTGTAATTGGCTCAGTTCTATTGAAGGTTTGCAGCCGGTTTATGTGAAACGCTTTGAAAAATGGGAGCTTTTAAATCCCATTCCAGATGGTTATCGATTACCTACAGAGGCTGAATGGTCTTGGGCTATAAGGTATCAAGCAAGAAAAAATAATACAATTTTTTCCTGGGGCAATCGTCTGCCACCGGTAAGGGATCATGGAAATTATGCCGATATTACGGCTAAAACACTGCTTCCCAATATAATATCTAATTATGAGGATGGGTATAGCTCCTCATCGCCTGTCGGAAGTTTCAGGTCAAATTCACTTGGAATTTATGATGGAAGTGGTAATGTTTCTGAGTGGGTAGGAGATTATTACTCGATCCCAGTACCTGGATTAAATGAGATAGTGATAAATCCAATAGGCCCAGAAACTGGAATTAATTATGTGATAAGAGGATCTAGTTGGAGGCATGCAGGAATAACACAATTAAGAAATGCCTATAGAGATTTTGGAAATAAAGGACGGATTGACGTGGGTTTCAGGATAGCGAGAAATATTAATGAATAAATTTATTCTATTTTTTTTAGTAACTTTACCTTTAGCTCTTAGTGTGAATAATATCTTTTCACAAGAAAAAGTGGATCAAAGTGAAAAAATGACTGAAGAATTAAATTCACAACAAGATTTGAATAAAAATGATGATATTTCTGAGGTTACTAATGTTGACCAAAATACTAAGAACAATCCAGAGGATGATTTTGATCTGGATGATCAAACCTATGGTGAAGAAGATGATGATTTTGTTCCAAGTGAGGAGATTCCTGCCGACGAACCGATACCATTTCCTACTAACATCTAGATTTATTAGATATTTGATCTAAAATTACTAAAGCAAAAGCGAGAATGTAAATATGAAGAAAAACAATATTCCAGTCGAATTTGTATACCAATTATTCGCATTAATAGTAGCAATAATTATTGTTCATGGTTATTACGTTTCGGTTGTCAGGCCAAATGCAAATCAAATTATTATTGAACAAAATATTGAAGCTAAGGCAAATCCAAATTTTATTAGAGAAAGATCTGTCTGGGTATTAATTAAAGATTTTGAGCAGGAGTCATGTTTCGTATTAATGTTATGGGCACTCGCTATCATGGGCTTTAAATTAGGCACCTTGATTAACGAAAGAAAGCTTTTAGATGCTAATTTAATCTCATTACAAGAAGGGATGAGAATTTTGCCAGAGGATACAAGAGAGTTTGAGCGGCAAATTGAAATTTTGAATGAAAAACAAAAAGCAATGGTCTTGCCAAGAGCACTATTGAATGCCCTTAGGAGATTTAGCGCGACAAAAAATATTCAGGATGTATCTGTAAGTACGCATACCATATTTGAATCGGAGTCAGAAAAATTAGAATCTGAGTTGTCTATGATTAGATATATTTCATGGGCTATACCTTCTATTGGATTTATTGGGACTGTTCGAGGTATAGGTGATGCTCTAGGTCAGGCTGATATTGCAGTTCAGGGAGATATTACTGGTGTAACTCAAAGTTTAGGGGTAGCTTTTAATTCAACATTTATTGCTCTTCTAATAAGTATATTTTTAATGTTCTTGGTCTATCAGCTTCAGTTAATGCAGGAGAGGCTTGTATTTGATAGTGAAAACTACACCAATGATCACTTAATTCGTCACTTAAAAAATGAAGTAATTTAAACTGAGCTAATCATTGTCTCACGAAATTTTAAATATTAATGACTCTGATATAAGTCTTGTAAGTGATGGAAGTGTTTCTTATCAAGATCAAGGTTTCATTTTTATTGATAAAAAAGATATTGCAATAGGAAAAGAGGCATTAAAGAAATGGAGAATTTTTCCTAAAAATATAATTAATGATTATTGGTCTAATCTCTCCGATGATAAATATAAATCATTAGATTTTGCTAATTACTCACCAGCTCATTTGATTAGCTTTCATCTGAAAGAAATAAAAAAAAGCCTGCGCAATGATCACTCGTTAACAGTTGTATATCCACCCTATATGAATGCCAAGCAGTTAAGTTTATTTCTTGGTATAGCAAATGCTTGCGATATCACGATACAAGCTTTTGTCCAATCCCCTGTGGCGGCTACTAGAAGGAAATATATTGACTCAAAATTAGTGCATTTAGATCTACATCTCCACGGTATGTCTGTTTCAGTTATGAAAAATAATCAAGATTCCTCCATAGATGAATCTTTAATTATCGGCAAATGTGGATTAATTGAATTGAATAAAGCATGGGCGGAGATGATCTCATCTGCTTTTATTGCAAAATTGAGATTTGATCCATTTCATTCAGCTAAGTCTGATCAAATTCTTTATGATAACCTCGATGATTGGGTTTTAAGCGCACTTAATAATGATCAAGTTGAAGTTGAAATTGATTTTCGCAACCAATCTAGCTCTATTTTTATTGACTCACCAGAATTTCACAAAGCCGTTAAATCTAATTACCGACTACTGGTAAATAAATTAAGATCGATATTCACAAAAGATGATTTCCCTGTAATCCAAGTTAGTGATCAAGTCGCTAGACTTCCTGGAATTATCTCAACTTTGGAGTCAAGTTTTTCATGTAAAATTGTAATATTAGATGATTTGGAAATTGAGATGGGTGCAACAAGATGTCTCAATAATGATCTCCTAAGTGATAATCCTTTGAACAAAAAATCCCTAGAATTCGACAATTCACCTTTAGAGATAGATCAGTATAAATTGCAATCATTTCATGGAAATAAACCAACTCATATTTTGTTCGGATATGAAATATACAAAATAAGTGAAAGTCCAATAGTTATTGGAACAATGCCGAGTGATGAAAATAGATTTATAAAGATTGAATCTGATGCACCTGGTATTTCAAGGGAGCATTTCAGTATATTTATTAAAGATGATATTTGCATCATTAGGGATCTGAGCAGATACGGTACTTTCCTGAATAAAGAGAGGATAAAAAATGAAACTGTGCTTCAAATTGGTGATTCATTATCAATTGGCTCCCCAGTTAAGGAATTTATTTTAATATCAGAAGGTAACTTTTAATGGCACGAAAGAGAGCACGTCCAGATCAATTTAGCATGTCATTTTTGGATTGCATGTGCTGTGGATTTGGCGCGGTAATCCTTTTATTCATGATCATTAATTCTCAAATTAAAGAGCAAATCGAATTAGATAAAATTGTTCCTGATAAAGAAATAAATGATATAAAAGTAAGGCTTTTGGAGGAAAGAAAAAATTTACTTCTTGCAAAAAATTCACTCAGTGAAATTGAAGACAAAGATCAAGTTATTACAAATGAGATAACAAAACTAATCATTTTACTTAATGAGCTTAAAGCAGATTTAGAAAAAAATAATGTTGATTCAATTGCAAAAAATAAAAGAATTGAGAAATTAAAAGCAGATATTGACCAATTAAATAAGGAAAAAGAGGAAATATTAATTACCACTCAAAGACTAAAATCTGGAGATAATATAAGGAGCTTCACAGGCGATGGTGATCGCCAATATTTAACAGGATTAAAAGTAGGCGGAGAAAGAATACTTATATTAATAGATTCTTCTGCAAGCATGTTAGATAGAAAAATCATTAATATAATTAGGCGAAGAAATATGCCTGATGATCAAAAACTAAGATCTGTCAAATGGAGACAGGCAGTATCAAGCGTGGACTGGCTTATGGCGCAGTTTCCAGAAAATAGTGAATTTCAAGTGTATTCTTTCAATAATAAAGTAAAACCAGTAATTGATGGTACTGATGGGGAATGGATTAAATCAACGGACTCAGAAAAACTTGATCAAACAATTAAAAATTTAAGAAGAATCATTCCTGAAAATGGAACCAATATGAAAGATGCGCTTGCAGTAATCAATCAGTTGGTTCCTCGGCCTGATAATGTCATCCTGCTGGTTGATGGCCTTCCGACAATGAATAAAGCTGCCACTGATAGAGGTATGATTACTGGTCAAGAAAGATTGAATCTTTATTACGAGGCAGAAACAGAGATTCCAAGTGGAATTCCTGTAAATATATTACTATATCCAATGGAGGGGGATTACAACGCCTCTATCGCTTATTGGTTACTTGCGTACAGGACAGGTGGTTCTTTTATGAGCATAAGTAAAGATTGGCCATAATCGAATAATATTATGAAAAAAAGACGAAATATTGAAGCATTTAGCTTATCTTTCCTTGATTGTATTTGTTGTGGATTTGGCGCAATAGTCTTATTGCTTGTCCTAAGTAAACTTTATGATCCGAGCAACTATGATTTAAGTAATCAATCACAAGAATTGTCTCAATCTCTAAAAGAGCAATTAATCGCGATCTCAAATGAAACCGAACAAACTGAGAATGAATTGAGAACTTTTGATGAATTAATAAAAAATAAAATTGAAGAGCTTAACTTAATTAATGCAGAGCTAGATAACGTCCAAGGTCAACATGAATTGAGTTTGAGTGATCCAATTAAATTAGAAAGCAATGAAAAAGATTTAGAGGAGGCTAAGCAGAGACTATCCGAAGAAATAATTAGACTTCAGCCTGACTATAAAAGAGCGGCGAATGAATCAATCGGAGGGATTCCCGTTGACAGTGAATATATCATTTTTGTGATAGATACATCTGGAAGTATGCAAGCTAAATGGGATTGGGCTGAACGAAAATTAAGTGAAGTACTTGATGTTTATCCGACAGTAAAAGGCATACAAATCATGAATGATAATGGTCGCTTCATGTTCCAGCAATACGGGAGAAGCTGGTTGCCTGATTCACCTCAACTCAGACAATCAATAAAAAATACAATGCGGCAGTGGGCTCCATTTAGCGATAGCGATCCTTCAGACGGAATTTCATACGCAATTCAATCATTTTGGGCCCCAGATAAGAAAATTAGCATCTATGTTTTCGGGGATGAATTCCAAGGTAATTCTATGGAAGCTGTTTTAAATGATATCGATCGGATAAATATTGAGGATGAAAATGGAGATCGTTTAGTAAGAATCCACGCCGTTGGATTTCCATATAATTTTGGTGGAAGTAGAATACCTCAGAGTTCACAAAGATTCGCCGGTTTAATGAGATCATTGTGTGAGCGTAACGGCGGAACATTTGTTGCTTTAACCAACAACGATAGGTAAATAACTAAACTGATGCCATCTTATTGGTG
>Ga0066856_10000946_pt1 | contig 11127 bp, 9 predicted proteins | sample ETNtaG_5_FD_65605 | JGI IMG/M metagenome (GOLD analysis project Ga0066856, IMG submission 65605) | Marine microbial and viral communities from oxygen minimum zone, Eastern Pacific Ocean - ETNP201406SV205 | ecosystem: Environmental > Aquatic > Marine > Oceanic | place: Pacific Ocean: Eastern...
GCATCGGTATCAACTTCCCAAGTATTTAAAATTTTACCTTTAAGAGCCATAACAGCTTGAAAGTTTCTATCCCTGGCCTGTTTCGCTGAACCACCTGCAGAATCCCCTTCTACTAAAAATAACTCGGTTTCTTCATAATTAGATGAAACGCAATCGGAAAGTTTTCCAGGAAGAGTTACTCCCTTGGTAACTTTTTTTCTCTCTACAGATTTACTTTCCTTGACTCTTTTTTGTGCGTTATCAATTGCAATGTTCGCAATTCTCTCAGCGAGCTCTGTTTCCTTATTAAGCCAAATGGCAAAAGCATCTCTTGTGATATTCGCTGCAATAGTTTGAAAATCTTTCGAAGAAAGTTTCTCTTTTGTCTGTCCAGAAAATTGCGGATCTTTTAATTTTGCGGAAAGAACATAAGAGGCATTTTTCCAGACATCTTCTGCAGTAATTTTTACACCTTTGGGAATTAAATTTCGATATTCGCAAAACTCTTTTAAAGCATCGGTTATTCCAGTTCGCATACCAGCAACATGCGTACCCCCTTGAATGGTAGGAATTAGGTTCACATAACTTTCTGTAATACTTTCTTGATCTCGTAATTCCCAAGCCACTGCCCAAGCAAGCGAGTTTTCTTCATCCTCGAACTCTCCTTCGATTGGTTCTTCAGGTAGATATTCACCTTCGCCTAGCGAAGTGCTTAAATATTTTCCAAGCCCATCAACGAAACACCACTCTTCTTTTGTTTTGTTAACTTCGTCCTTAAATTTTATTTTAAGGCCTGGGCAAAGAACGGCTTTAGCTTTAAGTGAATTGGAAAGATATTTTCCGGAGATTTTTTCGGTATCAAAAAATGATGGATCGGCTTTGAATAAAATTTTTGTTCCTGAATTTCTTTGTCCAACACTATCTATAACCTTTAGATCCTTTTTCTTAACACTATCTTTAAATTTAATCTCATACTTTTTTCCATCTCGTTTGATTTCCGCATCAAGGTAAGTCGAAAGAGCATTTACAACTGAAACACCTACACCGTGAAGGCCGCCAGAAAAGACATAATCTTTGTTTGAAAACTTTGCCCCTGCATGCAATCTTGAAAAAATTAATTCTACACCTGGTACTTTTTCTTCTGGATGAATATCAACTGGCATGCCTCTGCCATCATCTTCAACAGATACGGAATAATCTTTATTTAAAACAACTGAAATTTCTTTTGCATGACCAGCTAGAGCCTCATCCACACTATTATCAATCACTTCCATCACCAAGTGATTAGGGCTGGTAGTATCGGTATACATTCCAGGTCTTTTTCTAACGGGCTCTAGACCCGAAAGCACCTCAATGGATTCAGATGTGTAGTCTCTATTAGCCAAGCTTATAAGTGTTCTAGAATATTTTCTGCACTGCTCACTTCAAATGCACCGCCTTTTTCTGCAAGTAAGCAATTTATCTTTCCGTCTTCGACAATAGCAGCATATCTCGACGATACTTTTCCAAGTCCAAAGCCGCTACCGTCCATAATGAGGTCCATACTCTCTGTGAATTCGCAGTTTCCGTCCGATAGCATGGTGATCTTATCTGCGTTTAAATTTTTCCCCCAAGCATCCATAACCCAAGGATTAGTTACCGAAATACAGATTATTTCATCAACTCCTTTAGCAAGAATTTCATCGGCTTTTTCAATAAATCCAGGGACATGATTTACCGAACAAGTAGGAGTAAATGCTCCAGGAACTCCAATAAGCACTAACTTTTTGTCTTTGGAGTATTCGTTTAACTGAATAGAATCGATACCCTCAGATCCTAATTTTCTCAGAGTAGCATCTGAAATTTGATCGCCTTGTTGTTTCATCTCTAGATTTTACTATAAATTTTACTTCCAGATTCACGGAATTCTTCAGCTTTTGCCTTCATAGCAACTTCTTGTTCTTTTACTTGTTTGGCAGCATAGTCTCTAACATCCTGAGATATTTTCATAGAGCAAAATTTCGGCCCGCACATTGAACAGAAGTGAGCTACTTTTGCGGAATCTTTGGGCAAGGTTTCATCATGAAACTCTCGTGCTCTTTCGGGATCCAAACCAAGATTAAATTGGTCTTCCCACCTGAATTCAAACCTTGCTTGAGAAAGTGCATTGTCTCTGATTTGTGCTGAAGGATGACCTTTTGCTAAATCAGCTGCGTGCGCCGCAATTCGATAAGCCATCAAACCTTCTTTAACATCCTCTTTATTAGGCAAACCTAAGTGTTCTTTAGGAGTCACATAGCAAAGCATGGCGCAACCATACCAACCTATCATCGCAGCTCCTATAGCTGAAGTAATATGATCATATCCTGGAGCGATATCAGTTGTAAGTGGGCCGAGAGTGTAAAAAGGTGCCTCAGCACATTGTTCCAATTGCTTGTCCATGTTTTCTTTGATCAATTGCATTGGTACATGTCCTGGACCTTCAATCATTGTCTGAACATCGTTTTCCCAGGCAACCGATGTTAATTCTCCAAGAGTTTTTAATTCTCCAAATTGTGCCTCATCGTTGGCATCTGCAACTGAACCCGGTCTTAATCCATCACCTAAAGAAAAAGTAACATCGTACTTTTTCATAATTTTGCAAATGTCCTCAAAACGGGTGTAAAGGAAATTTTCTTCATGATGCGCAAGACACCACTTAGCCATGATAGATCCGCCTCGAGAAACAATACCTGTAACTCTTTCTGCAGTCATCGGGACGTACCTTAAAAGCACTCCTGCATGAATAGTAAAATAATCCACGCCTTGTTCTGCTTGTTCAATTAAGGTCTCTTCAAAAACTTCCCAAGATAAATTTTCTGCAATGCCATCAACCTTTTCCAATGCTTGATAAATTGGAACGGTTCCAATTGGAACCGGAGAATTTCTAATAATCCACTCGCGTGTCTCGTGAATATTTTTTCCTGTTGAAAGATCCATTACAGTATCTGCCCCCCAACGAGTAGACCAAGTGAGTTTTTCTACTTCATCATGAATCGATGAAGACAAAGCTGAGTTACCTATATTGGCATTCACTTTAGTTTTGAAGTTTCTACCAATGATCATCGGCTCGATTTCAGGATGCTTGATGTTTGCTGGTATAACCGCTCTGCCGCTTGCAATTTCTTCTCTGACAAACTCAGGCGTGTAAATCTCTGGAATATTTGCACCAAAGTTTTCTCCAGTATGAAAACGCCCTTCTTTGAGTTTCGAGTTTTTCTCTATATTTTGGTTTTCTCTTATTGCAATGTATTCCATCTCTTCCGTGATGATGCCTTTTCGAGCAAGAGACATTTGTGTTGAATTTTCTTCTCTACTGGATAACCAACTCAATCTATTTTTTGGAATTCCAAATTCAATATCTATTTCAACTTCAGGATCAGTATAAGGACCTGAAGTATCGTAAACATAAAGCGGTTTATTTTTCTGCTCTCCCTCTGTTGTTAAGGAATCCGTTTGCAAAATTTCTCGCATCGGTACTTTGATTTCAGGTTTGGATCCATCGAGGTAAATTTTTTTAGAACCGGCAAAAGTTTTTGATGCAGTTTCAAGGATTTCTTTGGATTCAGGGGCGTTATTGAGGTCTTGGGTAATTATTTTTTTCACTTATTTGATTATTTTAATGGTAAAAAAGGTTACAAAAAATTATCATGTCTTTCCTAAACATAATTTAACTCAAGAGGAGCTTCTTTTGGAAAAATTTGCATCATTTCTAATAACTTTATCCCTTTTATTTTTATGCTCCTATGGTCATTCAGCTACTTTAGCAGACGTTTACGAACTTGCTCTTACGAACGATCCGCAGCTGAGAATTGATGAAGCAACATTTAATGCTAATAAAGAGATAAAAAATAAAGCCATGGCAGGCTTGCTGCCAAAGTTTTCTCTTAGAGCGGGAACGACATGGAATGAAAATAAAAATACCGAATCAAATGCTGCTTTATTTACTGATACCCAAGGCAGCAACTCTAATTATTACTCAGCTAATTTGATTCAACCGATCTTCAGAGTTGATACGTGGTTTCAATTTTCTCAGGGCAAGGCATTGAGCGAAGCTGCAGAGGCAAAATTTGCGCTTTCACAACAAGAAACCATTATCAGAATCTCTAATGTTTATTTTAATCTTTTAAAAGCTAAAAAAAATCTTGAAGTTGCGAGATTGGAAGAACAATCTATTAAAAAACAACGAGATCGAACCAAACGACTCTACGAAGAAGGAATATCGTCTAAGTCTGAATACCAAGAGGCTCAGGCATTTTATGATTTAGCTAGAGTTTCAAAAATTGCTTCTGAAGGACAACTTGAATTTGCCAGGGAAGCAATGATTTCAATCATTGGAGATGCGCCTGACATTAAGGATTTAAATGATGATTTTCCCGTAAGTAAGCCTGATCCAATCGAACAAGATCAGTGGTCTGAATTGGCTTTGGCAAATAGTTTTACCTTAAAAGCTTCTAAGTTCAATGCAACAGCTGCTAAGAAAAATTCTCAAGCAAAGCTTGCTTCTCATTTCCCTGATATTGATTTTGTTGCGAGCATTACTCAAAACAACTCAAGAGGAATTGTTGACTTTAATCCTTTAACCAACCCTCCAGTAACTTATGGCCCAAATGGAGTTGAGCAAACTAGATACAGCTTGGAGTTCAATTGGCCAATTGTTACAGGTGGCTTGTTGCATGCAGAAAGAAGAGAGGCTAAAGCTTTAGCAATGCAAGCGGATCAACAAGAGCTTCTTACAGAAAGATTTGTAATTAGGGATGTAAAAACAAAATTTACTTCAGTTTTAACCAATTTAGCCAATGTAAATGCTAGGAAAGCTTCTTTAAAATCCTCAAATTTTGCTCTCAAAGCAACAATGGTTGGTTATGAAGAAAACACCAGAAATATTGTTGATTTGTTAAATGCAGAAAAGAACTATTTTTCAGCACAAAGAGATCTCATTGCTGCTAAATACGATTACATCATTAGTACTTTAGAATTGAAATTAGCTTCAGGAATTTTATCACCAGCAGATATTTATGAGATCAGTGGTTATTTAGATAGTTAATGCCAGAACTGCCTGAGGTTGAAACTACTCTGAGGGGAATAGAAAAAAAAATTCTCAATAAAAAAATTATCTCTTTTGTATCACGCGAAAAAAAACTGCGCTGGTTAATACCTACCAACATAAATGAATTAGTTAAAGGCAAAAAAATTAATAATGCCTATAGACGAGGCAAATACATAATTTTTCAACTAGATGCATGTGCCTTAATCATTCATTTAGGTATGTCTGGCAAGTTAAGAGTATTTAATAAAAAAGTATCTCCAAAGAAACATGAACATTGGGATTTAATTTTTTTCGATAACTGGACATTGAGATATACAGATATCAGAAAGTTTGGCGTTTTGGATTTAACAAAAAGAAATCCTCTGGAACATAGATTGTTAAAAGACCTTGGTCCAGAACCATTAGGTAATGGTTTCAATGGATTGTATTTATTTGAAAAATCTAGAAAAAAATCTGTGGCAGTAAAACAATTCATTATGAATGCAAAAATTGTGGTTGGTGTTGGAAATATATATGCCAATGAAGCCTTATTTAAAGCTGGGATTAGGCCTTCTAAGCAAGCAGGCAAAGTAACTAAAAATCAATATGAATTATTATCTTCTAAAATTGTTGAAGTATTGAAAGAAGCAATTACCGAAGGAGGAACAACCCTGAAGGACTATAGTAATGCTGAAGAGGCGCCAGGATATTTCAAGAAAAAATTAGAAGTTTATGGCAGAGGAAAGCAAGAGTGTTTTAATTGTAAAAAAAGATTGAAAGAAATTAGACTAGGAAATAGATCTACTGTTTACTGCACTAACTGTCAAAGTTAGCCAAACTTCTTTTTCATTTCTTCTAAAGAAATAGGATCAACAAAAGAAGATACGTCACCACCCATTTTACAAATTTCTTTCACTAAGCTTGAGCTGACAAAGCTGTATTCGGTTACTGGTGTCAGGAATACACTTTCAAGTTCTGGCATCATAGCTCGATTCATATTTGCCAATTGAAACTCGTATTCAAAATCAGCTACAACTCGAAGCCCTCTAATTAGAATAGTGGCGTCGTTGTCTTTGGCCAGGTCAACGAGCAAACCAGAGAAGCCAATAATTTCTAGTTGATCGTTTCCTTTGAAAATTCTTTTTGAAATATCAATTCTTTCTTCGAGAGTAAATAAGGGACTTTTGGCTTCACTTGCTGCTATGGCAAGGACCACTTTATCGAAAAGTTTACAAGCTCTTTCAACTAAGTCTATGTGTCCTTTAGTGATTGGGTCGAAAGTTCCAGGATATAAGGCTTTTTGAGACATAAGAACATTATTATATTCTATTTAAAAGCCAAGAAGAACTTTCGACCTAAGAGATAACGATCTTCTTTTAAAAAAGATCGTTATTCATGACTTTGTTCCAAGCTTTCACAAAGTCTTTCTTAAACTTCTCTTCAGAGTCGCTTTGAGCATATACCTCAACGTAAGCTCTAAGTTGAGAATTAGAACCAAATACTAAATCTGCTCTTGAGGCAGTTCTAGCTTTCTCGCCTGTTACTCTGTCGAATGCTTCATAAGAGTTTCCGGTACCATTTGGTTTCCATTGAACTCTCATATCTAACAAAGTTTTGAAGTACTCATTGGTTAGCTGATCAGAATTTTCTGATACCAAACCATAATCACTGGCGGTGATGCCCAAAGATCTCATTCCGCCTAAAAGGACTGTCATCTCCGGTGCTGTTATGCCTAGTAACTGAGCTTTATCAAGCATCATTTCCTCTGCAGTAACACTCAAACCTGAACGGTGGTAGTTTCTAAATGCATCGGATAGAGGTTCAAGATATTCAAAAGACTCTGGATCGGTTTGATCGTCTGATGCGTCTCCTCTACCTGGGGTAAATGGAACCTCTATACCAGAAGCTTTTTCAATCGCTAAGTTTCCTGCAAGCACGATAACGTCTGCAACAGAAACGCCAGTTTCGTCTGAAACGCCTTGATAAGCTGCAAGTACTTTTGCCAACTGTTCGGGTTTATTAACTTCCCAATCTTTTTGCGGAGCCAAACGAATCCTTGCTCCATTTGCACCACCTCTCATGTCTGAGCCACGATAGGTGTAAGCACTAGCCCAAGCAGTTTCTGCCATTTCTTGAATGCTTAATCCAAGTCCAGCAATTCTTTCTTTCACCGCAGCAACATCATAGTCATTATTACCAGCAGGGATTGGGTCTTGCCAAATCAGATCTTCTTCAGGGACTTCTGGACCTATGTAATTAGATTTAGGACCCATGTCACGGTGAAGGAGTTTGAACCAAGCTTCAGCAAAAGCATCGGCAAACTCATCTGGGTTTTCATGAAATCTTTTTGAGATTTCTTTGTAACTAGGATCTTCCTTGAGAGCAATATCAGTAGTTGCCATTATGGTTGGTACTTTTTTTGAAGGATCGTGTGCATCCGGTGCCATGTCTTCTTCTTTTTGATCTTTGGCATACCATTGATGCGCGCCAGCAGGACTTTTACCTAGTTCCCACTCGTAACCGAAGAGCAAATCAAAGTAACCGTTGTCCCACTTAATAGGATTGGTTGTCCAAGCACCCTCTAAGCCACTAGTGATAGAATCTGCTCCCAAACCCGAACCATGTTTGTTGGTCCAACCTAAACCCATTTGTTCAATAGGTGCGCCTTCTGGTTCGGCTTGAACTAAGTCTGCATCTCCCGCACCATGGCATTTGCCAAAAGTGTGTCCGCCCGCAATCAAAGCAACGGTTTCGTAATCATTCATTGCCATACGACCAAAAGTTTCTCTAATGTCATGAGCACTGGCTAAAGGATCTGGATTGGCATCAGGACCTTGCGGATTTACATAAATCAAGCCCATTTGAACTGCAGCTAAAGGATTATCGAGTTCACGCTCGCCTTTATAACGCTGATTTTCCAACCACTCATCTTCAACCCCCCAAAGGATATCTTCTTCAGGACCCCAGATGTCGTCTCGACCACCGCTGAAACCATAAGTTTTTCCACCCATGGACTCGATTGCAACATTTCCTGCTAGGATCAAGAGATCTGCCCAACTTATTTTGTTGCCATACTTTTCTTTAATCGGCCAAAGCAATCTTCTAGCTTTATCCAAATTACCGTTGTCAGGCCAGCTGTTGAGTGGAGCGAACCTCATAGCTCCTGTACCTCCACCTCCGCGGCCATCTGTACTTCTGTAAGTACCGGCAGCGTGCCAGGTCAAACGAACAAAAAATGGACCGTAATGACCATAATCTGCAGGCCACCAATCTTGAGAGTCCGTCATCAAGTCGTTCAGGTCTTTTTTCAAAGCCACATAATCTAGTTTTTGAAATTCTTCACGGTAATTGAAATCTTCTCCAAGTGGATTGGATTTTCTATCGTGTTGATGAAGAATATTTAAATTCAACGCATCAGGCCACCAGTCTTTATTGGATTGACCGGTTGAGCTGTTGCTTGTCATTGCCCCGTGCATTACTGGACATTTTCCTTCTGTGTTTTCAGACATATTTCACCTCATATAAAAACAAATTCTTCCTATATTAAACTATCTTTTTATGTATTGTTAAATATGTATATTTCTTATTTAATGTTCATAAAAATCGAACATAAATGGTTAGTATCAAGCAAATAAATTACGCCTTAGCAGTTGAAAAAGAGATGCATTTTAAAAATGCTGCTGATAAGTGTTATGTATCAGCCTCCACCTTGAGTAACGCTATATCAAAAATGGAAAAACAATTGGGTTTTGAAATTTTTGAAAGAAACAATAAAAAAGTAATTGTTACTAAATTGGGTGAAGAAATTTTAAAGAAATATAAGAACATTAAGTTGCAACTGGAAGACATTAAAAAAATTTCTGAAAACAATTCACAACCACTTTCGCACCCAATATCTCTTGGAGTCATCCCAACCATAAGCCCTTTTTTGATGCCATACGCTATAAAGTCATTGAGTGGTAAATTTCCCAAGTTAAATTTAAATATCTCTGAAGGTCAATCAAACGATCTCATTGAAAGAGTCAAAAATGGAGATTTAGATATGGCTATTCTTGCCCTGCCCTTCAAGACTCAAGGTTTGATACCGATAAAATTTTGGGCAGAAGATTTTTTTTGGATTACCAAGAAAGATGATATTCGCTCTAAAGACAATGAAATAAAAGCCAATGAACTTGATCGAACTGAATTACTGTTACTAGAGGAGGGACATTGTCTTAAAGATCATATATTGTCTGCGTGCAAAATGACTAAACAAGCAAGCAATATTTCTTTTAAAGCCTCTTCCTTAAATACCTTAGTACAATTTGTAAAAAGTGGCATGGGTTCTACTTTGGTACCGCAGATGGCCATTAGTCAGTTGATGGCAGGCAATCCAGACCTAAAAAATTTACATCTCAATGAATCTGGCCCTCATAGAGAAATAGCAATAGTCATTAGGCCTAATTATGGCGGCATTCAAGATGTTGAATTGCTTGGAGCTGAGCTAAAGAAAATTCTTCAGGATAATTCTAGTTAAGCTCTTCGGAAATAGTTTCTAAAACCTTTATTCTCAACTTTAAAATTTGTCTTTTGTTTGCAGCTAAAACAGTGAAGAGAAAATTTTTAATTTCGATTGAGTCATTTACTAAAGGAATTTTTCCAAAAGCATTTAATACAATTCCACCGATCGTATCGAAGTCTGTAGCCTCAAAACTTGAAGAGAAGCGATCGTTGAAAGTTTCAATCTCGGTTAAGGCTGAAACATTAAACTCATTTTCGGTTAATTGAATAATATCTTCAGATTCGCTGGTGTCGGTTTCGTCTTTGATTTCTCCAACAATTTCTTCTAGAACATCTTCAATAGTAACGATCCCACTGATTTCACCAAATTCATCAACAACTGCAGCCATGTGACTTCTGTTCGTTTTGAATTCCTCTAAGAGTATGTTTATTTTTTTACTTTCAGGAATGAAATTTATTGGTCTTAAAATCTGAGACAAATCAAAATTTATATTTTCGTCTTGTCCCAATAGACCAGGACCAAATTTCAATAAATCTTTTGCAAGCAAGATACCTTTAATTTTTTCTTGAGGCTCATCAAAAACTGGAAACCTTGAATGAGCTGATTCAAGAATTCGAGGTAAAAATTCAGCTAAACCTTCGGTTTCTTTGATGGATATAACTTGAGTTTTTGGCACCATCACTTCTTTTACTGCAGTAGAAGAAAAATCAATGGTTTCTTCCATCATATCCAAAACACCTTTATCAATCAGGTTGTTTTCCTCTGCGTCCCTTAATACGGAGGTTAACTCTTCTTGATTTGATGGTTTGAAGGAAATCCTGATGTGGAAATCCCTAAAAAAGCTCTTAATACGTTGTATTAAGCCCAACTTTTCCGGCTGGGCACTTATACTTGGAGGTTCTTCTTTCATTATTTAATAAGGTCTCTCGCCAAGACAGCTGGTGATAATATCATCTTCTACTTGTTCCATCTCTTTTTGTTCGCCTTTTTTTTGATGATCAAAACCGAAAAGATGAAGCACGCCATGGACAATCATATGTTTCAACCTAGTCTCAACAGCTTTTTTATACATTTTTGCTTCTTTTTCGATTTGACTGATACATATAGCAATCTCGCCAATTAATCTTTCTTTGCTTTCAGGAGTTTCTTGGTTATTGGAAAAAGCCAAGACATTTGTCACACCCACTTTGTTGTAAAACTTCTCGTTCAACATTTTAATTTCTTCTTCTGATGTATATTTGATGTTGATTTGACCATTTTCAAGTTCTTCAAAGCCAATCTTTTTTAAGACTACATCAATGAGCTTTTTTATTTCCTTTTTCTTAAAAGGCTCAGGAATTTTTTTGTAGTGATCGTTGATTAACTCAATCTTCATTATTTTTTGAATTTTTTTCGTAAGCCTCGATGATGCTTTGTACCAAATTGTGTCTGACTACATCTTTGGATGCAAAATGGAAGAAAGAGATTCCTTTTTGACCTTCTAAAATCTTTACGGCATCTGCAAGACCGGACATTTTTTTAGACGGTAGGTCTATTTGAGTAACATCTCCAGTAACAACCGCTTTGGAATTGAAACCCAATCTTGTTAAAAACATTTTCA
>Ga0066856_10000948_pt1 | contig 11103 bp, 9 predicted proteins | sample ETNtaG_5_FD_65605 | JGI IMG/M metagenome (GOLD analysis project Ga0066856, IMG submission 65605) | Marine microbial and viral communities from oxygen minimum zone, Eastern Pacific Ocean - ETNP201406SV205 | ecosystem: Environmental > Aquatic > Marine > Oceanic | place: Pacific Ocean: Eastern...
CTCTCGACGTCGTTTTTTTCTTCGACGACGATAAAAATGGATCCGACGTGCGTCTTTCGTCGTCGTTTTCGCTCTGTCTCTCTCGCCGTCCTTCTCTTTTTCGGTTGTCTCCTTTTTGGTCGTCGGAACCCGTCGCATCATTCATCGTCACAATCACAATCACTTACCGTTTGCCGCCCCTTTTCCAAACCGTCCAAAAATGTCGTCAACAGATTTGAGTTTTCCGCGCCGCACTACTACGATTTCGTCTCGCACTCGAAAAACACGAAAACCCGCGCGAAGAAGGACGCGAAAACGGCGGAGATGTACTTCGAGAGCGAGAAACCGAGAGGTACGACGACGACGTCCCGAATCCGCGCGACACCAAAAATAGAAGAGGGGAGCACATCGATTTTTGTCCTCGTAGAGGGCAGAGTTTGAAAGAAAGAGACGTTGGGTGCACACTTTCTTTCTTTCGCTTTGCCCGGCGCAAAGACGCGAAGTCTTCCAGATGTTCTTATTCTCTCTTTCTCTCTCTCTTTCTCTCTCTCTCCCTTTAGTGTGCGCGTGCACGCGTGTTTTCTTTCGGTACTGACGCCGCGTCTCGCGGTCTTTCGCTCTGTACCTTCTTTCTCTCGAAACATCCGATACGCAGGATTGCTCTCGCCGCCTGGCTGGAAAAGACCAAACACGGTCACTTCGGGTCGGTTCGAGTTGCCGCCACCGCTGCCGTGGGAAGAACACTTCAACGCAACGGCAGCGCATGCATACGCGTGCCCGGCGTCGTACACGCCGCCGAGTTCGCCGCCTTGGTCGCACGTGGTACTCAATAACGAGAACGCGGAATACGAGGAAGAGGAGGGAGAAGAGGAAGAGAGTAAGAGGAGCAGACGACAGAAAAAGAAATTTACGAGCGAGCCAGCAGTTTTGAGGAACAAGGTCGTCCAGAGAGTGATAACGGGAACGCAGCCGGTAAGAAGGCGGTCGCCGAGGAATTTGGAGAGGAAGATGTATAACTATAGTCGCAATACTACTGCAAGACGCGAGGTAAATGTGAAAGAAACGACGGCATCGATTCGAGAGAAGCGTCAAATGGAATCGAGAAGACGCGTCGAGGCAGTGGCGAAGAACGCCGAGTTACGAGCAAAGAAGACGAGGTTGTTGCACAGCCGAGTGGCAACTGCCGACGAGGAAAAGGATGAAAATGTAAACGATTACGGTCCTTCGGTGACCCACGTGGTTGGGAACTTTGAGAGAAAACGAAGACACGTGGACGAGACGCGGTGGACGCTGGCTGAAAATAAACAATACATCACCGGCACGCAGCCGAGGAAACCATCACAAGAGTTTGTAGCAGAGAAGAGTCGCACGATGGCTGTGACGAAAAGAAACCAGAAACGTGTGACGTCGACGCGCAAGTATTACGGATTTGGATCGACGTATACGTCGCCGCCCAAAAGGGCGAGTTCGAAGATTCAGAAGCGAAGAAGAGGCGACGACTTTGAAGAAGAAGAAGAAGAAGAAGAAGAAGAGTTCCAACACTGGCCGCCGCGAACGACGGCGACAAGTTCGCCACACCTTCAAACGGCTTCACGCGCGAAAGGACGCGCGGCTATGGAAGCGGCTAAGAAGGAAGCGGCGGAGAGACGCAAGGCGAACAACACGGTAAAAATTTTCAATCGACCGATTGGCGTGGCGCGTAAGAAGACTACTACTACTAATGATAATATTAATAAGGCCGTTGCTAATGCGTCGAACGATTCGAGTTGGGAACAAGACCCGAACTTTGACGTCTTTGAGTTCACTCCTGAATCTATCGAGTTCGGCTACGGCAGCCGTCAGTCTAATATGAATGCCGCTAAGACGCCGAAGTCAAACGCTCAGAAACTCGGCGCCTCAACGTATCCGGAACCGTTTCAATTGGCGACGGAGAAGCGCGCAATAATCAATCGACGGCAGTTCTTAAAAGATAGACGAGCGGAACTGGAACGCGAAACGTACGCTTTGAGCAACAAGAAAGGTACGGCAACGAAGAGGAGAGTTGTCGCCAAGACGCCGAGGAGAACACAAGCTGACAGAACGAAAGCGCCGGCGCCAATTGCTCTCGATTCCTCGGACGAACGGATCGTAGACGTCACGGGACGCGCGTGTACCACGCCGAAACCATTCAAGTTACAAGGCGCCGCACTTTCAGAACGCAGGAAAAATGTAGAAAAAAGAGAACGAGAGCAACAGCACGTCATGAACACACCAAAAATCCAAAAATCGACCGGATTGAACAAAAAACACGTCAGCGCTCGTAAAGGGCCGATACGAGGCTCGAGAGCGGAAGATAGAGCTGTATTCGCAGAGATTAATAGTGAGAATTACACGAACAGGACAGCAGCAGGGGCGAGAACAGGAACAAAAAAAGAATCACAGAACTTGTTGAAGAGCGCTTTGAAAGCGCCAGGTACGACGGGTAGGAAAAGACGCGCGGTGACGTTCAACAAGTGATTTTTATTTGAAGCGTCGAAAGACGATCGCGGCAAAGATGCAAATACAAATTATGAACGAGTTGCGATGAGATCTTTTCTATACGTAAAAGATACGTTGGTGGTGATGGTGAAACCTCTTTACGTATATTTTAGATTAAAATGCAAAACTTTAATGTGTTTTCTACAGTTTGTGTTGGGTTTTAAAATTTCTCCTCTCTTCTCTCCCGTACTTTTTTCTTAATCGACTTCTTCGATCTTCGGGCCCGAGGAAGCGCCACCGGCACCTTCAGCTCCACCTTCGGCACCGCCGAAGTCCGCGCCCGGCGGCGGCGCGCCGCCAGCTTGGCCGTACATCTTGGAGATGATCGGGTTGCACACGCCTTCGATTTCCTTCAACTTGTCTTCGAACTCGTCGACTTCGGCGGTTTGGTTACCGTCCAACCACGTGATGACCTCCTCAACCTTCGCTTCGATCGTCTTCTTGTCTTCTGCATCTAACTTGCCGCCAACGTTTTCGTCGTTCATCGAGTTGCGCATGTTGTACGCGTAGTTCTCCAAACCGTTCTTCGCGTCAATCTTCTTCTTGTGCTCTTCGTCTTCGGCTTTGTACTTCTCGGCTTCTTGAACCATTCTTTCGATGTCTTCCTTGGACAATCTCCCCTTGTCGTTGGTGATGGTAATCTTGTTCTTTTGGCCCGTGGACTTGTCTTCCGCGGACACGTTCAAGATACCGTTCGCATCGATATCGAAGCACACGTTGATTTGCGGAACACCTCTCGGCGCCGGCGGAATGCCTTGCAACTCAAACTTACCCAACAAGTTGTTATCTCTCGTTCGCGAACGCTCGCCTTCAAAGACCTGGATCAACACACCAGGCTGATTATCTGAGTATGTGGAGAACACTTGCTCTTTCTTGGTCGGGATCGTCGTGTTTCTCGGGATCAACACAGTCATGACACCGCCGACAGTTTCCAAACCCATGGACAACGGCGTGACGTCCAACAACAAGAGGTCTTGGACCTTTTCGTTGCCTTCGCCAGACAAAATGGCGGCTTGGACGGCGGCGCCGTACGCGACAGCTTCGTCCGGGTTGATGGACTTGCACAACTCCTTACCGTTGAAGAAGTCGGAGAGCAATTGCTGCACCTTCGGGATTCTCGTGGAACCGCCAACCAAGACAACTTCGTGCACTTGACCCTTGTCGAACTTGGCGTCTCTCAAGCACTTCTCAACCGGTTCCATGCACTTGCGGAACAAGTCCATGTTCAACTCTTCGAATCTAGCTCTTGTAATGGAAGTGTAGAAATCGATGCCTTCGAACAAGGAGTCAATTTCAATGGAGGTTTGCGCGGTGGAGGACAAAGTTCTCTTGGCTCTTTCGCACGCTGTTCTCAATCGTCTCAACGCTCTGGCGTTACCGGAAATGTCCTTCTTGTGCTTTCTCTTGAACTCCGCGGCAAAGTGGTTGCTCAAACGAGTATCAAAATCTTCACCGCCCAAGTGCGTATCCCCCGCGGTCGCCTTGACTTCAAAGATGCCTTCTTCGATGGTCAACAAAGACACATCAAACGTACCGCCTCCCAAATCAAAAATCAACACATTCTTCTCCGCCGCGGACGAGGTCTTCTTGTCCAAACCGTACGCGATCGCTGCCGCCGTAGGTTCGTTGATAATTCTCAAGCAGTTCAATCCGGCAATGACTGCCGCATCCTTTGTCGCTTGCCTTTGTGAATCGTTAAAGTACGCCGGCACAGTCACGACGGCATTCTTCACGTCTTTCCCCAAAAACGCTTCGGCGACTTCTTTCATCTTCACCAAAACCATGGACGAAATCTCCTCCGCCGCGAACTTCTTCTTCTCTCCGTGGAACTCGACTTCAATCATCGGTTTTTCGGCTTCTCCTTTCACGATGGAGTACGAAAACTCCTTCATATCATGCTGCACTTGCGGATCGGAAAACTTTCTCCCGATCAATCGCTTGGCGTCAAAGACGGTATTTTTCGGGTTCATCGCGACTTGGTTCTTCGCCGAGTCGCCGATCAACCTCTCGGAATCCGTGAACGCGACGAACGACGGCGTCGTGCGGTTCCCTTGGTCGTTGGCGACGATTTCGACGCGGTCATGTTGCCTGTTGTTTTTTTCAAATAAAAGAGAGGAGTCGTTTTGTCAGCACATCATCAATCAATCATATCATCACAAAGTGTCTCGAGAAAAAGTCAACATGTGAAACCCTAAAAAAGAAGGCGTAAAAAAAGAAGCTTTCAGAAGCTTCTTTTCTCTCGTCTTCCGCCGGCTTTGGTCTGATGATGGAGACGTCTGGGCTTTGGCGTTCGACGTAAACGACGGAAGACATTCGCGCGATGTGCGGGGAACGACGCCCCCGTCTCGAGAAGACGAAGAACGCATCGGCAGATCGTCGTCCCCGTTTTCTCTCGTCTTCCGCCGGCGCGTCGATCAACGTCTCTCTTCGAGCGTTCCAAAACATCATCATCATCATCATCATCATCATCATCATCATCATCATCATCATCATCATCATCATCATCATCAATCGTAAAAATCGGCGACCGACGACGAAATCAATCGAAGACGAAGCGTCGGGGGACTCCAAAACCGAAAAAAAAAGACGACTGTTGGTACTCACCACACGCCGACGCACGAGTACGTGGTACCCAAATCGATCCCGATGGCTGGTCCTTCCGATTTCGCGGACATTATAGTAGTGTTTATGTGTGTGTGTTTCTTTCTTCTTCTTTTCAAAGTGTTGTGTAAAATAAGTGCCGATGAAGAATATTTGGTCTTCTTTTTTTTCTCTTCTTCTTCAAGCGTTTTTTTTTCGTCTCTTTTTTTTTGGCGGGAAAGAAAAGAAAACGATGTTTCATCAAACCCTAAACAATTGACGACTTTTTGGGTTTTTTTTTGTCTCGCTCTTTTCTTTTGGACCCCACACAAACGGACATCATCATCATCATCGTGGTTATATACTCGTGGTACGATGATGCGTTTTCTTTGAGTGAAGTGTCTTTGAGAAGACACAAAAACGAGACCAAGGAACGCGGGAAGAAGAAGAAGAGGAGGGGTGCAACCACCTTAATAATAAGGAGGCGGGATGAAACCGAAACGGCTGGAATCTGAACTGCAAGACGTGGGCACGTTTTCGCATCCGAAACAGAATTTGGAGCAATACGCGACGACGCCCGCGCTGGCGACGAAAGTGTTGCACCTCGCCGCGGTGGAGTTTGGAGACATCGAGGATAAATCGGTGATCGATTTAGGCGTCGGGACGGGCGTGCTGGCGATCGGCGCAAAACTGATGGGTGCGGGACACGTGCTCGGTCTCGATGTGGACGTGGACGCGTTGAGCGAATGTAAAGAGAATTTAGAGATGTACGAACCGGAACTCGAGGTGGAACTGGTGCTGATGGACGTGATAGAGTTGATTCGGAGGTACGATGATTACGACGAGGAAGAGAGCGACGAAAGCGACGAAAGCGACGACGACGACAACAACAACGGCGATGGTAAAAGGAAAGATTACGTGTGGCCAAAAGCGGATACGGTGGTAACGAATCCACCTTTTGGTACGAGAAGAAAAGGCGCAGATGTGGCGTTTTTGGCTGCGGCGATGAAAATGGCGGAGACTGCGGTGTATTCGTTCCATAAGACGTCCACGAGAGAGTACATTCAGAAAGTAGCGACGAAAAAATTGGGCGCGAAGAGCGCAAAAGTCGTGGCGGAGATGAAGTACGGGTTAAAGAATCAGTACGGGCATCACAGGAAAGACGAAGTGGAAGTTTTTGTAGACGTGTGGAGAATACAACCGACGTGTAAGATGAAAAGAGATGGCAATAACGACGAAGACGAGATATTCGAACAAAACTTGAGAGAATTAGCCGCGAACATCGAAGAGTTGCAGCTGAGCGCGCGTGAACGCAAAGACAAGCATAGAAGTAAAAATAGCAATAAAAACGAGGAATACTAGTAATAGAAGATGAAAATAGGACATGTTCTTGTGTATTTATTGCGTGCGCGCGCGTCTATGTGATCTATTCTTATTCTATGCTCTATTCTGCTTCCGAAAGCGTCTCATCCACGACGTCATTTTCTTCCACAGGAGCTAAAAGCTGCTCCTGCATTTTTTCGCTCGTATGCATTGCCTCTACCAATTGCTCGACAATTGTGCTATCTTCACCAACAACTCTGGAAACATTCGATGCTATTTCCTTCGCTTGATCTTTAATCTCTTCGAGATCGTCAACGATCCTCGCAATCTCGACAGGCGTCATTTCGCTGCCCATTATCATCATGAGGTTCTCTAATGTCAATTTTATGACAGCGACGTTATGAGCGGCAACTTGTGGATGGAAACGAAAATGCGGATAATATTTTTCGAACGTTGGCGTGAGCTCTTTCCCGCATTCTAGAGCAAGCGACCAACCTGAAAAAAGAACAGCGGCATTCATGAACGTCTCCAACGCTGTGACGCGCAAGTGGTGCCCTCTCGCGATGCCAACTGAAGCACCAAAAAGCTCCGATCCGACATCGGTTAAACTGTTGAACCGGTCCCATGCGCGGCGTAACGAGCTGATATCGGAAATGTCTCCCGCGGATGAAGAGTTTAGCTTTTCAACCAGCTCGAATGCCTGACAAAACCGTTCGGCGATTTCAGCGACGACAACGTTTTTACAATCGCCCCACGTTTCGACAATCAATCGTGTCTTTTTTTTGCTTTTACTCGATTGTCCGTACGTTTTTTGACCAACAAACTCTGGATCGTTGCATAAACCAACGTGTTCTCCTTTTTCTTCATTGTTCTCTTCGTCTTTCTCGCTGTTGTTGTCGTCGTCGTCATCGTCGATGCTCTCTTCCAAGTTGAAGCTCGCCAACGCGCTGTTGTTGTCGTTGTCGTCTTCAAAGAACCCACCGCTTTCTTCGCCAAAGAGACGATATATGTGGCATCCACCGTCGATATTTCCACCCGATGCGCGCTCGACTTCAAACCATCCCTTCTGTTCGTCTTCAGTCGTGTATTTCGGCGAGCGAGACAGCGCACGCAACTTGTGTCCACCAATCAAAGGAATCTCAAAAAGAGGCAAAAGATCTTCGTCGTTCTCTTTCTTGCCGTCGTCGTCGACGTCGACATTCTCTGCCGATAGATCGAACCCGTAGTTTCTCTTCAACGATTTTGCCCTCTCTCGTTTCGGTTTCAACAACTCGTCGTACGAAATTGTTAACTCTTCACCCGGCAACACATCTCGCAAGCATCGGACAATCATTCTTTTACCTCTAAAAGACGCAAAACAGTTTGGCGCTTCCGAATGATTCATCATCGCCGCCACTGGATAGATGCCAATTCCATACGGTTTCAATTCGTCGTCGCATAACGTGTGGCAATTCAATCGTAACTTCGCAATCAATTTCGCTAAATCTGCCACCGACGGTATGTCTTCGTATTCTCTCTCGTATCTCTCCGCTCTCTCTTCGTCTGACACCACGCTCTCGTCCACGTTCAAAGAGTGCGTCAAATACGCTCTTGTCATCGCCGCTAAAGTGTAATCACTCTCGTTGTTCAGACCAAACGTACGCGTGTCCTCTCCGTGCGTTAGCTGGTCGAAAACGCTCGAATACCCTCGGCCTAAACCTAATTGTTCCGTCTTCCCTTCGTCGTCGTACGACAGCCCCGCGTAACTGTACCTTCTTTTCGTCTTCGTCGTCGTCTCGCTCAGAGGTACTTCGTTCTCTACATTATCATCGTCGTTGTTTTTGCTACTTTTCGCATTGTTTTGTGCGTCATTTTTCCTCTCTCGTTGCATTCTCCACACGATTTTACTCGCCAGTCTCACCGTCGCTTTCGGCGCTCTCAATCGACAGCTCTTCAACGCTTTCGTTTCTTCGTTGTATCCATCTTCCCAATCTTTCAACTGATTCTCTCGGGAAAAATACCGCGCGAATTTCGTCGCCGAACATCGTTGCAGCTGCGACGCGGATGATGTCGATTTCGTCGTCGGCAGTTCGAACGTGAAGTGGTCTCGTTCGTGGAGGCCGGCGTCTCGGAGGACGGCGGAGTACGGGACGGATTGGAAGACAATCGAACCTTCTCTTAACGACGACGCGATTTTGAGACCTCTGTTTTTCGCGCCGGGAAAACGAGCGAGAGCGAACGGGAGCGACGACGACGACGCAGAAGGCAAAGAAGACTCGTCGCGCGTCTCGCGCGTCATCGGTGGTGCCTCCCTTCTCTCGCAAGCGTGGCAGAAAAAATGAAGAATGAAAAGAATGTCGTTTTCTTTGAAAGGCACAAAAGGAAAGGAAGCCTATGTATGTAAAATACGAGGGAGTGAATCGTAACGAGTGTCGCTGTCTTTTGATATTTGTTTTCACAAGTACGTAAAGTTTAATTGGAGCACGCGCGATCTCTCTCTCTCTCTCTTTCTCCAACTCTCTCCATTAGTACTTGTTTGTGTGTGTGTGTGTGTGTGTGTGTGTGCGTGTGCGTGTGCGTGTACTGATTTCTTCGTTCTGACTTAAGCGGTGGATGGCTCGATGCGCATGCGATCCAACTGCTTTTGCGTCGGCAACTTGACCTTGGTCGCCAAACCCAACTTTTTCAACCCCCAAATCAAATACCACGTCATGTCCACTTGCCACCACTCCAAACCGTGTCTGGCGCTAAATTCGAACGCGTGGTGATTGTTGTGCCACCCTTCTCCAAATGCTAAAATCCCAACCGGTAAATTGTTTCTGGACAAGTCGCCGGTGTTGTAAACTTGTTTGCCCCAGCAGTGGGCGACGGAGTTTACCGCCCAGGTGATGTGGTACACCCAAACAGTTCTTACGCAGAAGCCCCACAATAAGAAGGGTAAACCGCCCAGCAGGTATAAACCTAATGCAGAGGCGGCAATATGCCACATGTACGTCTTCTCTAAGAATCGGTAGAACGGTTGAGCGGCTAACTCAGCCGCGTTGGATCGATCGCCAACTCTTTCGATGGTCGCTTCGTTGTCCAACAACCACCCCATGTGCGACCACCAAAAGCCTTCGTACGGGGTATGCGGGTCTTTTGGAGTATCGCAATGTTGGTGATGGTACCTGTGCGAAGATGCCCATTCGATGGGGTCGCCTTGGACAGCCAACGCGCCGCAATACGCCAACGCGTACTCCAACCATTTCGGCGATTGAAATGACTTATGAGACAACTGCCTGTGGTAACTCAACGTAATTCCCAAACACCCGGTGATGAAATACATGATCCAGAAGCAGTTGAACGCTTGCCAGGTGAAGTAAAAAGGTGCCAAAAACGCCCCAACGTGCATGGCTCCGATAAATGATACGTACGTGATATCCGTTCCCAACCATTTTCTCACGAACGCGTTCTTCTTCGGACTGGCGATAATGTCGGCCAAAAACACTTTATGCGCCGGTTTCACGCCTTCCCACGCGCCTTTCGCCGCTGCTGCAGCTTCGTTGTTTACCGCCGACCAAATCTCCGATGCTTTTTGCACTCCTTCCTGCCCAATTCTTCGCCACGACGTCAAAATTTTCTCCTCGCCGTCGCCCTCCGGCATCGCAATCGCTCTGCGGCCAATCGCGTCGCCTCTCTTCGTCCCGCGTTTCGCGGCGCGTAACACCCCCGCGTTTCTTCTGTGCTTCCCCGCGGGAAGAGTGGTTCGTACCGTCACCACGCCGTTTTTGTTGTTAATATTGTTATTATTATTATTATTATTCAAAGTGTTGTCGTTGCCTGTCGTTTCGAAGAAGAAGAAGAAGAATTTAATACGTTTTGTGGTCAGATCAGATCAGAGACACAGAAAGAGATCTCAAAAATCCAAAACCCTAAACGATATGGTCCCTCCACGATCGTTGGACTTTGGGTCATGCTCGCCTTCGAAGGTGGAGCGGATGTTTTCCGTGCCAACGGCGCGATCTCCCGAAACCGCGGCTTCGCGTTCGTCGTCTTTGTCTTCTTTGTCTTCTTCTTCTTCTTTGGCGTCGAAAAGAGTGGAAGAAGAGACTTTGGCGAGTGTCCGATCCGACACATAAATGATTTCCTCGAAGATGATGATGTCTTCGAGAAAGAGAGAGAGGATAAAATGGAAGCCCATTTCGGAGTCGAAAAACGCGTCGAACTTTGATGACGGTGCCCGTACCTTTGAGGCACCTCACGACTTTGGAGGATGATCTATTCTTTCGCCCAGTAGTATTCTTGGAAAACGGCTCGATTCCGCGCGTTGTTGTTCTGGCGGCGGACGCGGCGACCGAAAGCATGTTGTTACGGTGTCTTCTTCGCGCGGTGTGTGTCGTCAGGTGCACTTTCGCGTTTCAAAAAATGAGTATAATGTGCTCTCTCGACCAAGTCGTCACAACGTCGAATGATGATGATGATGATGATGGTCCCGAGTTTTGTCTCTCTCTCTAAACGGAAAAGCCCCAAGAAAGGTGGTGGTGTTTTCCCGTGCTCGAAAGGAAGAAGACACAACGATATCTTCTCTATCACGAGCGTTCTTACTCGTCGAAGACAAAGAGCTCTTCTCGGAGAGCAGAGATCCAAAAGAAGAAGAGAACAACACCACTTACTTGTGCGAAGTTGTGTGTGTCCCTTTTTGTTTTGTGAAGTCGAGAGAGAAGAAAAGCCCAAAACACAAAAAAA
>Ga0066856_10000952_pt1 | contig 11092 bp, 6 predicted proteins | sample ETNtaG_5_FD_65605 | JGI IMG/M metagenome (GOLD analysis project Ga0066856, IMG submission 65605) | Marine microbial and viral communities from oxygen minimum zone, Eastern Pacific Ocean - ETNP201406SV205 | ecosystem: Environmental > Aquatic > Marine > Oceanic | place: Pacific Ocean: Eastern...
TGTGTGCCTCACTTGCTAGAGCAATTGCTTCTTCGGTAGATCTTCTGTCCTCATCATCGACCTTGATGCCACTTGCATCACATTGATTCCGAAGGACTTTCCATTCTTCATGGACATAATCTAGCAATTCACTGGCTTCATCGCTAGCCTTTCCTTCAGCATCCAAATCTTTAGTCAATCTTTCAAGCAGAGTTGCTGCATGCGTCCATTCCAAGTCATCTGCAGACGATTCTATCTCCAACAGCCTAGCATCCCATTCACTAGCATCTTCTCGGCTCGACCATCGGGAAATGAGGTGTACTTTCTGACGAAGTGCCCTTCTGACATCATCCATCGCTTCTCTTTCCGCAACAATTTCTCTAACGATACCATCTGCCAGTCCTTTGGCTTGTGCAGGGTTGCCTTGCTCCAATTCAGTTTCAGACTTATCAAGGCGTTCTTCTAACAACTGTTTGTTAATTCCATCCGCTGATTTTAGTTGCTTTGCTGCTTCTTTCACCGCTTCTTCTGCAGCTACCATTGCGTCACCAGACGCTGCTAATTGGTCTGGAATGACCATTGCGAATTCGAAGGCTTTCTTTGGCTTCTCAGCATGGAGTTTCTTCTTTGCATCGGCCAGAATTTCTTTTAGTCCATCTTGCGAATGCTTTGATGCTGATAGCAAAGCCGCACCTTCTCTAATTGCTTCCTCTGCTTTTTGCCACCATTCGATTATCTCACCTGCCCTTTGCTTGGCTTGCCTAAACAGTGCCTCTCCTTCCCTGAGACTACCTAATTCGACCTCTCTTTGACCCATGTCCCATGCCTTCCTAGGTCGCTTTACAATTGGGGCTATCTCTTCTGCTGCTTCAACAGATCTTAGCGAATCTTCCTTGATTTCATCAACATCTCCTGCCAAAGATAGTGAGCGCTCGATGTCTTCCTCTGCTTCATCAAGTAGCCTCATACCCCAATCAGGCTCTCTGTGCCCTTCTTCTCTAGCCGTCATGATGAGGCTTGCAGCCTGGTCTACGGCTGCACCATCACTCTTGAGGAGTAGAATCCTTTCTTCCATTGCATTTAGTCGAGTATTGAATTCTTTTCTAAGTGGCCTTTGGTCATCTTTACCATACCAATCTAATCCGACCAACCCCAAACCGATAACACAAAGTCCAATCTGAATAAATGCAGATGTATTGTCGAAAGAAATTGTTGCCAATAAGGAAGCAGAGAGTATCAAACCAAGCAACCCCATAAGAGCGCGGAATTTCATAACGGCAACATCGCCATCCAGGATATTTCTGCTCGTCGAAAATAAAGCAAAAGAGATTCCTAGCAAGATTACCATCCCAGTAATTTGCGATGTATTGCCTTCCAAGTTTGAAAGTGCTACAATGGAAAGTGGAAGCCAAGCTACTGTTGAAATCACTCCGATTCTGGACCTAGATTTTTTATCCATGACTCCTAAATCTTGTACAAAGATTCCCCAGGCAATAATGATCATTGCATATTTCAAATCTGAAGTTAATGAGTCGCCTCCAAGACCTTCCTGTAGTGTTGGCCAAGCCAGCCAAAATGCAGCACCAAGGAGAACCATGGCTGAGATTCCTGCTAACTTTTCGACTCGATGTGACCGATTTCTAGACTCTGCTTTGATTGCTTCTTCCAAATCAACAAAGCCATCCATAACCTATCCCCCCACAATCAATCATATCAGAATCTCGGTTCTTTGCGTGACCTAGCCCATGCTATTGTAAGAACACCTAGTGCTACAAAGATGAATAGTTCTAATCCGCCAAAAGCGATACCAGAGTTGTAATCGCTTGTCGAGTGTTTCACTACGGTTTCGTTTGCATCATCAAGATATGACAATTCTACAGAAAAGGTCTCGAACCAGTCCATGTCTACTTTCATTGATACAATGACAGTAGCGTTTTTTGAGAAACTAGAGGGGCCCACGAACGAATCGACCCGCACATCGCCGCTGCGTAGAGTGAATTCTGTGGTGCTGGCACCGTTATTTTGGATAGTAACCCAAAACTGGTTTTCGCCCGGCTTGATATCAGCAGAAGCAGATGAAATATCGATAATTTCTAGATTCCTAGCGATGGGAGGTGCGATGGCAACCCCAAATGTTTGGCCCGCTAAATTGCCAGCTTCATCCATTCCTACAACATTGATTTCATGGTATCCAACTCCAAGTTCTGGCAACTCCCAATACTGAACATCTGACCATGATAAATCACTATATTCTATTCCTAAAAACTTAATTGAAAAATTGATTTTGTCAATTGAAGAATGGTCATCAAAACTTTCGGTTAAATTTAGCCTCAAGTTATCACCATACCTAGAAACTAGAGCCGATTCTTTCCACTTTCCATCTTCGTCAATTGTTTCGAAATTAGCAATCATTACTGGGCCGGTTTTATCGAGTAATCTTATGGTCCAATTACCTGAAGTTACATGACCAACATCATCGCTAACTTCTGCAGACAACCAATACTCCACTTGGTTTCTTTGCTTGTGTCTTTCAGTAATGTTGTCATTGATTGAGTTAAGAGTTGAATCTACACTAAATGAAGTGTGGAGCTGTTGGCCACTATACCACCAACCATCTGTTTTGTTACTTGTCCAGTAAACTTCGAGATTTTGATCGTGGTCATCTCCGATGTCCAAGGAGAAATTAAAATGGCCTGGATTAATTTCTTTAGTATCCTCACTGGTATTGAGATAAGGACTACCACCATCCAAGACCAAGGTGGTAGAATACGAATCGTTCAATCCACCCTCGTCTTCGCAGGTTACCGAAACAGGCAATAATGAATCTACTTCAAACGATGAAAGATTTATTCCAATGTTTGTGTTTATTCCAGAGATATTCCACTCACAGTTATGTATCGATAGTGGAGCATCCTCGATTAGTACCTTGAAATCGTATGAGGTATTATCCCAAGGCAAAGCATATGCCTCTTCGAGATAGACAAGAGGGGGGTTGTTTTGACCTAGAGTTATCGTGTAAAATCCTGATATCGAGGTCTCGTCCCTCTGTAATGTGAAATTATCAGGAGTTCCGTTTATCCATTCATTCAATGGACTTGATGCATATTGCCATTCACCATTAGTAGAAACGGTCAAAGGCGTGCTTTGGCGTATGTCGTTTTGGAATGGAACTTCGATTCTCATTAGATTGATACTTGAGCGTTCACCAGAAATCACTGCTGATTCATCCCATCCCCAATAACCGGTTGAAAAATCGACATCAGCTGCAATGGCAACACTGGTGAATTTGACTTCAGAGTTATCCACTAAGCAGCATAATGCATTTTTACCGTTGTAATAACTTATTGACTCTAGCAAGTCGTTTAATTCGGCGACATCGCCTCCTAAGAAACGATCAACTTGACTCTCAATCCCTGCAGATACCCCGGGGATATATGGTAAACCTAAGCCGTTATTGAACACATGATGTGCAAACCAAGTGCCCGAGATATTCTCATTTGGGCCTAAATCTGAAATGAAGTTTAGACTGGAATTGCCCTGAATCTTAGTTGAATTCAATTGTTCAAACACCCATTCTGTAGTTGGAGGCCAAATCGACTCACCAATTGGATATCCGTCGTCATAGACTCTTGCTGTCCATCCCCCTCCATATTCACCGATTGTGAGATTATAATCGGCCCATTCGACCATCTTACCAGTACCTGTGTGGATTGCTTTTACGGTAATTTCCTCAGAATAATTTGCGACTAATGAATACGTAGAGGTCCCATTTGGAATTATAATTGAGGACTGGCTATTCCTTGTTACTGAACCTCCTTCGCCAATTAGAATCACTGGTACACCACTAGGGGCGTCGATTGGGCCATCGCTTACAGGAACTTCCCAATCGCTTCCCAATACTTGCATTGTATGTGCACCTTCCACAGAAAATAAATCTTCAATAATTGAATGTGCTTGTAAAACAATTGTTGTTTGTGAAGAAGGGACTGGCGGATGCCACATTACAACATAGCCGTCGCAGGTAGCGCTGGCTTGATACATTCCTTTACCGGGATTGTCGATTACTGCACCCGTCCAAGGCTCTTTTAGAACAACTTCACAATTGGATATCGGATTGCCAAATTGATCTTCCACTTCGACGACCCACGGCTCTGATTCCTCGGCCCAAACCGCTGGCATCAACAGGAGAAATACGAGTAACAAAACCCTGCGCATGATGCCTAGGCGTAGTTCATACCACATCAAGAAAGCGGATTAACGCGCCCATATGTTCAAAGTCGGCTTAGGCCCAAGCCCTACGGAAGGGGGAGCAATATGCCCGGACTAATCACGATGGATGACCTGACAAATGAAGAGATTACTTCAATTCTTGATGATGCTGAAAGATTGCTACCAGTTGCCCGTGGAGAAATGTATCTGCCTTTACTCCAAGGCAGGATTTTAGGCAATTTATTCTTCGAACCTTCCACTAGGACACGCATGTCATTTGAAACTGCAATGAAGCGATTAGGAGGCGATGTAGTCAACCTTGGAGATGTTAAGACGTCTTCTGTAGTCAAAGGCGAAACGCTATTTGATACAATCCAGATGGTAGATGGTTATACTGACATAATTGCAATGCGGCACCCAAGACAAGGTGCTGCCCAATATGCTTGTGATAGCGCCAGAGTACCAATTTTGAATGGAGGCGATGGGGCAGGACACCATCCGACACAAACCATGCTTGATTTATTCACTATCAGGCAAGCACACGGCACCCTTGAGGGACTAAACGTAGTATTAGCGGGAGATTTACGATATGGAAGAACGGTTCATTCGCTTTCTCATGCACTAATTCGCTTCGGTTGTAACGTCACATTTGCATCTCCTGACAGTTTGCGTATGCCCGAAGAAATTGTGGCGGATCTCAAAGAACACGGTGCTGAAGTGGTTGAAACCGACGACCTTCTAGCCCAAATTAACAATGCTGACGTCATATACATGACAAGAATACAGAAAGAGAGATTTCCTGATGAAGATGAATACGCCAAGGTTGCAGGTGCCTACAAATTACAGGCAAGTGATTTGGATGGCGCTAAAGCTGAGATGATTATCATGCACCCACTCCCAAGAGTTGATGAAATTCACCCATCAGTAGATTCAACTAGGCATGCTAGATACTTCGAACAAGCATTCAACGGAGTTGTTGCACGTATGTCATTGATGTGTTGGTTACTTGGAGTTACGGTTCCCGAAGATATTAACGAGAAAGGGGTGATTCTATGAGTCAAGAAGGAAACATGAGGAGAGTTACAGCAATCAAAAATGGTACTGTGATCGATCACGTTCCTGCCGGCAAGGCACTCTCGGTTCTGAAAATGCTGGGCATCGAGGGAGACATGTCTAATCCTGTATCTTTAGTAATGAATGTACCATCAAAGAAGATGGGAGGTAAAGACATCATCAAAGTCGAAGATAGAGAGCTCACTCAAAATGAGTTAGACAGGCTGGCTCTTGTCGCTCCAGATGCATCTGTAGCGATTATTCGCGCTTACTCTGTCGCTGAAAAATTAGAAATAAATCTTACAGAAGAAGTTGTCAACGTTGCTAGATGCACGTTCTCAAACTGTATTACAATCAATCCTAGAGAACCATTGCCACATCGCTTGGTTGTTACCAAGAGAGATCCGCTCGAACTTCGCTGCAGATATTGCGGTAAGACTCAGGACATTGAAGGACTAGTCGACAGTTTACTGTGATTAAAGGTCAAACAAATTTGCCTTCTCGCAAGCTCTGAAGTCGATATATCCGGGTAAACCTAGGTCTATTGGAACGCCTCCGACTGTAGTGATGATTCCAGTCATTATCAGATAATTAGCAAACGGTGGCTTTGACCAAGTCGCCTTTTTCCAACCTTTTTTGCCGAGATTCTTAGCAGTTGTTTCGCGGCGCGTATCCCACGCATTTGCATACCATGAATGAATTTTCATTGAATTGTTTTGATTTTCAGGAGAAGCTACTACATTGTGAGAATTTTGCCAATTCTTTTCCCAATCACCGTCCATAGTATCCGCCCATATCAAACCGGTTTTTTCGGTTACAGGCAAGTCTATTTCACCATGAGATGCAAGATGTATTGCCAACCTTCTGAGATGTGGATGGCGCGGGTTCTTCTTCATGGCTTTTTGCACAATACTAATCGCGCTTGCTTTCATTCCCCTATCAAGATACAGCAATGCTCTTGCGGTTTGACCGTGAGGCCATTGATCCATGTCGATATTATTCACTTTGACCCATGCCTCCAATTTATCCAGAGCAATTTCTGGTTGTGACCAAAGCCTAAATCTCGCAATATCACCGAGAATGTGCAGTTTTGTAGAGGGATTATTCTTCCATGGAAGATCACTAGCAGGTACGCCATCTCTAAATCGCTTGAGTAAGTCTATGTTCCTCTTTGTTAGCGAGTCAAGGCGCAACAGATTCCTAACAGAATCTGACAATTTTATTGAAGGATTTAAGATTGAGGTCACCCACTTCAGCCTAGCAGATTCAACATCTTCATCTCCAAGATATTCCAATCTTGGAATCGCTTCGGGTATATCTCTCTGAGCTAAAGAAGCTGCGGCAAGAATCACTCTTGCTATTTCTGCAGTTCTACCTGCCCTTAGTGCGAGGAAAGAGAGTGCAACCTGTTCAGCCTGGTCCCATCTGCCAAAGCCCATCAGCATCTCCATGCTCGCTTCAGTCCTACGTACTAGGGATAAACCTTCGATACTTTCTTCGCCGTGATCCTCATACAATAATTCCATTTTCTCCATAGCTTTTGACCAATTATCGGAAGTGATTAGTGTCCTAAAATCTTCACCTTGACGGTAAATCATATTCTCAATAGCTTCTAACTCAATTCTCTTTTGATTAGCCATTGCATCAAATGAAATATCGTCTAGATGTTGCCCTGTCCTTCGAGAGAGAATCCAAATTCCCAAGAAGACAACTTGTCCACCTGATGCTAGCATCCACGTCATTTCCTCAAGCGCATCTTTCTTGATTACCTGACAGATTGAATCTTGCCAGGTTCCACATTGAGAACCTTGAGGAAGGTACTGTGAATCCCAAAATGTCAACATAGCCAGAGCAAGTAACAACATCGATTGGCCGGCAAATCCAGTAAAACAGAAGTTCAGAACATTCGCCTGTTGAGAACGCTCACTTCTCAACAAACGTGAGTCAGCTAGCCTAATCCCTCCTTTACCTGACACATCTGCAATATCTAGGAATAATATCCTAGCAACTTCGTATACGAATAGGAAACCGACAATCGCGACGTTGAGAAGAAGGAATAGAAGTACAATAGTGACTAGAGGAACTCTAATTCCTGATTCAGAAATGTGTGCAAAGAGTTCTATTGCATAGAATCCAATTACGCCGCCTTCCTCCATAATGGATGATTGCGGACGATATTCGGGTAAGTCAAGCACCCTCTGGGTGTGCTCAAACATATTTGGATCGATAGCCAACAAAATTAGTGAAATTACAGTATTGAAGGCAATATATGGCATAGCAGCAGTATTAATCCAAACCAGAGTTGATACGAACTGCTTTCTCGCTGGTGGTTTGTAAGGATAAAAAGCGGATGGCTCCCCTTTGGATAGTTGCCTGCTAGATTCTGCAAGAGCGGTCCAAGAAGAACCCATAACCCTGCCATAAGCAATGAAACCTGGGGCGAAAGCAAGGCAACCCGTCAAAGCTAGTCTACGATCGAAATCAACTTCTGCAAATTCCATGATATACCAAAGCATTAGCAAAGAAGTGAACCAAAGAATTGTGATTGATACTCCTACGCCATTTCGGAATGTGCTAGCGCCTTGAAGTGTTGCGCGTCTGCCACCAGTTCTGTTTACAATTTGAGTGCTCATTGAGACTCCGGTTGAAATCATTGCTGGAACAATGATTAGGATAAGTGCCATCGCTAATGAGATTTGGTGTAATCCTTCGGTCAGTTCCATCTGATAGAACAACCATTCCATTCCAAGTAATATGGCACCGGTTAAAGCCATGACATATACTGTTAATCCATTTCGCATTCCACGAGTTTTCAGAAGTTCTTTAGCTTCTTCTTTGGTTGCAGTGACCGTGTGAACTTCGTAACGTTTGGGGCCGGTTGGAAAGGCAACCTGTAAGCCAGACAATCCTCTAGGAATGATATATTCTTGGAATAGATAAGAAATCAACGCAGACAATGTAATGGCGATTATAGCCATACTGTCAAAATCACTGACTAACTCAATACCCATGTTTTAGCCTCATTCTTCTTTTGGTGGAACGAGAGATGGTATGGCCTTCTTGTTATTGATTTCATCCAATAACTCTTCCAAGAATGCGTCAAAGTCGACTCCTGCTCTTTGGTCACCATTTCTTGCACGGATGGAAACTGTGTTATTATCAGCCTCATCATCACCGAGTATCAACATGTATGCGGGTTGGAATTTCCTGTGCATTCTGATTTTCTTTCCAATCGTATGGTCGCCATCATCCAAATCAGCCCTGACTCCAGCGGATTTGAGTTTCTCAGCGATTTTACGGCCGTATTCAACCTGTTTCTCAGAGATGGTAAGGACGTGGACTTGCGTTGGAGCCAACCAAGTTGGGAAACGCCCAGCAAAGTGCTCTATTAGTACTCCAACGAATCTTTCCATTGAGCCGAATGGCGCTCTATGAATCATTACTGGTCTATGCATTTCCCCGTCGCTACCTTTGTACTGTAGTTCAAATCTTTCAGGAAGGTTGTAATCGACTTGTACAGTTCCAAGCTGCCATTCACGCCCGATTACATCTTTCACGACGAAGTCGATTTTTGGCCCATAGAATGCTGCTTCACCTGGTTCTTCTGACCAGTTTACACCAAGACTGCTTGCGGCAGCACGGCAAGCATCCTCTGCCAAATCCCATTTTTCGCTTGCTCCAACATACTTACTTGAATCAGGGTCTCTTAAGCCAACTCTGACTCGATAATCGCTCATTCCTAACGCTTCAAAAATAACCTGCACCAACTCAATACAACCCAGCACCTCATCGGCGATTTGATCCTCTGTTACGAATAGATGAGCATCATCCTGGGTAAATCCTCTAACTCTCGTCATTCCAGAAATTTCACCCGATTGTTCCCAACGATAAACGGTCCCAAACTCGGCCAACCTAAGTGGTAAATCCCTGTAAGAACGCGCTTGGGAGGAATATATCTTGATATGATGAGGACAATTCATTGGTTTCAGCATATATCCTTCAATATCTCCAGCAGCCATCATATTCGATAACTCGCCACATGTGCAACCTTCACTTGCCAATTTTGCCATCATGTCTTTTTCAACCAACGGAGGGTATTGTGAGTCTTGGTAATACGGGAAGTGGCCACTAGTACGATACAAATCCAACTTTCCAATGTGAGGAGTGTATACCTGATTGTACCCTTGGCGGGTTAGATGTTCAGAAATAAAATCTTGTAGACATGAACGTACGACTGCGCCACGAGGAGTCCACAAAATCAGCCCTTGGCCCACATCTTCATCCACGTGGAATAATTGCAAATCCTTGCCCAATTTCCTATGGTCTCTCTTTTTGGCCTCTTCTATTGCCGACATTGTTGCTTTCAATGCATCTTTTGTTGGCTCGATTATGCCATAAATACGAGTTAATTGCTCTCTGCTTTGGTCTCCTCTCCAAAAGGCAGACGATACCGAAGTTAACCTTACATGCATGAGTTTTGCAGTCGAATGGACGTGTGGTCCAAGACAAAGATCATACCATTCACCTTGACGATAGATAGTCGAACCATCACCGTCTTCCAACTTGTCATTAATAATTTCAATCTTGTATGGGTTGGTAGAAAATAAATCCGTCAATTCAGTATCTGTGCATTCAACTCGTTCTAACGTGAGGTTCTTGCGAGCAATTTCGTGCATTTTCTTTTGAACAACTTTCAGTTCAGATTCGCCAAAATCTTCTAAATCAGCAAAATCATAGTAGAATCCGCGATCTATTGCAGGTCCAATTGTTGGTTTTGCATCTGGATAAAGAGAAGTCACTGCTTGCGCCAATAGATGAGCCGCACTGTGCCTAAGTATGTGGATGCCATCGTGACTGAATCCAGAAATGCCTTCAACAGAACAATCTGAATCTAGAATTGAGGAGAAATCTTTCTGCTCACCATCAACCATTGCTGCGACGCAGTCGTGCTTTCTACCTTCTATATCAATGACTATTTCTCCTGCTGTTATACCGGATACGTATTCGTTAACTGAACCGTCCGGCAGGGTGACTGAAATCATCGACATTTAGTTGCCTCCGCCCCCTACGGGGGCGCTTTCGCCTTTCACCTTGACGATTAATGAGAGATAAGAATCACGGTATTGGCAGTTAAGATCATTCACCATTCAACGTCAAAGTCATCTCCTTCCTTTGATGATGGTTCGGATACGACTTCAGCTTTCTTCTGCTCGGGCGCAGTTTGCTGTTTTGAAGGCATTCGAATCTCAGTTCTTTTCTCTACAACATCCCGCTGGCCACGAAATGCTGGAGCCTCGTGTACCTTGACTTCTTTTTTCTCGGGTGAAGTGACTTCTTTCTGCTCTTCCTTAACCTGATTTTTCCAAGCTCCTTCGAAACTTAGGTCATCTACTCGCCTCTCCATGACTCATTCCTTAACACAGACAATACATAATCGGTTTGATGTATCGTGAATTATTGGCCCCAAATATGCGCTTAGCGGTGATTGTCAATCCCGATGCAGGCCTGGGCGGACGCCTTGGCTTCAAAGGAAGCGATGGCAGAGCAGCTGAAGCACGTGCTGCTGGGGCTCAAGACAGAGCGGGGCCTAGGATGCACCAGTGCTTAGAAAAGTTGGCTGAATTGGCAAGGGAACCTATCGAAATCATTGCATGGGATGGCAGAATGGGAGGCGATTGGATTCCTGGCGAATATACATCGACAGGAGTTACCCCTGCAACCACCGATGCTAGTTCAACCTCAGATTTTATCAAATCTCATTCTCCAGATTTATTCTTGTATGCCGGTGGTGATGGAACAACACGGGACATCGTAGAGGCCTTGGGTGAAAGAGAAATTCCGCTAGTAGGAG
>Ga0066856_10000954_pt1 | contig 11087 bp, 9 predicted proteins | sample ETNtaG_5_FD_65605 | JGI IMG/M metagenome (GOLD analysis project Ga0066856, IMG submission 65605) | Marine microbial and viral communities from oxygen minimum zone, Eastern Pacific Ocean - ETNP201406SV205 | ecosystem: Environmental > Aquatic > Marine > Oceanic | place: Pacific Ocean: Eastern...
TCATTCACCAAAGAGCACCATTTTTTATTCGTGAAAAGAAGAAGAAGAAGAAGACAACAAAAACAAAAACAAAAACGAGATGAACGCCAACAACAACAACAAAAAGGAAGAAGAAGAAAAAGAAGAAGATGATGATGCGGGGAAAAGGGATGGGGATGGTGGTTGTGTGGTCGATTTGCAAGAGTGTTTGGAAATGGTGGACGATTTCATCAATTTGTACCAAGGGTCGCGAGAGGAAGACGTCGCGAGGATCGAGGCGATCGCGAACGAACACAAAGAAGCGCAAACGACGTCTCGGAAACGCGAACGACACATGTCGGAAGTGATACGGGAAATGACGAAGCGAGTGCAAAACGCGGAACGGAAAACGTCGGCATTGCTCTCGTCGACGACGCGGTCGGACAGGTTTCGCAAAGCGGAGGAAGAGAAACGAGACGCCGAACGGTATTGGTCGCGCATGGAACGCGAAGCGCAAACGTTGGAAGAAACGAGAGAAATATTGAAGAAAAAAAGGAACGAGATGAAAAAGAAACGAAGAGAAATGGACGTGCTCGTCACGGAAGAGATCCCAAAGCTGAAGAACGCGCTCTCGCTCTACGCGCACGCGACGAAAATCGCGTGGAAGTACGAACAGAAATCGAAGATTGAAGGCAGAGTGAACAACAGCGCGCACGGCGAGGTGAAACGCATCGACGCCGCGTTTCCGAGGACGGAGGAAGAGCGGTTTCGGCTCTGTAACTCGATTTGGGATCTGATCGATTAAATTGAATCGAATCGAAGAAGAAGAAGAAGAAAAAGTAGTCGCAAGTAGTAGTTGCTGTTATTATTATTATTATTATTGTTACCATTATTAATGCGGTACGTTATCGTCGTCGTTAACACATAGTATGACGGACGACACGAGACGAATTTGATTCGTCATTTTTATCGTCGTCGTGATGTCACTGTTTTCCGCCGAGCGGGGTTGAGAAAAAAAAAATCGGGAGACCAGGCGTTCTCGAGGACGAGAGTTTGTGCGTCGTCATGAGGAAGCCGTCGTGTGCGCGGTGGCGATGCCTTCTCGCTGTGTCGTGTGCCGCAAGTCTTTCGATGATGATGATGATGTCGAGAGCGGGATTGGACGCATTCAACAAAGCGTCGTCGTCCAATGGTATACTAATAAAAGAGGGGAAAGCGAACAACGATGCGGGGAGGACGCTCGAAAACAACCACCACTTCGATAATAATAATGTCGCGGACTTTGAGGACGACGACGACGACGAGGTTTCATCGACGATGATGGTTCGGTTAGCGTCGAGCGAAGCGCCGGTCAAAAATGTCGCCAGAAATCCAAAAATGTCGACCGAATCCTGTGGGGCAAAAAACGCGGGAGACGGGCGGCACGCGCGGGCGTTTCACGGGACGTGTGTCGGCATGGCCGCGACTAAAATCGAGGACGATCCGTGGATGACCGTAGACGTGGGCGAGGAGGAGGAAGAGGAAGAAGAAGAGGCGATGGAGCATTCGATTTACTCGATCGAAATATGGGTTGGATTAAGAAAATGTAACTCGATCAAGTTCGCGGAGAACGAACGGTGCGAGTGGATGAAGATTACGGACGAGAAGCCGATGGTGGTAGAGCTACTGTTCAGAAGCGACGATGATGACGACGAGAACGTGGACGAGAACGGCGTCGACGTTTCGCCGGAAGAAACGAAGAAGGTTTTCACGGACGACGGACGATTGGCGTATACGTGGGACAACGTTCAGATGTATCGTCGCGGTAAAAAAAATACATCATGGAGTAAACGACAGCGCGTCGTCAAAGGCGTTCGGATCTCGTTACCTGGAAAACAGAGACAATTGAGCGTCCAAGAGGTTAAAATTTGGGCGAGGACAGAATCGTCGTCAACTTCATTAATTTCAACATCGACGATGCGCGCGTGCGCAAACGACAAAATCGGCGACGATTGCTCCACGGATTTGACCATCGACTGGGCGCATCTCCCGCAAAACTTTCTGTTTGCTCGAAAAAACTGGAACCGGACGATGTATAAAAGTTTGGAAAAGTCAATCGAAGAGACGCAATCGTCGAAGTGCAACACTCCCAGAGAGGCGCGCACGGATTCATACAACATTGGCATGGGAGGCAAAGGTGCCGGGTTTGCCTCGACCATTCATTTCTTATCCGGCTATTTATCCGACGCGCATCTTGAAAACAAACCGTGGGTTTTTGGCGGTCGATTAAATTACGCGTATAATCGTAACTGCGCCAACTTAAAACGAGCGGGAGACGTCGAGTGTTACTTCGAGCCGTATAGCGCGTGCGGTAAAATCAAACGAGCCACGTTTGCGAAATGGAAACCGTACCCGGCGAAAACCAATCGATGCACGATGCCTCGAAACAGATGTCGCGATCTAGCGCCTTGGAAGCGAGTTCCAACGAACGTTAAAAATTATTATTCTTCTCAATCCCCGTCATCGACGTCGACGTTGTCGTACACCAAAGGTTTATTTTTCTTTCGATCGGCGATTGTCGCTCGCATGATGCGATTGAATCAGAAAACAGTAGAAGAGCTCAATTTGCACGCGGTGAAAGAAAGTATAGGGTTTAAACATCCAATCATCGGCGTGCACGTTCGAAGAGGTGACGCGTGCCACACGACCGGTAGGAAAAATAGGTGTCGATCGTTCGAGGAGATGTATTTGCCACACATTAGAACGTTATCGGAAAAATACGGCGTCAATCGAGTCTTCTTGGCGACGGATGACGACGTGTTCTTACGAAACGTGAGGAGTTCTCCAGCGGCGAACGAGTTTGAGTTTGTGAACGTTAACATGGACCGATCGGTATACGCAGCCTCGAGACTCATTGAACGGAGGACAGAATTGTATACGGAAAAATCAAACGTCGCGCACGAGATGACTTTGCAGGCGTTGACGGATATTTTCTTGCTCGCCGAAGCGGACGCGTTTATCGGGCATTTTCTGTCCAATTTGAGTCGATTGGCGATTGAGTTAAGCGCAGTAGAGAAAGGATTCGTGCCGCCGTTCGTCAGCGTGGACGGGCAGTGGTGCAGGCACTGGAAGTTTTGCCGATGAGAAAAGAGCGCGGAACAAAAAAAAAGGAGTAGTAGTAGTCTTAATTAATAATTAGCGAGAGATTGTAGAGTGTTGTAGTAGGTACCTACCTACATAGTGGTACCACCCAAGGGAGGGTATGGTAGTTCATAATAACCATATTCAATGAAACATTTAGTAAATAAAACTCAATGCGATCGATGTTCTCTCTTTTGGTGTTTTAAAACTAATCATCTTCTTGCAAGTCACCTTGCGCCCACTTGACGTAAAAGTACGCGCCCGGTTGTCCCAACGAGTCGTTAAAGACGGAGCCGATGAATCGAGAGGACACGACGTCCGGGCACACTTTCGCCATTTCTTCTTGCAATCCAGCCGGATCTTCTGGAATTTCCGCCAAATCAATCACAGTGTACGCCACTGGATCTCGAGACGTGTTAATTTGCTGCAAAATGTTGACACCTTTGGATCCCAAAAAGGATGTGATTTCGCCGAGCGCGCCGGGCACGTTTTTGTTCACGATGGTCAATCGAGCGCCAGATGAGTTCACGTGCGGTGCCAAAATGGTCGTCGGAAAGTTCACGGAATTGCGAATCGTCCCGGTTTCCAAAAAGTCCATCAAAGTTTCTGCGGCCATCGCGGCAGAGTTGTCTTCGGCTTCCTCGGTGGACGCGCCCAAGTGCGGCAAGACGATCAGGTGCGGGTCGTCGCGCAACGCTTCGTCCGTAAAATCGGAAATATATTTACCAGTCAACATTTTAGAGTCGTACCCGGCTTTCATGGCTTCACCGTCAACGATTTCACCTCTGGCGAAGTTCAAGATGCACACGTCCGGTTTGCAAATCTGTAACGCTTTGGCATCGATCAAATGGTGCGTGACGCCTTTGATGTACGGGACGTGAATGGAAATATAATCGGAAACTTTGAAGAGGTCGTTGAGGTCGGTGACCCTAACCATTCGGTCGCCTGGTAAAGCCAAAGCGGCATCGACGGATAAGACCGGATCATAGCCGACGACGTTCATGCCGAGACCTAAAGCGGCGTTGACGACGCTATGTGTATTTATTCATGAAGTTTACAAGAGGAGGAGGAAAAGTTAGCGTTTTGATGAACTTCGCGTAAACGACGACGAACGACAAATTTGAAAAAACGGGTCCGATACGTTGAATGGATTGTGCCTCGAATGGATTTTCGATCACGCTGATTCAGAGTCAAGAACAGACTCTAAAACGTCAAACATCTAATCGAGATTTCGTCACTCCCGTTGGTGCGCGAAGAAGAGAAAAAAACAAAAGAGAGTCGCGTAGTTATAAAAAAAAAACGCACCGACTCCCGATCGCTCCTAATCCGATAACCCCGATCGTCTTCCCTTGAATCTCCTTCCCGCCAAAGTTTGCCTTATCCTTCTCGATCCTCGTCGCGATTTTCTCGTGCTCGCCGTTTTCTTCCACGTTGATCACGTTCTTCACGTGGTTCGCGCCTTCCAAGATACCTCTCGACGCCAACAACAGCCCGCACACGACCAATTCTTTCACCGCGTTCGCGTTCGCCCCGGGAGTATTAAACACCGGAATACCTCTCTCGCCCATCTCTTTGACTGGAATATTGTTCGTCCCTGCGCCACATCGAACGATCGCTCGAACCGTTGGTTTCACTTCGCTCACTTGTAACTTGTGCGAGCGAAGCATGATGGCCATCGGCGGTCCGGGCAAGTCATTCTCTTCGCCCGCGACTTCGTATTTCCCGCGCGGGAACTTTTCCAAACCCGTCGGAGCAATCGCGTTGAACGTTTTCACGTTGAACGACGCGCCTGTTGGTGTCGTTTTCGTAAAGCAGCACACAATGAAAGATAAAAAGAAAGAGTAGTATTTTGAGCGGGTCAGTATTTAGTAGCGGCGAGTCTTCGAACGCTCTCTCGTTCTTCGATCGACGAAGAAGACGTCCTAACATATCGTCGATCGGTGCCCATCGTTGGTGGTTCGAGTGGCTCTTCTACCCGAGCCACGTGAGCCTCCACGTTTGAGTCCCGCACGGTTCTACCACACCTCGAGCGTCGCTCGCGGTACGTACTAAATATCTCCTTTTCTCCTCCTTTTGACGAGTCAAAAAGCGCTCGATAAAAGTCCCAAAAATCAAATCGCGTACCGTCGTATCCTCCTTTGCTCGCCGTCTTTTGTTCGTCTCCGGCCGTCGCTTCGTGCTCTTTCCTTTCCTTTGCCAGTTGGAGCATTTTCGTCAGCATGGCGATCTCGTCGTCGGCGCCTGGAGCGGCGGCGGCGGCGGCGACGACTGAGACATCATCGATCCTCGAGCCCACTCGCCGATGATGGGCATCCGAAACGCCGCCGAGAGGACGACGAGAGGAGAGGACCGATCGGCGCCCGGTGAAGCGACGGGAGGAAAGATCGATGCGCGCGTGAGACGCGGAGGTGGTCGGAGACACGGAATGGGACGCGGATGCGAAGAACATGGCGATCAACAATTGTGACGCTTTTTAAGAGGCATTTTTTGAAAGACAAAGGGTTTAAATTAGGGTTTAGGTTTTGGGTTTTGGGAGGGTTCTCTTTGAACACCAAATGCGATATACTTTCGTTGGTGGTGGTGGTATTAGTATATGTGTAGTATACGCGCATGTGATGTGTGCTACTATACGTACTTTTTATAGTTTTACGACGCTACTTTTACCACTCGTCCAACAAAATAAACTCGTCGTTGTTCACGTCTCTGACGCCGCCGCCGCTCTTCTCTCCCGAAGAAGAAGAAGAAGAAGAAGAAGAACCGCCGCCGCCGCCAAAACCGCCAAAACCGCCGGAAACGAAGTGTTCCGTCCCGATGGATTCGATTATTTTTTTACCCTCGCGTCTGGTATTTTCGTCGTACGGCGCGTACGGTAAGCGGAACACGGGTTCGGCGCATCCTAACATCGTCAACGCCGTGTTCACGCCGATTGGATTCGGTTCTTTGAACAACCATCGCATGAGAGGAATCAAGTCGTCGCGAAGTTTCGGGTTCGGTTTCTGGCCGAGCATGAGTTCCTTCATGAGTTTTGGAGAGACGTTGGAGGTGACGGAAATGACCCCAGCCGCGCCGGCGTCCCATTTCGCGTCGTGCGCCTCGTCGTCGTTCCCGGACCAACACGCGACGCCCTTATTGGCGTAATTGCGAATGCGCTCGTTGCCTTCGCACTCCTTCACGCCGGCAAAATTCGGGTGCTTCGCCAACTCAAAAATAACTTCCGACGGTATATCTTGCGTCGTTCGCGCGGGGACGTTGTACACAATCGTCGGTCCGAAATCTAAAACCGCGTCAAAATGTTTCATCAATCCAGCTCTGCTGGTTTTCCCATAGTACGGGTTAATTTGCAGCGCGGCATCCATCCCAACCGCGAATCCTTGCGACGTCGCGTGTACGGCTTCCCTCGTCGAGTTCGACCCGGTGTTTCCGACGACGAGTAAATCGTCGCCGTATATTTTACTCGTGTGCGCGATCAACATGATGTGTTCGTCCCAACTCATGAGTTGCCCTTCCCCGGTCGTACCTCCGACGACTAAACCTTGCACGCCGCCGGCTATTTGCTGTTCGACCAACGCGTCTGCGGCGTTGTGTACCAAAGGATGAGAACACGAATAATATAAGAAGAAGAAGAAACAAACAAACGAACAAACAAACAAACAAAGATCGAAAAACCCGACGAGAAAACGAGGATCGAGACAATTGCGCGCTGTTGCTCGCATCGTATTAAAATGCGGAAAAAGAAAGACGACGACGATACGACGATACGACGATACGCGCGTACCGTATTTCTGCAAATCGATCTTCCCACTCTTCAAATACGGCGTTTTAATCGCCGTGATGAGTGCGCATTTCTTCACGTCCTCCACCGACGCGGAAGAACCCCGCGTCGCGCTCGTCCCCCACGACTTTGCCGCCGCCTGGACGACGACGCCGGCATCGCGTCGTCGCTGCGGCGTCCCCGCGAGAAGAGACGACGACCACCCTGCGACACAACAAGCGCTCTTCTCGTTTTGATGACGCGATGAAAATGACATTTGATTTTGTCGCCCTTTTTTGCGACCACCAGACGACGTAAACGACGACGACGAGACCGACGACGACCGACGCCTCGTCGACTTTTGAGCCCTGGCGACAGTGTTGTTGTTGTTGGTCGACGACGACCAACAAAGCGACGACAACGCCCGAGAGGGGGTGGCGCTCAAGGACGACACCAAAGACGCCATCATTTTTGTGCCGATTTTTTCCCCAAAAATTTGGTTTTCAAAACCACAAAGAAGAGAGAGAGAGACCCTAAACCCTATGTATGTTTTGAGGCGTGAGACCCCCTTCGATTCCGAAAGGAGAGAGAGGTCTTCAAAAGCGTATGGAAGAGTCTTCTTCTTCCCTCTTTTTCTTCGCCAGATGATTTTTGGTACGAGAAGAGCCACCAACTCGCGATTGATGATAAAAACGATAAAAAAGCCAAAGAAGCGGCATCGACAGATAAGACCGGATCAGAGCTGACGACGACGATCATGCCGAGACCTAAAGCGCGTCGCGCGCGTAGAGCGAGAAGACTACGGATACGCGGCTTGTACTCAAATAATAATTATTATTATATAACAATAAAACAACTCGACCGGCGTAGTAGTACTACGAAATAAATAAACACACGCCGCGGGGCACGAGAGAGTGTTTTGCCGCCCGCGCGGAAGAGACGCAAGGAATCCAACGACTTTAATAACGACGCCCGATTCGACGCCTTTAGCGTCTCTCGTCTCCTTTTTTTGCTCGGTTCTTTTTTTAAGGCGCGGCGCGCTCTCAAGGGGCTGAGGTAGGAGTAGCCGCGGCTAATTCATCGATATCTTTCATATTCAGGGGCGACATCGATGACTTCCAGGTCAATAAGATACCCACGACAAGGAAGAGGGCGCAGAAAACCTGCGGCAGCGCGAGAAGGAGCATGGTAAATTCCCAAGCTTCGGAATGGGATACTCCGTCGCAGGCATTCGTCGAGGCGTGGCCCTTGAACTTCATGCACTCTTCTTGCGTGTCGAATACGCGACAGTGATCGTCATCACCTCCGTGATCCCAGCAGTCGTCGAGAAACCAGGAAGCGTAATATTGGCCATCCCCCCAAGGGTCGTTTCTGTCGACCGTTGGTTCGTGACAAATTTTCGCGCCCAAATCACAGCCGGAACCGGTATGGACGTGGTGACAGTTAACTTTTTGCGAACACTGCGCTTCGATCCAAGAATCTTCCGAACCATAAAAAGCCCCTATCGCGCACACGTACCAAGCGACAGAAAAAGAGGAAAAGACAAGGAATCTTTTACTCGCAAGCGTCGTTTGACAGCAGCACACGTGCACGAAGGAGTAGACGACCACGGATATAGAGGTCAAAGCCCCAATGATTGTTGCCGCTGCGCCTTCCTCGCCCATAATTTTGGATTCAGCCATGGCACCACGGGTCGTTGCCAATCCAGAGATGAGTATTATGGCCACTGCATTGTTGTTTTGTTGTATTCGCGAAGACGCGCGATGAGAGAAGAAGAGACGTCAGCGTCAGCTTTGAGGCATTCGTTTGGACAAAAGTACTTTACGAAAAATCGAGCACGGCACGGCGGTTCGCTTCGCGCGTTCAAACAAAGACCACGAAAGAACTTCGAGAAAAGAGTCGCTTTCGAAAGCGACGGTGGTGTCGCGCAGATCCACCGCAAGGGTAATAACGTGGTCGAAGAGGACAAACAATGCAATTGGAGTTTCCCCCCCGGAAAATGAGGGCAAATGATCGAATTTGATCCGACGACGAAAGACGCACCGATCGCGTTCGCGATCGCCGTAAAATACGTCCAAAAACACCAGCCGGAGCACATGCAGGCTTGGGTACAGTTCGACATGACGACGACGACGACGACTTTTTCTTTGTTTTCGTGTGGGGGAAACGTGTCAATTTAATTAAAAGTCTGGCGCTTTTTTTCTTCTAAATTTAAAACAACGGTCGACAGACATTAAGGTAAGGCGTATTTAATAGAGAGCGTGTAGACGACGTTCCGATCATGCCCCGACTTTTGTCGTCGGTCAAAACGTTCCACCACGCATCTGCACTCCTCTCTCGCGCGCGCGCGTACGTGGGTCACGCGATACGAGACGTCCTTTTGGCTCGTCGAACCCGGCGTTTAGAGGAGAGGACGACGTTTTCGCTCGCTCGCGAAAGGACCAAATGTATTTCTGCAGTAACGCCTCTTTTTGTGTCTTGTGTTGACCAAAAAATACGACGACGACGATGGAACTCGAGCCACCGATCCATCGTCGTCTTTCTTTCGACACCGCCAAAAAAAACGACGCGCGACGTATTATCTGAGCACCCCGCGAAACCCGGCGACGCAGAGCGCGAACGTTCCGAGGAAGACAACGGACGTCGTCGCGAGAAGGAGCGCGCGAGATTGCTCGAGATCGAGCACGTCTTCTTCCAAAAAGGAAAGTCGCCTCTCGACTGCAGCGACGCGATCGGCGATGGAGTCTCGAGGGGTGCCGATATCGTCGGAACGGTCGTCTCCGTCGTCGTCGTCGGTGCCAGAGTCGCTCGGCCGTGGCACCCCGAAACGATGGAACAACGCGTCCATGCGCTCGAGTGTCGCTTTCAAGGACTTTGTTTTTGTGAGGAGAAAAAAACGCACCGACCAAAAAAGCGAAACGAGCGCGAGAGAGACGGCGATGAACGTAGGTACAATAAATACAAAACACATACATTTGCAACGACACAAAATACACACATTCTTTCTTCCTCCATCTCTGTGCTTCTTTCTCACCGTTATTTAAAATAAGGATCTCCTCGGCGCGTGATCTCCTTCGTCGTCTTCGGCGTCTTTGAGGAGATCTTCGAAGACGGTCCCCGACGCCGCGCGTCGTTCGTTAGTCTTCCATCCACCGAAATGTGCTTCTCTATGCATTTCATCCACTCGCCTAAAGTCATTCCGAACGCGCAACGGTGCTCCTGGTGGGGTTAAATGTTGCGGATCTTTTCTATTTTTGCTCGCTTGGTCCGGCGTGCGAAACTCGAATTGCACATTTTCATCGTCGTCGAGGTTGTTTTTGTCAATCGGACGCGGCGTTATCGCACCTCCTTCTCGAAATTCTTCTTCTTTATCTTTTTCTTCTTTATCTTCTTTATCTTCTTCTTCTTCTTTTAGCACGAGCGTGCGTAGTAAATTGGTAATGGGTAATGTCAAATTCCCATCGTCGCCGCCGCTTCGATTCGAGTGCGCGGCGCGTTGATGTGGCGTGTTCATCGTATTTTTCAAAATCGGAGACCGCGTGATCGCATTCCAATCTCGATAATCGCACTTGCTCCCGCTGCTCGCATTATTGTCTTCTCCGTCATCCTCTTCATCGTCGACCGAACTCGCGCTCGTCTTCCCCGCCGTGCTCGGCGTCCTCGCGTACCCGTCTCCCATCGACAAAGGTCCATCCGGACTCAAAACCGCGCTGCTCGACATCAAAGACGTCGCCTTCTTCGCGAGTAGTACTTTCTCTTCTCTCAACTTTCGCTCTTCCATCCACAACTGCTCGTAAAACACGCTCCGCCATTCCATAAAATAGAGTTCTTCTATCCTCTTTCTCTCCTCCTCTTTATTCGTCGAACGAGAGGTCGGCGGCGGCGCCGTCCTTCTTTCTTCTTCTTCTTCTTCTTCTTCTTCTTCTTCTTCTTCTTCTTCTTCTTTTTGTATGCACGTCAATCGGAGCAGACTTTTCGCCGACGGCGCGCCTCGGCGTTTCGTCATCTGCGTCTCGAGAAAACTGAGCACAGAGTCTTCTTCTTCTTCCTCTTCGCTTCCTCTCTTTCTAAAGTTTAGGGTTTTTTTGTTGTGGATGAATTCGCCCAATTGTCGAATGCTTGTGCTCTCCGTCTCGGGGTTCCCGTTGCACGCGCTCGCGACGAGAAGGAGCGCGCGTTTGACCAGGCGCACCAGGCGTGGCGGGAGCTCGAGCGTGGTCGCGTCGTCAAAGTCGTCGTCGTCGCGGAGTTGTTCTCT
>Ga0066856_10000956_pt1 | contig 11083 bp, 5 predicted proteins | sample ETNtaG_5_FD_65605 | JGI IMG/M metagenome (GOLD analysis project Ga0066856, IMG submission 65605) | Marine microbial and viral communities from oxygen minimum zone, Eastern Pacific Ocean - ETNP201406SV205 | ecosystem: Environmental > Aquatic > Marine > Oceanic | place: Pacific Ocean: Eastern...
TACTTCCTAACCGATGAAGGGGCGAAGCTAGCTGATGATATTTGGTCCAAGGTGGGTATGCAAGTTGTCCGGGTAGTGGGGAAGGATGGAAGGGCATCAAATATGGAGCTAGCAAACGCTCTCGAGGAAACCGATCTGCCACTAAGGCACGTTGACGTCATACGATATCTGGATGACTCAGGTACAATAGATCTTTCAGTACTATCCGCCGACTTGATTGAACGCGATCTTTCAAAACATATTGAGAAGCAATTGGTGACCTCACTAAGCGATCTGCCAAGAACTAGGAGGTTCTACGGCAGAGAAATGGAGCTAGAAAATATGGTAAATCTTCTTGAGCATCAGTCTGGGTCGATACTAGTTCCGGGAATAGCTGGCATAGGAAAAACAGCATTATCTGCTAAGCTAATTGAGAGTTTCACACATAGGAGAAATCTTCTTTATCATAGATGCCAAGACTGGGAAGGGGCTAGGGCATTCCTAGAGGCTATGTCCGAATGGCTTTCCGCAATGGGAAGCGACGATCTTTCTGACTACCTCGCTTCTTCGCCCGTCCCTCAGCCCCAGATGGCCGTCAATTTAATTTCAGAGGGACTGGAGTCTTCACCATCCCTCATAGTTATCGATGACTTGCACAAAGTTGGTGATGAGACATTAATCTCCGTGCTCCGGTCGCTCTCATTGAAGATCCCGGAACTTGAAAATGTGGGCCTAGTAATGTTCTCACGTTCGTTCAGGATGGTAGTTCCAGAATCAGATTCATCAGGAAGGATAGTTACATTGGTAATGCCACTGGATGGTCTGGATCAGGAAGCAAGCAGGAAAATACTGACTACAATGCAGGATTTGGAAATGCCACAGTTTTTGCATATCCATAGCCTTTCCAGGGGGCACCCACTAGTGCTTGAGCTAATTAATAGAGGCAGTGTGGGAGGTACATTCCACGAAACCTTGGAAGCTTTCGTAGAGAAAGAAATTTTCAGTAGACTTTCTGGAGCGGAAAAGAGACTACTGGGGGCTATCGCAGTTTTCAGAGAGCCAATGCCCCTTGAGGCAATATCTGGAATAGACATGGAAACCGACCTTCTGGATGATTTAGTTGAGAAGGGGCTGGCAAGACAGGCAGATAGCGAAAACTATGATGTTCACGACTTGGTCAGGGAGTTCCTCACCAGATCAATGGAAGATTCACTAAAGCAATCATTACACGCCAATGCAGTAGAGTGGTATAGGACGAGGAAGGAAGATCCTTCTGAGAGTATAGAACACATTCATCATCTTCACAAATCAGGAGATGTAGAGGGGCTTGCATCAGCACTATCCGAGGAAGGGCATAAGTTAGTCAAAGCCGGTCACATAGAGCTTCTGGGAATTCTTAGAGTTCTCGAGGCGAGACTGTTCGGGCCCAGGACTAGATTCGTAATTCATGAACTAACAGGAGACATACTCTCTGTCCAAGGGAAATGGGATGAGGCCGAGGAACAATACGACATGGCACTGCCAATCGCCGTCAAGCATAAACTTACCAACCCCCTTGCTAGGATTTACTCCTCTAGGGCGGATTTAGCAGTAAAGAAGGGAGAAATGGATGCCGCCCTTTCCCTCCACAAGAAAGCTTTGGAGATGCAAATAAAACTCAGAGATGCACAAGGGGCCGCAAGGTCATACAACAATATGGGGTACATTTTCAGACGCCAGAGGGACAATAAGAGGGCATTAGAAGTCTACGGGAACGTAGAGGAATTATTGGATTCCGAGGACTCTGCCGATCTAACCGAGGCTAGGATAAGACTCGCATCCGCGTTTCTTGAGATGGGGGAGATGGATAGGGCACGTGATCATGCCATGACGGCCCATGATGAGACTGCCAGTAATAACCAAGAAAAGCTACATGCTAGATCGAGAGCCGTTCTTGGCAGATACTATGCAAGGATAAAGGATAATGACCTGGCCATGCACCATTATTCGGGCGCTTTAGAGATATTATCCGATCAATCAGACCCTAGAAGTGCGGTAGAGGTCGAAATGCTCCTAGGGCAAGTTCTGAGCGATGCAGGAAGGTCGGACGAAGCCGCACAACACTACCTAGATGCTTTGTCCATAGCAGAGGCCAATGACTTCAGGATGATGCAGGGAGAGATTCTCTCCAGACTTGGGGAGGTCGAGAGCAATAGGTCACAGAGGATGGACTACCTGCAAAGGTCACTAGTAGTATTCAGGGAACTAGGGGCGGTAGACAGGATGAGGGACGTTCAGAACTCTGTCCACAGGGTCGTCATGGGGCATTAATCATACCAATATTCTCTCTGAGTCAATTTGACCTATCCAATTGCTAAACTCCGGGCCATCTTGTTTGGATATGGATAAGCTACCATTGAAAGTATCGCAGATTTCCATTAGTACCTCGCTCTCCGCAACGTGAGGCAGGTTATTACTCTCTGAAAGATGGCAGAGTACTATACTCCTAAGTCTTGGATGTACGATTTCTCTCAGAGCCTCCGCCGTCTGTGAATTAGAAAGGTGACCTCCTCTGCCCGAAATCCTCCTTTTCAATGAGTCCGGGTAGTTCCCTCTCATTAGCCTGTCATGATCATAGTTCGCCTCAATGGATATGTGGTCGCATTTCTTGAGATGGGATGACAATTCAGCAGTCACCTCGCCCAAGTCTGTAACTACGGCGGCCCTCCCACCCTGGTCGTCACAAGCTATTACGGCCACATTATCTGCATCATCATGAGGTATTGGGATAGTCAGCAAACTCATGTCGAAACCAGCATCAATTCTTTCCAGTTCGGAGAAAACCCTGAGGTTATCCGTCTCTTCCCACTCCATCCTTTTGGCAGTCTCCGCATTGCTGATTAGTTTCGACCCCCACTTAATTGCCGCTCTCTTAGCAGATTTGGAATGATCAGAGTGATGATGAGTAACAAGAATGGAATCTATGTCCGTTGGATTAACCCCTAATTTTTCCAATCTGGATTCGGTCTTCTTTAGAGAAAATCCGCAATCTATCAAAACATTAGATTCGTTGGTAGACAAGAGAACTGAATTCCCCCTGCTCCCACTTCCAAGATGAGTAATCTTCATGCTCATGACTTTCGACCTTATGCGGATGCTGACGACCTTTGAACAAATCCTATGATAATTATTTTCGAGGCACATTTATGCCGATACCGGTCATTGCTAAACCATGGATTTTGAATCACTGTCCGAACGACGCTCCATCACCATCATAAGTCAACCGAGGACGTTGAAGGCTACTTAGTTGGGGCTATATCATGAGGCGGAAGCAAACAGCGGCCTTTATTGTACTACTTTTGCTTAGTAGCCTAGCTTTTGTTTCACAAACCAGACCTCAGTCTCCAGTGGACTCTACAAATCCTACGGAAGCCGAGGGAGGTGCCCCTCCGGCAACAGACGCAGATGAAGATAGGATTCCCGATCAGTATGAGTCGATATACGGCGAGACCATAGTCATTGATGCACCGGGGGGAAGCTTTGAGGTACTCGGATTAGACATGAATAACGGCACTGATAATATGTCAGACCATGATAGGGACGGGGCTGTAGCGTTATTGGAGTACTGTTGGCCATACACTCTGGACAAATGCTTTACAGACAGGCTCTCCTTAACTGGAAAGCCCCCTGAATTGACCGAATCGGGAAATAGGGAGTATCTAGATCCAACCTTATCTGATACAGATGGCGATGGCCTTCCTGACGGGTATGAAATTCACATGTGCACAGAAGGGGGATTGGGATATCTCAACGCATCTAATGCATGGACATGTTTGTGGTTCGATCCTCTCGACCCATCAGATAGCACAGAGGACATAGACAGGTGTGATGATTTTAGTTTCGGTTGTGGAGACGGCTTTGATGTCAACAGAGATGGAGTCATAGATGTGACTGAAAGGTATTCAAATTCAGAAGAATACTCATTCGGAACTCCAGAAAATTGGATTACCGAGCGAGATGGACTTTGGTGTTCGGGAACGATTCCAGGATTGAGTGAAGACTCCTGTCAAGACTCAATAGTTAGGCCTACTGGAGATGATGGATGGCTGGGTACCGATCCAACACGCTCGGACTCCGATTACTACTCATGGGCAGGTCTATTGGCAACAGGGCTTGTAGTACCAGGAGATGGAATCCCGGATGGATGGGAAGCACACTATGGACTAGATCCCCGGAACGCTAGTGATGCCATATTGGATTCTGATAATGATGGTTGGGACCTAGACAGAGACGGCTTCGTAATCCCCGATACTTCTACTGCCACTGCTGCATGGGGGGAGGCATTCAGTAATTATGAAGAGTACATGGTTTACTATGATGATGGCTCTTGGGTAAAACCAGGCATTAGGGGGACCGCTGGAACAAGTCATGACGGGTCAGTACTTTTGTTTGATCAATCATCTCAGACACAGTTGGTTGATGCCGCCGTTCACACGATGATCAAAGACAGTGAACAGCAAAGAATCATCGTCGGCTCAAAGTATGGAGTTACTACTCTGGACCCCTTTGGCGAGATATCTTCTCTGCATAATCTCCGCCCCGGCATAGAGATGACCTCAATGGTAAGGTGGTCACCAGGTGGGACCTCTGATTTCTTGGTCGTTGGAACAAATATGGGCGTTCACTGCGTTTCAATGGAAAACGGCCTTCCCATCATGTCATCAATTTCAGAATCTGAGATAGGCCAAGTGGTGTCAATGATAGAGATGGACACAGGTAGTGATAATTTGGATCTAATGGTCTTCGGACAACATAAGGCATGGACTCTAAGTGTGTCAGACGAAGGTTCTAGTGGAGATTGTTGGAGTGGCGGGCGTTCGATAAGTGTCGGCGAGGAAACCCTAAGCGCCCCATTGTCACAGGTTTTCTCTGATTCGGAAGTCTCTGCAAATGATGCCATCCAAGTTCCGATGCAAGGAAGAGGCCCCTTGCTCTTGATAGCCACGAATTCAGGACTAATCGCATGGAACACCACAGATGGAGTCACCTCTGCGGGTGAACCGTGGTGGGTTTTTGATTTGGAAGACGCAGAGACATTTGTCAGAATGGCAGACATTTTGAATGAATCTAAATCGGCCGTTGTGAATGTCTTGGAACCAGCGGGCCCAATTCTAAACAACGGAGAAACGGGAGAAATTACCGGCGTATGGTTGGGAACAGCGGGCGGACTCCATCTAATCGATCTGTCTATATTCATGCAAATGCCTAGGTCTTCAATAAGTAATGACAGAATGTTCAATTCTGATCGTTGGACGGAGGGTGCAAACGACATCAGGTCAATACTTGCAATTGAGGGGATGGTGATTATAGGGTCCAGGGATGGGACGTGGTGTCTCGAAGGAGGGCATACGGGTGTTTTAGGCCCCTATGTCAATCAAACTAGGATGCCGGGCTTGGTTACAAACCTGGTTTCAATGGAAAACGAAGGCGAGGATTGGATCTTCGCAGGGGCATCTCCTGGAAGATTCATGAATATCATGCCCATAGATCCATTATCTGATGACTCGGATTTCGATGGAATGCCCGATGGCTGGGAATTTGTTCATGGATTGGATCCAACTGATCCTTTCGATAGAGAGAGGGATGCCGATGCAGACGGAGTAAGCTTCCCGTTGATTGATGGCACTATTTTCATCCGTGAGTGGAGCAATCTGGAGGAGTTCAGATATGTCAATTCTTCACAGTTTGGAACCAATGGTACTGATCCGAGAAATATTGACTCAGATGGGGACGGACTAACAGACGGGGAGGAATACTGGGGCTGGTTCTTGGACTCAACATCGTTTTCTTGTCATTATCTGAATGAGGATTATGTTTGTGACGACTCGTCATTACAGTCGGAGACAGTACATCTCGAAGGTTGGCTCGGCTCCGGTGCAGGAGGGGGAACGGACGGGCCAACAGACCCAACCAATCCTGACTCGGACGGAGATGGAATGCCGGACGGATGGGAGATTGAGAATAGGAGATGGATTGGAGACATCTATACCGGAGGAAACCTTTGGACGCTTGACCCAAGAGATCCAAATGATGCAGACGAAGACGCAGACGGAGACGGTCTATCCAATCTTTGTGAATATAGGTGGGGTGAGATAATCGATGATGTCATCAGAGAGGGACTGCCATCTCACGGCGAGTCAAACCAGTCTGCAATGTCGTGGATCCCCACCGATCCTAACAATGTCGACTCAGATGGAGATACTCTTCCCGATGGCTGGGAAGCGAGATATACCTGCTCCTGGAATAAGGATAACAAGGGAATTAACCCACTGAATGGGTCCGATGCACTAAACAATCCCGATGGCGATGGTTACGACATAAACATGGATGGCATACTATCAATGGATGAGCAATTGGTTAATTGGCTTGAATATCACCTTAAAGACCAGATATTTTTCAATGATGTTACAGATTCCGGAATAGAATTTCCCGACGGTTTCTCCACTAATCTTTCTCATCCCTCATGGCAGGGGCTAGCACCCGGTTCATTTGGAGAATATACCAGTACCGCATATCTTAGCTTGGTCAATGGAACTACTGTTGATGATGTAGGCTCTGGCAACCCACTGTCTTCGGATTCAGATAGAGATGGAATGCCAGATGGCTGGGAATACTATCATTCAAGATGGAGCCTATTTGATGAACAATGGACTCTTAATCCGGTCGACGAAAGAGACCAAGACGGAGATCCAGATGGTGATGGGATGAACAATTGGGAAGAGTACAATTCAATCGATGGCAATCTCAGCGAGACGGACTCCCTTGTAACATCTCCACAATTCTACCTGCTAAGTGTTGGGGGGGAGCTGTTGCCAACTCCTTGGCTTTCAGCAGAATCGACATACTCTTTCGGATATTTCCTATCTGACAGCCAGAGGAATTTAACTGGACTAACAGCCGATCCAAATAATCCCGATACCGATGGAGACGGCTTACTTGATGGGATTGAATTAATTTTTACTAGGTGGAACTCAACTGACTCTGTTTGGACATTGAACCCCCTGGTGGCAGGTGATGGATACTATGATTCGGATTTGGATGGGATAACCGATCAAGTGGAACTCAACCTAACCAATAATAACCCCGCAAACGGAGGTCTTTCGCCACCCGATGCCCCTAGAATGTGGGAAGAGGCCGACTCAATCGATCCTTCTGAAGCCAATAATAGAGTTTTCAGAATACTATTTGGAAAGGAAGGAAAGGCGCAATTAGCGATGGAGCAATATCAAGATTGGCTATCTGGTAATCCTGCAAAACCACTTCTATCGGCACTTCTGGGCATATCTGATCCAAATGATGTGGACACTGACAGGGATGGGATGAGTGATGGGTATGAGTATTGGTTCACGCAGTGGAATCTCGAGCAAAATATCTGGGAAATGAACCTATTGACAGGCTCTGATGTTTCTAGGGATTCCGATGGCGACTCATATGATTGTGATGGAAACGGCCAAATCTCGGACTCAGAATCATTCGACAACCTGGCCGAATTCGAGTCTAGAGTATATGGGAAGAAGATAGCTGTAGATACAATTCCAAATGAGACGGGACTAGTCTCATATGGAGCCGATGCAATTAATGCATTTATTGGAGAAGAGGGAATGTCAAATGATGCCGCTTTCGGACAGTTGTATGACATGTTCAGGAGTAAGAGCCTGGAATCATCGGACAGAATGGGGCTGATCAATTCAATATATCCCGACAATTTCAATATCAGCCTGGCCGGCGTCAGCGATCCGACTGATGATGATTCCGACCTAGATGGTATGCCAGATGGTTGGGAATTTTGCTACTCAATATATGGGGAGTTCTTACCTGTAAATGATTTCAGATGGTCACTAAATCCAATTAATCCACTAGACATAAACTATGATCCTGACGCAGATGGCTGGTTTGATAGGCAAATCACCGACATTCCCGCTTCTCAGGGCGTATGGGAATCAAGACAGTTCTCAGAGTACTCCCAAGATGGACAAATTCTCCAAGGGGTACAGCCCCTATTATTCTCCAACTTGATGGAGTACAACAATGGCACCCACCCATTGGATGACGATAGCGATGATGACTCCATCGTCATGACCCCAATATTCAGCAACGGGGCCGTTACATCGTATGTCAGAGATTCTAATCTGTCCGATGGAAGGGAGGTGTTCAAGTATGGGACAAATCCACTGGATAATGATACAGATGGCGACATGATGCCAGACTTCTACGAGTATTTTAGGGGCTGGAACGAGACAAACGACAACTGGTCTTCCCGTTTGCAAATTTCAGTCGTTTGGCACCAGGTGACTTCAGTGGTCTGGAAGCCGGTTCAGGTCTCAAATGGGGTGATTACTAGGCCCGCCTTGGAATGGACTTGGTTTACTCATGACCCAACCGACCCAACCGATGCAGGCCAAGATGCGGACAACGACGGTGCTTGGGATTGCTCAGGAGGAAGTTGCGTCTATCAGCCCTACAACAATTTCCAAGAATACTATGGTGTCGTCAATGCTTCTATGTCATCTCCCTCGTTAGTTAGGAGCTCAAATCTTGTCGACTGCACAGGAGAGCCGGTATCTGAGTGGTGGCAACTAAGGGAGAGCCTCTTAGGAACCTGCTCGGGAAGCTCATCAATATCTACAAATTATTTCAGGATGAATAAGATTAACGATAATGATATGCTATATGCATTAGTGATTAATGATTATGATTTGGACTATGAGAATGTGGATAGCAGTAATGATTTTACATCACTAAATGGAGAATGGGCAGACTCATTCAATAGGATTGCAGGAGACCAATACCATCTTCCAAATATTTTCCTCGGCGAGTATGTGTACGGCTGGTGGGTATTAGACATAGACGGCGATCAGATTGCAGATGGCACGGATCCGACTAATTGGGATACCGATGGAGATTGGTTGAATGACCATTTCGAAATCGAAGACGATCTACTAGATGGCATAAGGGGGAACAGTGGATCGCCGATAAGGTACGACGATAGGTCAACCTAGACTCTTCAACAAATGTTTCCGGGAATAGTTATGGAAGAACAAAACGGACAAATTCCAAGCCCTTCTTCTCCTGTCGAGGATAAGCTACTTTTCCTCCAAGAGAACATGGTCAACTTCGTGAACCAATATGGTCAGCCTGTAATCGAAGTGTCACTAGTAGTATCGAAATACATCAGAATCCTAGTGAAAAGACTTGAGGAAACGGCATTAATTAGTAACGAGGAGCTCCCCAAAGAGCTACTCGCTCCCAAACCAGTTCAGCCCTTTGATGAAAGTCCAGTAATGGACTCATTCCCATTAGAGAGGATACTGGAATCTGTCGATCAGGACAGGATGGATATTCTCGACACAATTATTCGAACCATACTAAATGAGGCCGAGTTGCCCTTTGTTCCAGCACTGGCGATTCTCAGAGACTGGGAATACGTAATCAGGACACAACTGGCAAGATCCACTAGTCCGGGGCACCTATTCAGTCCGCTACAACTTCCTGAGAATTTCTAACTACCTAGTTCTGGCGACAATGCCACTAGAGACCCACCAAGCGTCGAATACTGACCAAATGAATAATACGGGCCAGAGAAAAATTGACAAAATTAGTGGAAATTGTATTACAAACCAACCGGCCGATTTACTGTGCTGACGATTGAAGTGCTGTCCTAGGAATAGAAATGGGACTAGGGATAGCAGAACCGCAACCAATGGCCTAAGGGCGCCCCAAGGTCCAATTCCCCCGCTCAACTCCCTCCATATCACCCTAATTACGCCTAAGGCCGTAACCTCCTCCTCCTCCTCTTCCACAGGGAGAATTACCACGTATTCGTGCTCCATCATACGTTGGAACCTGTCGATATGAATGAATGTGACTGCTAAAAGACCCAAAAAGACAACTCTTGACACCCACGCGCATAGGACATGACGGGCAAGAGGATTCTACTCACGGGCTTTGAGCCGTTCTCGGACTTGGGATATAATGAATCTTCTGAGGTCGTGAATATAATTTCAGATTCGGGTGTCGATGACATCGAAATAGTTCATAGAGTCCTATCCGTGGACAAAAAAGGAACAATCGAATCACTGGGCCTCTTGAAAACCGAGGACTTCGACGCAGTACTCCATTTGGGACTATCTAGAAATTCTGAGGGGATACGTCTAGAGAGATATGCAAGAAATGAGATTTCAATGCCATTCCCCGATAATTCGGGAAGAATGATCAAGGGTCGTGAGATTATTGAAAACTCCTCGGAAAGAATAGAGACCACAGTAAGCATACATAATTTTGATGAGGAATTTGAGCATGACTCCGATGTCCAGTGGAGCCAAAGTGCTGGAAGCTTTGTTTGTAATGAGACATATTTCAGAACTCTATCAAAATTCGCAAACACTTCTATCCCCATACTCTTCATTCATCTGCCAAAAAAATCCAAGGTCGCCCTTAGCAGACAATCTGAGATTGTCTCAAGAGCGATCAGACTTATGATTTCAAGGCCAAAAATGATAGTCGTTGGGGCCATGATAAGAAATTCGGAAGGTAGCATATTGTCATGCATGAGGCCAAAAGGGGACGCATGGTCGGGCTGGTGGGAGTTTCCAGGGGGAAAGGTGGAAGAAGATGAGTCACTCAAAGATGCCCTCTCTAGGGAAATAGAAGAAGAGCTAGGATTGTCAATCGAGGTCAAATCCAAGATATGTGAGATTAATCATATGTACCAAGATAGGGATGTCAATCTGCATATTTTCGATTGTGGCGTTGTAGAAAGTGAGGATATTTTCCTGAGAGAGCATGATGAATCCCGATGGCTTTCACAAGACGAGCTCTTAGATGTAAAATGGCTTCCAGCGGATCTTCCAACAATCAAAGATTGGCACAGAAATGGCATTCCTATTCCAAGCCACCCTTAATCGAACCACTCTCTCGGACTTCCATCTCTGTGCATCGACAACTCATCTCCCACGTCACGGGGCACATTTCTTCTCCCCTCGTGCCATGTAGATGACTCCAACCACTCTATCATCCTAGTCCCAGTTATGGAAATATCAATACTTCCTCCGAGGACTCTCTCTCC
>Ga0066856_10000957_pt1 | contig 11066 bp, 6 predicted proteins | sample ETNtaG_5_FD_65605 | JGI IMG/M metagenome (GOLD analysis project Ga0066856, IMG submission 65605) | Marine microbial and viral communities from oxygen minimum zone, Eastern Pacific Ocean - ETNP201406SV205 | ecosystem: Environmental > Aquatic > Marine > Oceanic | place: Pacific Ocean: Eastern...
CATACTTGATACTGTAACCTGCGCCCCAGATGCTATACCAGAGGTCCCAGCAGGATTAACATAAAGAGCATCAACACCAGTTGAGGTGGCCGTATTAGATCCACCTTGGGCAACGTTTTGCGCCCCAACAGGTATAAGAAGCTGCGAAGCCCCTGCTGTTCCCTGCGATCTTATAGTACCCGCTTGTAAACTGGAAACACCCAGAATAAGAATCATACTGGTTATTGTTTTTACCTTTGAATTCATCATTTTTATATCTCCTATAAAAAGTTTATTAATAAACATCAATTCTTTGTTCTGGCTGAACAACACCAAGCTTCAGAATTTTACTTCCTGAGGCAGTTTTGACATAAACAAGATACATACCACTCGCAACAGGGACGCCATAATTGTTTTTCAAATCCCAATGAGAGTACTGAGAGCTTCCATCATGGCTTAATGTTCTTACCGGCTGACCCGCCAAATCAAAAATACTTATTTTAGTTTCGCTTCCATCATCAGGTAGATGAGTAAACTGCACTTTCTGCTCTAATGGATTTCTTTCTTCTGGATTATACCCAAAATAAGGATTTGGCCAAACATTTACGTTCCCAGTCTCATAGGCTACAGTTTCACCAATTAATCCATCAGTTGTAAAAGCGAAAACATCAGCAGTAGTATTCGGCTTGTTAGTTATCCACCTGAAAGTTGTTCCAACATCTGGACCACCTAAAATAATACCATACGCGTAATCACCATCAACACTCCACTTACCCATAGAGTTGGCAGCATCGAGGAACCAGCCTCTTTCAAGCAATAACGTAGTATCCGCTGCTGTCCATTCTAAAGTATCAATACTGGAAAGGTCAGTTAGCGCAATAGAATCTTGCTTACTTACATACGCATTCCAATTCATGAGCCTAGTTCTAGCTATAACCTCAACACCCGCAGCTCCAGCACCATAACCATAATCATCAGACGTAGCACAAGCTTGATAGCCAGCATCACCAGGTGTCATATCGGTTGGGTTTCTCCAATAAATCCAATCAGAAGAAGGATCATTATCAGCTGAAGAACTAGCATCATCACCTGAATAGTCAAATATATCATTAAAGTTAATATCGTACATCCAGTTAATCATTCTAACATCATCACTAGGGTCATCAGGGGTTGTACCAAGATTCCAACATTCAAAAGGAACATCAGCTACAACTCCAGACGTATAAGCCATCCATGCCTTTCCTCCGGCTTCAGTGAATCTCATCTCAAAATCATTAGGAATTGCCTGAGCAAAGTTTCCACCCCTAAAAACACGAGCATAAAATGATTCCATATCGTTTGCTGTTCCACCACCGTGGGTAACAAAAAACCACCCACCTGTTCCATCAACACCAACCTGTTCAGTTGGATAATCAGGAGCAGTTAAAAAATTAATCCATAGAATATTTTCATTTACATCCTCATCAACACCAGCAATTGCGCCAGCACCGTTAGAGACCTGCCAAATTCCGTGAATTCCTTCACTTGGCCCGTTTACCATAACCTGCAAACCATCAAAAACTGGGTTAGCATCTTCACCCATTTCAGCTGATGCTGAAACTAACGAACCGTTGACTACGTTTTCACTTCTAAACCCACTGACCATTGTCTGATCTTCTACAACAATGTTGCCAGTCGTTTTGTTCATAACATTCCAGTGCTGGAATGTTTTAAACTCATATCCAAGCTCTGTAATAGAAGCACTTCCAGAAGCATCAACAATGGTGCCATCATATCCATCATCCCAAATCTCATAGCTTACGCTAACTGGATAGGATGCTGGTAAGGTGGTATTTACGATCCACACTTGACCCGCTTCTATACCGCCAAACTCAGACCTTGCGCTATCACCCCAGGTAATTGTATTTGTAGTTGCGTCTAGAGTTCCATCTAAATTCACACAGTTTTGGGATTCTGGCCCATAACTACACTCACCTATAGCCTGCCAGCTATTAACGGTAATATCATCTGGCAGATCAAGCATAAGACCATCAATCCAGTTAGAACCACAGGCCATATCAAATGTAAACCAGAGGTCAGCTGTTCCAACAGAAGAAGAGGCTAAAGCTGTCGCAGTTATTGTTGAACTACTACAATCTGTTTGCTTAGCGGCTGTGATTGAAGAATCCGTTGCAGCTGGCTTCCAAACACCATCTGTATCTCGATAAAAATGACCATTGTTAATAAAAACCTCGTATTGATCACCCGTTACTTTCGTTGGATCAACAACCTTTACGATAATACTACCATCTGAACCCCCAGCTGGATGAGTAGAAGCTAGCTGATCTCCATAAGAAGCAGTACTTTCACCTGAAGCCCAAGTATTTGCAACCTGAGGCTGCACTTTAAAGATAGCACTTGCACTTTCTAGTGTTTTTGGAATACCATACTCATTATACCCATACGCAGTTACTGAATAATAATAGCTTCGATTAGTTTTAAGTGGAGCTCCACCTAAAAGCAAATCTTGAGTAATTACAACGTGACGCTTGATACCAGAGTCTGAACCATGCTGAACAACCTTATTTATTGTTTGCCCAAGATCCGGATCAAATACATCATCAGAAACTTCTTTCAAACCATTATTTAAGTCAAAAGTAGCGACCCTTTTAGTAACGCCCGCACCAGACATAGTTTCGTGCTGATAAACATTGTAACCTTCAAATTTAAAATAGGTGTCTTCACCAGCGAAAGTGGTGTCAATCCTATCCACAGCCTGAACATATTGAAATGTTGTATCATATACCGTGGTAATTGTTGTGTCTGTACCCGTGATAGATGTATCCTGGCTAGAGGTAATAACATCCACAATATCTGTTACAAATGTTGTATCAAAAGAAACCGGAACAGGCAACTTGTCGATTACATCAATCTGATTGTACGACTCTGCCACATTATCCCATGAAAGCAAAATCTGATCTTTATGCGCAGTAACAGAAACATCAGGACTTGGAGGAGACGCTGGTAATGCAAACTGAATATCATAAGCAAGCTGAGCCAATAGATCAACCTCTTTTAGATAATCTACGGAAGCCTTTGCCTCTCCTGCAGCTGCATGCATTATAGCAAAAACAACCTCTTGAGAATCACTAGGCGACATTGTAAAGGGACCCGTGTTCATTAGAAACCTACGATCACCAGACGCATGCAAATCAGAATCAACCAAAACATCGTCTCCTGCACCCGTATCTTGTGAAGGCGTACCCGGATGAACAAACTTAGTTCCACCTGTAGCGGCAATTGGAAAATCTGAACCGTCCCTCATAAAACCCTGCATATAGTTATAAACTTCCACAACATCATTAGGATCAGTATAAGTAGGGTCTCCATTTATATATTTTGAAAAAGAGCTCATGCCAAGGTTTCTATAACCAGGGAACCTTTTCCCAAAAGCAAAAGCTGTATCGGTCGCCGCGCCGGCAACCATTGGACCTTGAAAAAAATCATACCCTACGGCAGGAGTTCCACCGGAATAGTTCGCATAGTCAGCGTCTACACCATCATTCCAGCAGTACCCAAGGCCAAGGGTAGTATCACAACCTACAAAATCATCACCCGCATCACCTAGATCTGGATCTGACCATAGACCAATATACATATCATCAATAGTGTTCCCACCTTTATTGATAATCAACTCTTTTACAAACATCATATCACCAAACACATCTGGACGGTCAAATCCAAATATTGTTGTCTGAACCTCTATACCAAGAGGTAGCGTTTGAAAAATAGTATGCGCGACCGCATCTCCGTCATTGCGAACGAACCAAATAACCTGATCTCCAATAAACTCAGGATGATCCGGCCCGCCAGGCATTGGAGAATAAACACCATCGCCATCATTGTCAACCCAAGGCGCACCGTCCCCTACTGGCCAATTTTGAAAATCATAGCTAGCCAACGGATCTCCAAGGTCTGATTTTGCAACTTTCCATATTTTATAGGCGGCATCAGACGAGTTGGTACCATAAGGACCTGGAACCATTTCTGGACCATACTCAGCAGTAGCACAGCGAAGGTCGCTTCCTACTTTACCAGCATACCACACCCCAGAAGCAAAGACCGAATAGGTGTAATTATCTTTAGGCCACTCCATCCCTGAATGACCGCTAATGCGATGACTTACAATCATTCCATTATTTTCTAGATCATCTCTAACTCTGTTTCCATCAAATGTTCCAGTAGTAGATACCGCAGACCTTGATGCACTACTAGTATAGCTATTGGAAACAGCCTCCTTAGCAAGAGCCGACTGAAACAGCACCGCCACTGTAATTAAAGATGTGACTATTATTTTATTAATCCATTTAAACTGCATTGATTTCACTCCTCAGTATAATTATTTAGAAATTTACCTGGACACCTAATCTCATGGTCCTTGGATTTGACCAATTATTAGGGTCTCTCAGGCGATCATTGTATAATGCCTCCGCATCAGCATTAGGATAAACTGAATTCTGACTATTTATCCAAACTTGTCCCTCTGCGGTTGCAAGCCAGCCATCAGTATCTGCTCTTCCGCTTGTTGGAATAACCTCTTTAACATTTTCATGATTTAAAGCATTCAAAATCAAGCAATAAATATTCAAATTATAACCAGAGATGTTTGTGGTTTTTTCAATCCTTAGGTCAAGGTTTTTATACCAAGGCATATCCGCCGAATTAATAGCAGCAAGAGGCGCGTTCCAACCGCGATCGAAAATAGTACTTACCATTTTAGACGGAGTATACGCCTGACCGCTTCCTACACTATAAACAGCGCTCGCACCAAAACCAGATAAGATACCCGATGTGGCTGTGTTGCGATAGTCAAGAACAACAGAACCTGTATGAGTCTGATCAAAATCTAATCTATTTATAACCGTTGGGTATTCATCACCGATCCAGGCAATATTATAGTTTGATGCAGGATCTGACCCTGTTCCCCTGGCCTCCATCCAAGTGTAGTTAAAATCAGCCAAAAATCCCTTCACCCTTCTCATTGAAAGGTTTGCAGAAAAACCACGGGTTACACCAAAATCACCTGTGCCGTAATAGGCAAGATTGAACTCAGACCCGTTTAACATTATCGTTCTGCTTACTAGCTGCATATAATCCCTGATCTCTTTATAAAAACCAACAATGTCAAGAGCAGCAGACTGACCTATTTGCTGAGTAAAACCCACCTCATAAGAGGTGGTTCTTTCGGGCTTCATTGCCGGGTTTGGGGTTGTTACCATATTCCCCTGACTGACATTAGCAGCTAGCCTAGAGTCTGACAAATACACATACTGTAGGCTTGGCTCTTGCCAGTAGTTTCCATACTGAGCACGAAAATTTGTTTTATCTGATATTGGAAAAGCAAAACCAATTCTAGGTAAAATTCCTGTATGAGCTTCGACATCTTTCCAATCTGATCGATCAATTCGATTATTTGTGGTGTTTATACTGTTAAGCCCAGCATCTGTTGCATTCCCATCTGCGTCTACAGGGCCTTGGTTGTTTGGAGCCCAAGACTCAAAAGACAAACCCAGCTTTACCACAACATCAGAATACTCTATCTGATCTTGTAAATAAAAACGGCTGCTTACAGGATTACCTGGTGCGCTACCATGTTTGGTTTCATCATAAGCCTCTGTTTCGTTTCCAAAAATGTCATAGCCAATGTTTGTTGTATATGCATTTCTGTAGGCACTGAATTCCCAATCTAAGAGATCCGCATCTGTACCAGCAGATCCATCAGCATTATAGTCTCCAACTTCATCCGCTTCAACCGCCCCATTTCCATCAGCATCAAGCTTAGAAATTTGCTCATAAATCTCATAACCTTGAGAAACCTCATAAACTCTAAGCTTTGTGTTGTAGTACTCTATACCAGCTTTAATTTCATGGTTTCCAAAAAAAGTGTTCACATAGTCCAAGCGAAGGCCAGTCTGACTCTCATTCCTGTGAGAATAGTTGCCACTCTGATAACCAAAGCCATTGAAATAGACGACATCACCAGGAGACAGTGCACGCTTACCATCATCGCGATGATAATACGTTGGCATTCCCCACTCAGTATCTCGCTTGCCATAATTCACCCAAGGCTTGTCCGCCACTTCATATTTATCACTGATGTTTCCATTATAATCTGTTGTAGAATAGTTCTTCATGCTTCCAACAACATTTATATAAGAAAGGTCACTCAGAGTCATTGTCCCATTAAGGTAAAACATGTTCATTGAAGAGTTTCTGTTTGTAGCATTTTCCCAATTTAGAAGCTGGTTGTTGTTCCAATTTGTAATAGCGTCATAATTATAGCCAGAGTATCCAACCTTGAATCTCATGTTGCCCATATCAACCCCCAGGTTCCCCGCTAGTCTTGTTCTGTCGCTACCGTTGTTTCTTGCTGGACCCCACTTCCTTGCATAGTCTGTACCAACAAGATATGTTGTAGCTGTGTCAGCTCCATTTACCCTTGTAACCTCATCATAATAAAAAACATTATCAGCCAAGCCACCCGCCTCTGTCCAAAGAGCTGCGCTATCAACACCAGTAAGAGCCTGATATTCTGTTACATTTGAATAAGGATGTGAACCAAAGCTTGGGTTTCTGTCTCCTCTTTTTTCTTGCTCTGCCATAACCCACCATCTTAGATTGCTGGACAAGGGGCCTCCAACTTCAAAATTATTTACCTGATAGCCATAGCTGTAAATTTTATCTGGATCTGTGTCTGCTTCAGCAGCACCAAGATCTCTGACCGATTCAAAGCTTGCAGAAATTTTTTGGCCGCCCGATTTACTGGTAACATTTATAATACCACCATTAGCACCACCATATTCAGCTCCATAGCCACCTGCCTGCAAAGAAATTTCTTCCATCCCAGATTGGCTCAAGCTCCCGGTAGAGTTAGAACCCTCCCAATGATCCTTCATCAAAACACCATCAACATAATAAGCATTGTCACCACTTCTTCCGCCACGAACATGATTATCAACAACCCCAGCCTGTAGGCCTACAATATCATCCACAGAACGAAGAGGAAGTGACTCAATCACATCGCTAGAAACAACTCTGTTTGTGTTAGTAGCGTCTCTCTTAACCAGAGGCTTTTCAGCAACAACTCTAACCTCTTGACCTTCAACCGTTGAAACTTCAAGCTCAACATTTAGAACAGTCGTAAGATCCGCGCTTATCCTAACACCTTCAATTATTTTTGAACTGAATCCTATATACTCCCCTTTTATTGAGTATACTCCAACAGGAACATTAACAATAATAAAGTCCCCATTTTCACTTGATGCAACACCGAGACCCGTGCCTTGAAGAGTAATGTTTGCACCAGCCAACCCTGCGCCATCAACATTTTTTATTGTTCCTTTCACCTTACCTGTGTTTTGTGAAAACACTAGTGAAACCAGTAGAAATGCTATTATGCATTGAGAGATTCTTTTCATTAGACTATCTCCATATTATATTTGTTTTTAAGCTTTTTATTTTGGAGGGCCTCCCCAAGAACTTTAGGCCGGAGTTTAAATAATTAACAACACTTAGAACTCCCACACTGCCACCTAATAGGTGCGTGTCTCCCCTTATTATATTTGAAACATAACTAGTTAAAACATGTTATGCAAAGATTTTTTATTTTTTCTGTTTTTTACTAAACCACTGTATGTCAACCATTGGAACCCAAGATTCGGCGATAGGCAAATAAGGCAGGAGTCTGCTTTTTTTCCCATATGGAAAGTCTGCATTTACATATTTATATCCAGTCGAAAACCTGATCCTTTCTGACTTTTGCCATGATAATAAAAGTTTATGCTCAAAAGAATAGCTCCCAGAAAACTTTGGCAAGACTCTTGCTCCGAAGTCAACTTTGCAACTTATCGCATCTGTTATTTGTTTAAAAAAATCAAACCCCATCTCTATACCATACCGATTGTAAAAAACACCAAGTCTATGATAAACAAGAGGCAAGTCAATGGATGTGCGCTCATCAAGTTCTCCAAAAACCAACCCCACATTAACCCCTCCATAAAGAGAGGCTATTCCAAGTTTGTAGGGTTTTGAAATAATATAATCGCTAGAAAAACCGATCATGTGGGGAATTTTAAAATTAGGGGCAATCAACGAAGCCGTTTCATCCCCGACCTTAACGCCTGCTTGCAATATTTTTAAAAGCTTTGTTGGATAATAAACACTGTGCTGCGTTGCGGTTGAAAAGAATTTTTCCTTTCGGCGTAAGACCTTAATAGAAAAATTTGGCATTGCAAAAAAAAGAATCGGATGCGTGCTATAGTTTATTTTATCTGAAAAACCATACCTAAAAGCCTGAAACAAACCAACTTCCCAATTTTTTTCAGGTAATAAATAAGCAGAAGTTTGAGACGCCAACCTCTCCCCAGCAAAAAACCCGCATAAAGATCCTATATATATAAGGTGTGTTAATAAACGCAACTAATTACCAGGCATGTTTAGTATTCCAGAAACGGGCGTATGGTCGCTTAGTCGCCACAATTCTTGGTGTGTTTTTGCTGAATCAGGGTCCCACCCACTAGTTAAATTGGTAAAAAGATAATCAAGTTTTCTATCATGTTTTATGCCCCACCTCTCCTCACTTGTGCTTGGAGCGTGCGTGAAATGATCGGGGCTGTTCATAGTACTAACGCCAACAGCTGAAACATACCTCTGATACAGCGGCTCTAAAATTTCTGTTTCTCCTGTAAAGTTGTTAAAGTAGCTACCCTCTTTGTGTAGCAATTCGCCCTCTTCATCAACAATATGAAAACTTTCACTATCACACCCATCAAAATCACAAAAATCATATTCACTTGCGCCTGGAGGTAAAGAATTAAGATCGCCACCTGTTACAAAAGTGTAGCCCCCATCAGATATCCCAGAAAGAACCTCTAGGTACTTATTAATATGCTTTTGTTTTGTACTGTCAGTAGCAAATGCAGTCGCATGAATATTAACAGCATACAAGCCTAAATCAGGTATTTTAACCTTTAAAATATTTCGCCTAAGGTAAAAATATTTCACAAGGGCGCTCTGGTCAGTTCGCAAGGAAAGCCCAATTCTTTCTGCATCTTTCAAGCCGTATTTGGATAAAACTGCATTCCCCATATTTATTTTTCCAAAACCATTCGTTGGAATAAAATCTGCTTCCCAGATAGATGCATAGCACCCATAGTTCATATCAGTGTTGTCTAATAAATATTGGATCTGATTTATGTATCCAGAGCGTTTCGAATAAATATCCACTTCCTGAAGAAGAATTATATCTGGGTCAAGTTCTTTTATGGCCGAAGCAATTTCTGAAAGATTGGACTCCACATCCTTTTTCTGCATAATTACATCATCACCACAAGAATCGCCAAAAAAAGGAAACCTCTTAGACCCAAACCTTATATTCCAGGTGGTTACTTTGGGCCTGTTGGTTGGTTCAGTATGAGATTTGTGCTTTGCCTCATAAACATGAGCAGTCATGCTTTCTTGTTGAAAATCTGACACAAACGGCTCGCAAGACCAAAAAAACAAGCAACAGTACCCCGCAAATATTCTGAGCAACACAGCCTTTATTATATAAATTGTTTTTATATTAACTCCAATATTCTTTCAATAGGGCGACAAATTATTGCTTTTTCCCCATCAGACAGTATTGGCCTTTCCATTATTTTTGGAAATCTTTCTATTGCCTCCACCATTTTTGTTTTAGAGCCTTCGCAATTATGGATTTTGTTATCCTTATAGTCCCCTTCGTTCTTCCTTACGAACGCATTCGGCTCCAGGCCAAGCTTTTCCCCAAGATCAAGGACCTCATCTTTTGTAAGTGGATGCTTTAAATATTCAATGATAGAAAAGTCTATCCCTTTTTCTTTTAGAAGCAGCACGGCTCCCCTGCTCTTTCCTCATCTTGGGTTATGATATAATGTATATGATTTCATAACTATCCTTTATTAATTATTTAGTTGTTTCAAAAATTCCTGTTTTTTTATTTTTTTTAACCTGATCCCATTCAAAATATATTCCATTCATGGCTATATATACACCTGGATCTAAACACTGTGCAAAAGCTAAAGCACCACCTATATTAAACAATCCATCACTTGTCCCAAAAGCATATGGTATCATCGCCCCAGTTAGTACAATCGTTTTATTTATACCAGCCCTCGCTAACACTTTCCCTGTTTCACTCATAGTATCGGTACCATGAGTTATAACTATTTTGTCTTCTTTTGACTTAATACATTGTTTTAATATTTTTTCTCTTTCTGAATTTTTCATGTCTAAACTATCTATCATCATAAGGGGCTCAATTACAACCTTAAGCCTAGAGCGACCTAGCGAAAGAATTTCATTCATATGGGTTTTGTTAAAATAAAGATTTCCATTAATTTCATCATATTCCTTATCAAATGTTCCACCTGTAATTATTATTCTCACTTTCATATAAAAACCCTTATACTATGGAAGTTGTTTCGGAAAAAGGTTTCTTTTTTAAAATTGGAACTGTTGTGTCTTTTGCGGGATATCCAGTAGGAATCAAAACAACGGCTTTTTCATTTTTTGGTCTTCCCAAAATATTTTCCAAAAACCCCATGGGGCTTGGCGTGTGAACCAGACTCACCAAGCCTGAAAAGTGTAAAGCTGAAAGAAGAAAACCTATCGCAATGCCAACAGATTCATTAACATAATAGTTTTTTTTATTTTTTTTTGATGTTGCTTCGTATTTTTCTTTAAATACAATAATCAGATATGGAGCCGTTTCAAGAAGCGGCTTGTTCCAGTCTGTCCCAAATTTATTTAAGTCTTTCAACCAAGGGGCGGGCGCTCTTTTATTATAGAAAAGCTTTTCTTCTTTTTCAGCTTTTGCTCTGATTTCTGCTTTTAGTTTTTTGTTTTTAACTATACAAAAATGCCAAGGTTGCTTGTTTGCGCCCGATGGAGCAGATAAAGCAGATTTTACAGCGTTTTTAATAATTTTAATTGGTACTATTTCATCAGAAAAGGCTCTAACAGATCTACGTTTAACTATGGTATTGTAAAAATCTTTAGAAAGATTAAAGCTTTTCTCTTTTGAAATT
>Ga0066856_10000960_pt1 | contig 11044 bp, 28 predicted proteins | sample ETNtaG_5_FD_65605 | JGI IMG/M metagenome (GOLD analysis project Ga0066856, IMG submission 65605) | Marine microbial and viral communities from oxygen minimum zone, Eastern Pacific Ocean - ETNP201406SV205 | ecosystem: Environmental > Aquatic > Marine > Oceanic | place: Pacific Ocean: Eastern...
CAACTGGATTCCAGCCGGATTTTTTCCAATGAAAACCCCCTAGAATCGGGGGTCGTCATTTACTCTGATTAGTTCAGAGTTTGGGGGTGCGTTACACAGTGCAGAATCAAAATCGTATGCACTGAACGTGATTTCATTTCCATCGGATGTTCTGAAAGTGTAATCACTGGGATCTTCAAATTGTTTCATGATACGATTTTCTCCCAAAGGGCATCGTATTCGGGTGTTTCAGAAACGGGATACTCTAGGGCGGCAACCTCAGAGAATAACTCTGTAAGAATTTCTAATTCTACGGAGTTGAATGTGAGTGTTTTATCCATACAATTATAATACCAAATAAAAAACCCCTTTAGGGGTTTTAGTGTGCCAGTTTACGAATTGATTTACGGCTGCCCCCCTACCAACTATTGTAGGGTTGAAGGGCAGTTGACCAGTAATGCAAATCGGTTGTTGCTTTCATCTCGTTGAACATGCTCTGAACTTCGGAGTAATCCGCATCATCCCATGCCACCCCGTCATCAGTAAAAAACGAACCAACGTCATTTTGCATAACGTTTTTCCACTGTTGAAATCCTGTACACTCTAGAGCGAGTTTGTAAAGGCACTCAGTGTTTTGAATCCAGAGTGAAACGTTCCAAGTTTCGTAATCCTTCCAACCGTTCATAACGATTTCCTTGTTTGGTTTACTCTCTTAATATAAACGATCAGACCCACGAATGGGAAAAATGTGTGCCAGTTTACGAATTGGATTTGCAGCTGCTTTTTTGGCAGCTGCCGTTAGTACAAAAATACTCTAACGTTTCGTAACCAAATGTTTGGCATTATGCATTAACGAACCTGCATAATCTAATTTGTTAATTAACTCAGTTTTGTGAATGTTGAAAAGTTCGTTGTAATCAACTCCCTCCCAATCACACCACTCACTGACATAATCAGAATTATCAAAATCCCCAGTGCCATCCTGAAATGCAGGGCACGAACGGAATTCCAAATCATCGTCGATCCAGAAAAATCTACCAAAGGTTTCAGATAAAAGCATGAAGGAAATCTTAAGGAACACTTGTATTATAAGCGATCTGTATGCAAATACTACGAATCGTGTGCCAGTTTCTGTACCGACACACGATGTGCAATTTTCTTATTAATTTTTGTTATAATAATATACAGCCGAGTTGTAGCAATAGTTTTTATTAACTATTACAACATATTGTATAATCTAGTGACACATTATGTTATGCGTAATGTACATATGCTATGTGTTGCCAATCTGTACTATCTCGTGCATAATCCTCGTTGAGATCATATGTTATTTGGGTATCGTACCCGCACATCTCGTCCGTGTAATCATGTGATGATATCTCGTACTCCCATACGTTCGTTGCATCGTAGTCTTGCATGGCTCGTAATGGATTGTATATGTGTATAGTAGCATAGATCTCGTAGCGTGTCAAGCTCGTAGTACTCAATGTACTTGTACTTGTACGAGACTGCTATGTGTATATATGTACTACGAGATGTTTATGTGTCAATATGTGTACATAATCTCGTGTGTATATCTCGTAGTGTATATGTGTATGATATCTCGTAATGTATGTCTACGAGATGATATCGTACTTATAATGCGTAAAAATCTCGTAGCAACTTCATGTGGGGATCTCGTAGAAAATCTCGCCTTGGACTTGACAAACTGCGATCCTCATGCTACGCTCGCTAAACTTACATAAAGATTTACCATTTATAATACCTCTTAATTATACCATATTACATAAGATTATGCAAGGTTTACAATGTACTTGTACTTGTGTTATAATAAACAAAACTCATTATTTAGGAACGTTTCTAAAACCTATGCTGAATGTACTTGTACTTATAGATATAACATAAGTACATTCCATAAGTACAATACTGATAAGTGATAGGTTCATCGGTAGAGACACCATTAATGTACTTTATTATGTGATTGATAGTATAATAGTATGAGGCAGTATAAGATCCTCAGTGAAATTGAAGACTTAGAGGATTTCAGTAAGTATTCTATTGATACTGAGGGTAATCTTTGGTCTTTGAAATATAAACAACCTAAACTTAGGAAACCTGTATGGTCTGGTAAGGATGAATCAGCATACCTTACTTGTAAACTGAGAGATGATAATGGTAAAGCAAAAACTCTGTATATTCATAAGTTAGTCGCCCTTGCGTTCCTCCCGTGTGATGATCCTTCCCGTAGGGTTGCACATAAGGATGGGGATCGCTCAAATAACAACTTAGAGAATATACATTGGCAAGCGAATAAACCTGATAAGAAGGTTGCCATGAACTTCGTATTACAGGAAGAACTGGTAGATAAGATCTTACAGGTTCATATTGCTGCTCAAAAGAAAGGACTCAAGGTTAGTGATTCCTATTCATTTACCACACAGATGGTTGAAAATGCTATTGAAGATTATATTAAACAGTACGGTTTAAGAAAGGTGATGCCTGAGTTATAGCGATCCCTTTAAAGAATTATATACAGTCTTACCAACAATCCATACAAAGGTATGTATAAGTTTGATGATTTTAAGTCTTATGTACAAAAAACGGGCGGTCCGTCGCTCGGCTAAAAAAAATCCGCTATCTCTGAGATAGTAGAGATATAGGAAGAAGAGATAAATTAGAGATTATAGAAATATAGGATTAATAGAGAGATAATTAATAACTCGGTAATAAGGTAGTTTACCATTTATGAATTGGACACTCTGATACTTCCAACTTTACCTTATGCTTCATATAGCACCCACACTTCCTACACCTCTTGGCATGTTTAACAAAATGCTCACATACCTGACACATATCATACCTGCGTTTCTGTTCACTCTCAGGGGCAAAGATTTGATTACCCTCCATTTGACTCTCTACAAACTTTGCCAGTAGTTCAGTCATGTTCTTACCCTGATCTGCCAGTGATGGGAAATCAGGAACCTTATCTATCTTTCTCTCATTCATTGATTTCAAAAATGGATCTGTCTCTTCATCCAGTTTTCCATTAATGTTCAATGATTTTAAAAACTCATCCGATTCTCTAGTCATGTGCTACATTATACCACCCAGTTACAATATACTTGGTTCCCTTCAATACCAAATTACCTTTATGACAATGTGTCAGACCTGCTGGCCATAGAATCAATGTACCACGTTCAGGTTTTACTCTCTTCTTATAATATAAAAACTCTGTTTCTCCACCATCAAAATCATCATTCAAATAAAACATCCATACGACCTTTCGATTAGAATCTGTTGCAGACGTATTCTCATCGTGCCATACATGATAACCACCACCTGCGGGAGTCTTTTGTACTTTCTGTGCGGTTGAATAAAAACGTGTTGTCTTTAGATGACCAAATACATTAATGTACTCTTCTAATGCCTGTACCAATACTTGATTCAAATCTCTGGCAGCAAAGCGACTCTTCATATGATTTTCAATATGACCTAGTTCAATCGCCCAATCAAAACGCCCTGCATTGGAATTAGGAAACTGATTATCTTCACACCATACAGACTTGATTTGTTGATGATAGTCAAAAGCATCCATAATCTCTTGACAGAAATCATCATTTAAACATTTTCGATATGTACCAATGAAATCATCATATGTTCCCAACATAGGAGTTGGTTCAGGATACTTATTATCAGGAAATGGTCGATTGTCCTGATTTGGATCAGTTGGCATTTGTTGTTGATCTTCAGGATATTCTATTTTCTCACCAAATACACCCTTCTCTGGTCTTTTACCATAATTCTGCTTACTAACCATATTCACTGGTTTAAATATAGGAGTCTTAGTCATTAGTTACAATCCATTGCCTTATTTTTCAATTTCAATTCTTCATTTGCTTTCTTCTGTTCGGGTGTCCAATATGGATCAGGTACTTCCTCAGTCTGTTTTGTTGATGCTGGTCTTTCATATCCAACATACTCTGACGACATCATTGATGCAATTTCGGCAAAATACTTTCGATCAAAACTTTCTTTATCAGGACCCCATTTATCTAATGGACATTCATCTAACATTTCATTTGCCTTTTCTAATAAAGGACATCCACACTCATCACACTTAATCTTTAACTCATTAAAATGTTCACATGACTTACATATACTTAACCTTGATTCAAATGTAGAGTATGCAACTCTAAACTCATAATCAAGATGTAAAAATGATTGCAAAAATGCCCATGCCCAATCTTTTAAATCGTCATTATCATTTAAGTCTAATTTAAGTATCTCTTTCTTTGATTCTTCACTTGCTTGTCTGGGATTAGTCGGCATAACTATACTTCAATCTAAAAGTATGTATAAGGTAATTATAACACTTTTAAACAGTATTGTAAACCTTACCTAGATCCAGTCAATCCTAAAATACCATTATTTGCACCACCTCCAGTTATATTCCATGATGCACCACCTGAGTTTCGATAGATGGCATGTCCAGCAGCACCACCATTTCCACCTGATACACTACCATTACCACCATCATTACCAGCAACACCCCAATTACCTCCATTACCTCCATTACCTCCAGATGCACCAACAGAATTATTTGCTGGACTATTTGCATTACATGTAACAGTATTTCCACCCACACCACTGTCACCATTTTGTGCAGTGTTCCAATGATTACATGATCCTCTACCTTCTCCATTACCACCGTCTCCACCATCACCACCTATACCTTTACCTAACTCATACACAAACTTATAATAACATCTTCTAACCCATTCTTTTGTACATGATGAGGCATTACCATAAGATGCTCCTCTTTCTCCTCTTCCTCTACATCTACCACGTTGACTGGTTGATCCAGACTGGTCATTAGGGTTTTTATAATCATTATTATAACCCCATTCTCTACAGTTGTTTAATGCTCCTCCTGTTGCTGGAGTTACGTTTGTATCAAGACCACTTCCTGCTATTGCTCCATTTGCATTACTAATGAGTGAGTTTACCCATCCACTACCACCTAAATTTCCACCTGCATACCATATCCAGTTGTTAGGACATGAACCTGCATTACTGGCACATGCTCTACTTGGATTATCGGATGATCTATTCGCCCAGTTTCCATTTCCTACAGCATTTTGTCCATTGATATTAGAATATACGTTACGAAAATGTTTTGATCCAGCAGCAGAAGAATGTATGTCACCAACAGCAGCAGAAGCATTAGCTCTCATTGGTTCATAATGATCTACCCAACAGTTAATTGTTGAACCATCATTGCCATAACCGCCTCCACCGCCACCGCCTCCACCAGCGTAGATACGTCCACCGTTCTGTATTCTGACTGTGACTTCATTAGTTCCTCTATTTCCATTACATTGAAGATATAAAGCATCTCCACCCCTTACACCATCACCAGGTGCAGTTGAATTAGATTTATCTCCACCATCTCCACCAGCACCAAAAGAACCATAAAATCCCTTTGTCCATTGTACATCTAACTCTATATTAAGACCGTCAGTAACTACTAATGCACCACCAGCATCCGTACCACCAGTCTGTTGACTGGTATTTGATTCATGTGACCATGAAGTACCATTCACAGTCATATGACAAAAAACATTCTTATCTAAATTACTATTCCATGACTCATTTTGTATTTTCCACATTTCTTCGCATCCAGTCATGGTCATGCGATATTCTCTAATCGTACCATAATAATCTGACATCTTCATATTAGATGCGGATGTATTCACATCTGTATTTTCAGTTGCATGAGGGACACACCCACCATTATTAGCAGTTATTTGACCAGGAGTAAGATTCTCATCCGTATTTCGTGTATAATCACTCATTCTTATCACATTGCTATTTCCATTAGCAAAATGCGATTGAATTGATCTAAAACTTACTGCACCCGAATTATTAAGATAAGTCGTAGTATTATTGACTGTCATTTAATCAAAATAGACCCTTATGATCCTATTTATCATTTATATTTAATAGCAACAGTAAACCTATAACGATCTCTAAAAGTTGTAGCACGATGTGGTATATTAGCTTCAAACATTATCATTCTATTTGGCTCTGGTAAAATACCATAAAGGTTATTATCAATTATAAACTGTGTTTCTCCACCATCATCCAATTTCCAATCTTTCTGAGGATAGTATAAAAATGTGTATCCATCTTCACCATCCGTATGAAAATATGGATTCTCACTTGATGCAAAACAATTAACATACATCCTATACAATTCCCTTCCTTTTATAAAAGGAACCGTACTCAATTTTCTTTCAAATAAACTATAGATCTTCTCACTCTCTTCTATATTATGAACCATACCTGTTGGTGGAGTATTTTCATTATCAACCTCACCATAAGTATAAGAACAACTATTACAGTAAGAAATTACCATATTCTGATCTCTCTTATTAAAGAAATTATCAGAAGTTTGAATATTATTCGTCTGATCCATATTTTGTAACAGTTATATTAAATGCAATAGAAATCCGTGGATATTCTGGAGTTGGTGATCCTGCCTTAACTTCATGCTCTAACCACGATGGAAACATAAGGAAATCACCTTCTTGAACTAATGGTCTGTGTTTCTCAGAATAATTATGAGAATCCATTTCAATAGAAAAATTCCTCATCCTTGTTAATGGATCAGTAAATGCCAATAGAGTATGTATTTGAGGGTTGAAAGAAAGATAATGGACACATGCAAAATGAAGTGGATGAGTAGGTCCACCTAAATGCGTATGACTCTCCTGATATTCACCATTAGAATAAACATTATACCATATTTGATCCAATGAGATAGCAAAATCTTTATCAAAGAATCCATTTAATACTTTAAAGTATTGTTTCTTTAATTCAGCACCTATTTCATTAGTATCATCCGTAAGCATTTGACTGACTTCCTCATTACTAAATGAAGTCACCATATTATCAGTCAACCACCCATTAGGGGGTCTATTCTTATCAGGATCACTGGAATATTCCTTGATAGAAGGTATTAATAGATCCTTTAATAGTTGGTTATCCTCAACAGACCCATGATAGTATGATGTAGGATATACTTCTTTTCTATACAAATTCATTACTCATTACCTGATATGTCATCATACTGTGACCAGTGTTGTATATGCTTACCATTTCTTCTTTTTATACACTTTAGCTCATGCCAATTTGAATCATAACATAATAATAATGTATGAATATATTTGTGGGGATCATTCTTTACTACACTACACTTAGGTTTAGGTCTAATACCAGTCTCTATGGTAATATACCTCGGCACTGGATTCCATCCATACTTCACTCTTTTATCATTGTCAGTTTTATCACCCTTAAAATATACCCATCCCTCATCTACCGTTCCATCTTCATGTTTCCATACAACATAATCATCCACTTCAGGTTCATACTCTTCAGACATATAAAGCACTCCAATAGATTTAATTCATGATTCTATCTATAGTTAGTCATCTCTCCTAACTCTCAATTCATTAGGATTATGCCCCTCATTAATAATTTGTTTTAATCTAATAGATGCCTGTTCTTTTGTTAATTTAAGTGATCTTTCATCATATAAAGTCCACCCAGAAGTAGCAAGTTCTTCAATGCGATAAAGTTTTGTCATTTAAAAAAAATCCTGTCTTTATATTGTATATTAGTTTAGGAATTTTGTCAATTAGGATTGTACCATTTCATTAGAAATACCACTGTAATAATAGAGACTATGCTCATAATAGCAAAGCAAGTAAGAATAGCGTGTAACATAATTAATAAGAATTGTCATCAGGTCTTTTTATTATCTTAGCATCTAATTCACTATTTGTTGCATTTGGATTAGCAGTTCCATGATAAACTGTATCCTTTTTTGGTTTCTCCCAAAATTCATTAATGTTTAGATTAAAAAATCTTTTAAGCCAACTCATTGTTCTATGCTCCAATGTTCTTTATCAATACATTCCTTACATTGTTGGCACTGTAGACCAGACCAACTGAAATGATATACCTTACTAATTGATCTACAATTAGGACACATAATATGCTTACCCCATTTACCTGCCCTTGCACGTTTAGTAATCGGTTTGAATTCGATTGTTGTTGTAATCATGATGTAAGTCCAATGGGTTCCTTTTCAGGATATACAATGTAATTGCAATTAGAATGTGGATATAATGAAATTCTCTCAAAAATATATGCTCCTAATTCAACCGCCACTTCGTCTTCAACATCACCCAACTTATCCTTAATGGCATCAGATATAATACCCTGAAAGAACTGAACGTATCTTTCATCCTCAAGTATGTATTTAATAGCATCATCAACTAAGGCGTTTGCTAGTTGATTTAAAGTGGCATTAGAGAACTGTGACATGATTAGTACCTATTGGGAATATTTTTGTATGGATCATCATCAAGTGCGGATAAGAATCTATCAGTTTCTTCAACCCCTGCTACTCTCTTTGCAGTTTCTAACTTCTCCACTAGGGTGTCTACACACTCAGCATAATCAGTAGTATCTTCACCTAAATCAGGGCGTTGAGATTCATAGAAACTATCAACCGCACCCTCTAATACCTCAAAGATATTATCCACATCAACTTTAAATGAATCCTCATACTCATCATTACCCTGAATGTATCCTTCCATCACATATAGGATAGTGGCAATCTGACCCTCAGTAAGTGTTAAGTTGTGAAGACGATTAAGATCTTCCTCAACAGTTGCATGAAATGGTTTCTTAGTCATTAGTTGCCCTCCCAGTACATAGCATTAAACTCTGCAATATTCAAATACTCATCATTATGTAAATTATCACTAAATCCTCCATCCTCATCAATAAATACAAACTCTTCACAAAAATGCTCAACTGATGAAATACCCATACGTTCAATACATCTGAGCATATCACCAATTTGGTCATCATCCATATCACATTGGTCAATACAGAATCCAATGTTCTTTTCAAGTTGTAATTGCTTTTTCATTAGACTGCCTCCTTCATAAGATCAGTGATTTGAATGTTCTCTACCAACTCATCATATAAACCTTCATCATTAAAACAATCAACTCTTTCTTTTAACTCTTCATCTGTTAATTTTCCATACTGATAGATCAGTTCATCAGTAATCCATTCTTCCATAGTATGAATGTCCATATTATCAACTTGTATCTCTACAAATTGCTGAACTAATTCGCCAAATTGATCGTTAGTTAATTTCATTACATGTAAGAAGTAAGTGGATGTAAAGTTTTAGTAGTAGCGTTTATGCTAATGATAGGGAAACCAAATGCTTGTGACACTTTATCACATAGGTGGTTCTCATCCCTAGCATACCATAGTCCAATGGCATCTTGTGTTAGGTCAGATGCCTCTTCAGAATCAAACTCTCTCTCACCACCCTTAGTCATATCAAAGAAGATGTCTGTAATTAAATACATTGTTTCTTTTACCATTTTAAACCCCCTGTAGTGTGAAACGGTTTACAAATTCAAACTGTGGTTGCTCAAGTATAATATCTCTGATATGCTCTCTATCTAAACTATCTCCACCACCCCATGAATAATGTGCATACTCAATGTCACCCTTAAGGATTCTGTCCTCATAGATGTAAAAAGCATCTAGGATATGCTCTTTCTCTAATCCCTTGATAGGATATAGGGTGTCATCATGCTCACCATAGAATGACCAAACATACTCAACAAACTCATCTAAACTGTTCATAAGGGATCTCCTTTGTTGATTACATTAGTATTATAACCCATATTAGTCCAAGGCGTAACAAAGAATGTGCCACTTCCATAAGTGTCCCAGAAGTCCTTGGCAAGTATCTCTTCCATAACGTAAGCTTCTTGTTCTCTCATTTCATCATCCTTTAATCCATCTATGGTCTGTCTTACATGGATTAACTCATGGCATAGAGTCTCAGCATACTCTGTAGGTACTTGATTATTATGTAAATGAATCAAAAACTCTCCATCCTCATCCACCTGACAGAATCCTACTCCATGCTCATTTGTCAAATCAACTTGATTTACTTCTATTACAACATCATTCAACTGTGGATACTTCTTACACATAAAAAGATATATTTCCTCTGTAAGAATTTTACTTTGATCGCAATGCCAATCGCCTGATGTTAATAACATTAGTCTATCTCCATAGAAAAATCAATAGCAAACTCTGTACAATTATCGGTATAATCAGTGATCTTAATAGGACACTGATTTAACCACTCTTGGAACTGTTCATACTGTTCCTGTTGACTCTCTTCTGAAACATACATTAGGATACCTCCATCCATGCTAATGGTTTACCTTCAGTTAATTTCCAAATGTAAGTTGAATTGTGATAAGGACGTTTCTCTTCAGCATAATCTAAAGCATCCTGATACTCAACAAACTTCTCTGCTTTCCACTCTTTAAATGTTAGAGTGTGAGTTGTTGCCCATTTGAATGATTCCATTAATAAGTCTCCTTGCGATTCCAATCAATTTTGATTTGTTCTCTTTCCTTCATATTAGGGTAAGGGATAGGATTAAATTTGCCATACCTAAAGTTGTAATCTTTAAGTATCTCATCATACAGGTTTGGATACTCTGCTTCAGAATAAGTATTCATTGGATTAAAATGCAAGTTTAGTAATTAGTAGGTTTACTATATTTACACCCCAGTGCATGAACCAAAAGAAAGAAAGAATAAAAAATAGTTTTTCTTTCGTTGACATATCTTTAGCCATTTTTAGTCTCCTTACATGTACAAATTTTCTGAAACTCTTCCAATCGTTCTATCAATCTTAGATAGACTTTTTCATCGTCAGGATGTAGAGTTGGATATTCTCTTAATGCTTTAAGAGCAACATCAATTTCTGGTTTAAGTAAATCAACAAGCATAGTGATTACCTCATGTAGAGATAACCACCTGCCCATCCGCAGTTTTGTGGATTAAGTACATACTCACGTTCTTTAATCACTCTCATATCATATCTTACATACTTTGCTGGAGACTTCCATGATGCTGCCTTGTAAATCTCTCCTGTTTTCTTATCA
>Ga0066856_10000964_pt1 | contig 11025 bp, 8 predicted proteins | sample ETNtaG_5_FD_65605 | JGI IMG/M metagenome (GOLD analysis project Ga0066856, IMG submission 65605) | Marine microbial and viral communities from oxygen minimum zone, Eastern Pacific Ocean - ETNP201406SV205 | ecosystem: Environmental > Aquatic > Marine > Oceanic | place: Pacific Ocean: Eastern...
GGTCCTCCAAAGAAATCTGGCGGCCCTCCAGGTCCAAGCAAGTCCGGTGGCCCTCCAAAGAAGTCTGGTGGTCCTCCAGGTCCAAGCAAGTCCGGTGGTCCTCCAAAGAAGAGCGGTGGCCCCCCCAAGCGTTCAGGTCCACCAAAGGGCGGCCCAGGTGGCGGTCCTCCAGGTCCTAAGCGAGGTCCCCGTTGATGTCAACAGAACTCCCTGACTTCGGCTCCATTCGATTTGCAGGAACCCTTCGACCATCTCAAGCTTCTGCGACATCAATCATACAACCACAGTTGGAGCGGGGCGAGAAGCGTCTGCACATTGTTGCCCCACCTGGTTCAGGAAAAACGATTCTCGGACTGTATGTCTGGTCCGATCTTATTCGAAAACCAGCACTGGTTCTGTCCCCAAATTCTGCAATTCAGGCTCAATGGGCCGCACGTACTTCTTTATTCGACCTCGATGGAAAAGATGAGTTCATCAGTACAGATCCAAAAAAACCTGGCTTACTCACTTCGCTCACCTATCAGTCGATAACCATGCCCCGCAAAGGTGGCGAGGATTTGGATGAAGCAGCATTGAATTTGTGGGCTGAGAAACTGATTGACGAGGAGCAGGCTGACGGTCATGAGTCCGCAGAAGCATGGCAGAAAAGCCTTGAAACTTCGAATCCCAAATATTACACTTCGCGATTAAGCACATACAGGAAAAAGGTCCGCGATAATGTGGCCAGAAAAGGCAACGCTCTTTGGACCTTGCATGAAAGTGCAAAAGCAAATTTGATGCGCCTCAAAGATGTAGGCATTGGCCTGATTATTCTTGATGAGTGCCACCATTTGATGCACCACTGGGGACGTATTCTTGCAGAAGTGAAGGAGTTTTTTGACGACCCAGTTGTGCTCGGTCTTACCGCCACGCCCCCTGATACAGAGGATCTCCAAGGTGTTGATGCAGAACGCTACAAGGAATTTTTCGGACCCGTTGATTACGAAGTGCCAGTTCCGGCATTGGTTCGTGCTTCCAATCTAGCACCTTACCAAGATCTCTGCTACTTTGTACGTCCCGCACCACATGAACTTCAGTACATTGCTGGTGTTGATGAACAATTCGAGACGCTCCTTGTTGACTTATGCAGTCCCCTTGAAGAGGACGAGAAGGACCGGATTGAGCCCCTTGATGATTGGATTTATTCCAGCCTACAAAATAGGATGAATCATAGAGGTGAGTCGCTCTCTTGGACACATTTTTACTCGAAAAATGAAAGCTATGCAAACAATGCTCGGCGATATTTGCAATTAAAAAACAGGCCCTTGCCAAGCGGAGTCCCTCTTGTGCCGATACTGGAGGGTGATGAATCATGGAGCAGAATGAGTATGCTACGGTCTGTCTTAGATCGCTATGTCCGTCACGGGTTGCGTCTTTCGAAAAATAAGGCCGACCATGAACGGGCTGAATCAGTGATTGACCGCTTACGACTCTTAGGCGTTCAAATCACGGAAACAGGTTCTCGGCCATGCGCCTCCCCGGTTGGGCGCGTGATGGCGTATGCCTCCTCCAAAGTTGAGGCTCTCAATGAAATCATCACCGTTGAAATGCAAGCTCTTGGGCCATCGATACGTGCAGTCATTGTCACAGACTTCGAGAAAACCTCTGCAACAGCACTTGTAGAGGGCGTGCTCGATAAGGAAGCAGGTGGTGCAATAGCAGTCTTTAGATCACTTGTAAAACATCAGGCAGGTGATCGCCTCGATCCTATTTTGATGACAGGGAGCACCGTTTTGGTCGATGATGATCTTTGCGAGCGATTCTTAGAACGTGCAGTTCAGTGGGTCAAAGACAGAGGACTTCAGGTCACGTTCAGAGATCAAGTCCATGATGGATATCATGAAATCCATGGTCGAGGAAAGCATTGGGTGCCTCGGTATTATTCTCTTATGATTACTGAGTTGTTCCAAGAAGGGTTCACCAAATGTCTTGTCGGCACCCGTGGATTGCTGGGTGAAGGATGGGACGCGTCTCGAATTAATGTCCTCGTCGACATGACTACAGTGACGACAAGCATGAGCATCAACCAACTGCGTGGACGATCGATTCGCTTGGATAAAGAGTGGAAGGAAAAAGTTGCCAATAACTGGGATATCGTTTGCGTTGCAGATGAATTCACAAAAGGATTTGACGATTACCTGCGGTTTAAGGAAAAGCACAAGCAACTGTATGGCGTTTGTGATGATGGCGCTATAGAACGGGGCGTAGGACATGTTCATGCGGCCTTTAACGACGTGCGCCCAGAGGGCATAAGTGAAGGAATGGGTATGTTCAATGAAGAGATGATCCGCCGAGCAATGAGTCGGGACCATACGCGTCAACTTTGGAGGATTGGAGAGCCATTTGGAATCGAAGAGAAGCCAGCCATCGAAGCTGAACCGGGGATTAATTTCTCCAACGGTTTCCAATTTGGGGAGGATAAGCGAGTGTGGACCGATGCTTCTCTAACACAAGCCATCGGCAATGCCATCGTTGCTTCTCTTCGTGAATTGGGCGAGATGACTCATGTTGCCCGCGCCCAAGGCGGTGATCGCGGTGGTGGATGGGTTCGCTTCCATTTGAAAAATTCAACTCCTGAGGAAGCAGAACTATTCAGCAAAGCCTTGACTGAAGCTCTGGGTCCCCTCGACAAACCTCGTTACATTATTGCTCGTTCTTCCAAATTCTTTGACGAAACATGGCTTTCGAAATTGATGCCTGAAGTGTTGGCAGTCTATTTGAGAAAACAACGAGTTTCATTGATGATGTATCATGCAGTCCCCTCATGTCTAGCGAACAGCAAAGAGCGAGCTTTAGTCTATCAACGGTATTGGAACAAATATGTCAGCCCTGGTGAGATCACTTTTGTTCGAAGTGCAAACGGTAAACAATTGGTTGAAAGTGCTCAACTCAGTGGTATGGTCCCCGCATTCACTCTTCACCAGAAGACGATTTATGAGTGACCTCAATTCGCACACTCATTGCATTGGAACGTCATACCTTTGTGAGCACTGCAGAACCTTCGGCGACAATCGAAACAGCGGAAATCAAACGCAGAAACTCCAACAGAGCAATTTGGATGGGCACAGACGCCAGCCTCACCATCGCTTACAGGCCGTACGGTTGGTGCTGCGCTTTTCGGTTTGGCAGAATCAAAGAAAGCCGCGGCTTCTTCTTGCATTTTTTGAAGTCGGTCATCACTGTTGCCAGCCGGTCTTAGGTTTGTGTTGGGGTCAGCAGGGTCTGGCACATTGCGGTTGATCATGCCGCTTTGGGTGGAAGCTGCTGCTGCTCCAGCTCCGGCGCCAGCCGCCGCTCCTGCAGCAAGGCCGAGGCTCTTGAGCACATATGGATGAGCCATGAATTTGTTCGCCGATGCAGCGGTCATGAATCCACTTGAACGGAGCAAGTTTTCGCCATCGTACACATTGGATGCTCCACGGGACATGTTGAGTTTCTCAATCACCTGCTTGTAACCCTTGATTCGAGAAGGGGAGTGGCTGTTTCTCGACCTTCTTGGTCGGTTTCCTTGGTGGCGTGCTGTTGTTTGTTGCATTGCAGCATACCCTGCAGCTCCTCCGGCCATACCGGGGACCATCATCATGCCACCTCCACCGAAGCCGCCGCCTCTGCCTTGTCCTGCGTTGACATTGTTGGTGTTTGTTCCATGGGCGCCTGGAATTGGCATGCCCTGTTGTGTATTGATTGGAGGGGCAATGGACACTCGTTGAGGGCCAAATCTACCAAGCATGCCACCAGTCTTCATCCTTCCACCCGCTGAACGGTTCGTGAACATGAAGAAGCCTGCTGGGATCGCAAGAATACCAAAGCAAATACCGCAACAGAAATACATTCCACTTGGCTCAAGCGGTTTTCCAACACTTGCATCAGTGGGGTCGTCAGAAAGGTAGTAGACGAGGAGTGTGCCGTTGACGGGGTACATGTCTTTGATTTGTTGCAAACAAGGCCCTGAAGAGCCGTCCCATGTCAAGGTGTCCTCGGCTTGGTACACATCGCCATCAGGTGCTTCTGCGAGTGTGTAATTGAAATCTAAATTTGTCGAACACACATAATACGTGATGTATTCGTACCTCTCACATTCCTCATATTCTTCCCCATACTCATCATAATAGTAGCCCCATTCAGCGCACTCACGATTTTGCCGCTCATCTTCGTGCCAAGTTGTGCCTTCCATGATCGTCCCAGTTGTTTCCATGACGACTACGTCAGAGGTTATTGCGAGAATGATGAAGATGCCAGAGACTCCAGCCATCAAGACGAAAAGTGCAGTTCCAAAGATGTTCATTGAATCCCTCGATAGTGATTTTGACGGCCAGCCCGAACAGTCTCAACGGACCATTTGGGTTGAATCATGGTCGTGATTTTTCCCTTGAGCACATAGTCTTTCAGCCTTCAAAGGCACAGGAAGGACCGTATTGGAATGAAAAAGCGGCTGTGGCGCTGTTCCCATGCGCCACAGCCAGTGTGTGTACTGGTCAATCGACAAGTCGTGAGGTCATCGCCTTTCGGCTCTCTTAGGAACATGTGCTGTTTAGATGGCCAGCATATAATCTTGACCAATCAATTTCTGCGCACAACTCGAATTGCTGGTTCAACACGACCTGCAAGATCATCTTCACCCGAATCAAAGGGTAAATCCAATCGCTTTGCCATTTCAAGATGACATGCCGACCAAGGTGCAGCGCAATGTTCACCAAGCTCTTGTCCAACGATGCCAAGAGATTGTATGTCTTCGTCCCAACCTGTATCTTCCCATTGCCGGGGGGATATTCGAACCCAATGATGGTCGGCGGATTCAATTGACAGAGCGGTGTTCTTGAGGCCAATTTTTCTGCAGATTTTTGCTGCTTGCGCCCGAGGGAACGCGCGAGGTATCATCATCAATACAGACGTTTGATCGGTCCAAAAAAAGGCGGGCCCAATGTTGTGCTTCTGTACATGCATCATGGCGATTTCGACCGTCTTTTCGATGCTACCCCATGATTTTGGTAACCATCCAATGATGGCACTGCGGTCTTTGGTTCCAGGCACATGTGTTGACAATTCAAGCGAAGTGTGTGGTACTGGGTCAAGGTCCTGTTGCTGAATGCGTTGAACCTGTCTTTTCTTCGGCTTCTTTGATGGTGTACGTGCCCACCTTGGCATAGCAACGGACATGGTATGCCTGGGTAGTGTTGATTGCCATTTCTTGAATGGAGTGCGAAGTAACGATTCACTTACTACAGTGCATTTCCAACCAGTGGAACCGTGAATCGAACCAGGCAAACGTATGATTCGCCTTGTATCTGCGGTAATGCCTTTGTCGACTGGATGGCCCGCCTCAAGTGCCTTATTGAGTAAGGCCTTGCGTGCTTGACGCACTTCATCTTCCCTTTTTTTCGGGTCCTCAATGCTAAACAAACTTCGATCTCGCTCTCGATAGATGAGATGGAAGCCTTTGCTTCCAGAAAATACGAAATGCACCCGCTCAAAATCGTAGTTGCTTTCCACCCAATCAAGAAGATTCACTGCTGCTTTTCTTGCTTTTTCCATATTCCTTTTCGAGAATGGAGGCAGATCGATATCGAAGACAATAAGATGATCGAGGAGGATTGGATGAGGGGACTTGGTGTCCTTAATTTTGGGCAGTCCTATTGGGTTGAGCCATGCACTTGTTGACACATACAAGTCGCGTGGAGTGTTTCGACGTGTTGTTTTCGCTAGCACGGTTCCGTCACGGATTTGTCGAGTTGATGTGTGCCAGCGATGCTCTGTGCAGCGCCATCGAAATTGGTGGCGCGACGGTTTGACCAGCCAATCCAAATCCAGTGGTTCACTTGTTGCGTAGTGCTCATGCAGAACTTCAGAATCGAAGGTCCGCACCTTGGCCATGACTTTGCTTCTCAGCGTAGGTTATTGGCTTCATCGCAAACCTGCGGTCTTCAGTGATTCAAGAAGCACCTTACCAAGTTCAGAAGGGTCCATTGCACAGGCAATTCCTGCTGCTCGGAAGGCTGCGAATTTTTCTTCTGCTGTGCCTTTTCCTCCTGAGATGATTGCGCCTGCGTGCCCCATTCGCTTGCCAGGTGGAGCGGTTGCTCCGGCAACGAATCCGACGATTGGTTTGGTGACGTTATCTGCAGCCCATGCAGCCGCTTCCTGCTCAGCGTTTCCGCCGATTTCACCGATCATGATGATGGCTTCAGTTTGCGGGTCATGCTCGAAAGCAGCCAAGCATTCGATAAATCCTGTTCCATTCACTGGATCTCCACCGATGCCAACACAGGTCGATTGTCCCTCGTCGATGCTCATGGTTTGTGCAACCGCTTCGTAGGTCAATGTTCCAGATTTGGAGACAATTCCGATGCGTCCCTTTGCATGAATGTGGCCTGGCATGATTCCAATCTTGGCGCCTCCAGAAGCACCTGGAGTGATGATACCGGGGCAGTTTGGTCCAATGAGGCGGACGCCTGGCCGGTTGTCGACGTAAGCGACGGCTTTGACCATATCGAGGGTTGGAATGCCTTCGGTAATGCATACGATGACCCCCTCGCCCTTGAGTGAATCAAAAGCATCGGCGGCTTCCATAATTGCTTCAGCAGCGAATGGTGGGGGGACATAGATCACGGTTGCATCTGCATCCGTTGCCGTAATTGCCTCGGTCATGCTGTGCCAAACTGGGAATTGTTTACCTTGGAGTTCTACGGTTTGACCGCCCTTCCCTGGTGTGCACCCGCCAACGATTTGAGTCCCATACTCGACCATTTTGTCTGCGTGGAACATACCCTGCTTTCCAGTAATACCCTGCACCAGCACCTTTGCGTCTTCTTCAATCCAAATTGCCATTATTGTTCACCTCCAATGAGTGCAACAATCTTTTGCGCACCTTCTGCCAAGTCATCTGCAGGATGAATATTGAGGGTTGAAGATGCAAGGATGGCCTTTCCTTCATCGACGTTGGTACCTGCTAGGCGTACCACGAGTGGGACCTCGAGTGACAAAGCTTCTGTGGCTGCAATGACACCTCGTGCAATGATATCGCAACGCATGATGCCCCCAAAGATGTTGACAAGAATACCCTTGACATTTTGATCTTCAAGAATGATTGAGAACGCAGTTTTCACTTGCTCTTCATTGGCGCCGCCACCGACATCGAGGAAGTTTGCTGGTTCGCCACCGTAGAGTTTGATGACGTCCATTGTGGCCATTGCCAATCCTGCACCGTTGACGAGGCAGCCAATGTTTCCATCGAGTTTCACGTACGACAGGCCTGTTTCCTTGGCACGAATTTCAGTATCTTCTTCTTCGGAAAGATCACGAAGATCGTCCCAGTTCTTGTGTCGGAACTCCGCATTTTCATCAAAGGAAACCTTCGCATCCAAAGCCACCATTTCATCAGCGCCAGTACGGACAAGAGGGTTGATTTCTACCATGGCGCAATCTTCAGCACAAAACATGGTGTACATCGATGACAGCATCTTTCCGAAGGACTTCAACGAAGCACCACTCAAACCGAGGGCCATGCCGAGGTCCCGCTTTTGGAAGCCAAGCAATCCAATGTTAGCGTCAACGACCACTTTGTGAATGAGCTCAGGCGTGTGTTCTGCAACTTCTTCAATGTCCATTCCACCTTCGGTGGACGCCATGATCAGCACAGACTTTGTGTCTCGGTCGACGAGCAAAGCAAGGTAGTACTCGTGGGCAATGTCACAGCCGGCCTCGATGTAGAGGTTGTTGACGATTTTGCCTTCACCTCCAGTTTGAATGGTCACGAGCAGGTTTCCAAGGATGTTGCTGGCGTATGTCTTCACTTCGTCTTTTGAAAAGGCGATTTTGACCCCACCTTCCATAACGACGTCTTTGGTTCCTGGAGTGTACATTGTACCCTTTCCACGGCCACCTGCATGGATTTGCGATTTGACTGCAACCACCTTGCTTCCAAGTGCATCATAGGCGTTCAAAGCCTCATCAACAGTTGTGCAGTGGACGCCTTCGAGCACCGGCACGCCAGCATCCCTAAGCAGCATTTTTCCTTGGTATTCGTGGATGTTCATGGGTCTCTCCAATTGCTCCACAGAAAGCCCGTCTTTGAACACTTTGCACGCCTCTCCAGCAATTTTTGTTCGGTTCGAGGAATGTTGCATCCTCAATGGGAGGTGTGTTCATAGGTTGGAGCAGGTTGGCAACAGCCATGCAAGTCGTGGTGCTGGCAGGTGGCATAGGGTCGAGACTTCGACCATGGACCAAAGCCATCCCCAAACCCTTGTTACCTATGTTGGATTTGACATTGCTTGAACGTGTAGTGGAAGCAGTACCGACCGACTTGGTTGACGAAGTCATTGTTGCCGGGGGATACAAAGTCGATCAGATTGAATCCTACTTCAAGAAAAACGAAGTCGATTTCGATGTTCGAATTGTACCTGAAGACGAACCTCTGGGAACTGGTGGTGCGCTTGGCAACTGTAGGGATGTTGTGAGTGGCACGTTTGCTTGTTTTAATGGCGACATCGTATCATCGCTTCGCATCGAACCCATGCTTGACCTTCATCGCAAGAATGGAGGCGTCGGAACGCTTGCTCTTTGGGAAGTTGAGGATCCCACCCGGTTTGGGATTGTTGGTGTCGATGAAGACCACAAAATCAATCGCTTCTTGGAAAAGCCAACGCCAGAACAAGTCTTTTCTAATCTCATCAATGCCGGATCGTACATTTTTGAGGATGATGTGTTTGATTGGATGCCTCATGGCCGCCACTCTATAGAACGGGATGTGTTTCCAAAACTGGCAGAAGACGGTCTCTTGAATGGTTTGCCCTTTGAGGGTTATTTCATTGATGCGGGAACGCCAGATGCTTGGATGGATGGCGTCCAACGTTGCATCAAAGAAGGTCGGTTTTCCCGTGGAACTGTTGAAGGAAGCACCTGGTATGCGCATCAACCAGTCGCAACAAATGCCATGATTGTGGATTCGATGGTCGAGGACAATGTTCTGCTTCATGGCTGTAATGTTGAACGTTCAACCTTGCTTGCTGGGGTTTCAGTCGGAGCAAATACCCATTTGAGAAATTGTCTTATTGGCCGCAATGTGTCGATTGAATCTGATGTTTGGCTCGAGGGTGTTGTGGTTGATCACGGTTCGGTTGTACCCTCTGGAACAAAGCAAGACGGCGGGCAATGGCCAAAGCAAGCCTCATGATTCACGAATGATGGAAGATGTCAAATGGTGCTCACTTGTGGGCATTACATGACCAAACCGTTGATTGTTGTCAATTTCAAAACCTATGCATCTGCATCTGGTCCAACGGCGGAAACGTTGGCAGTGGCAATGGAACGCCACAGCGAGGGCCCAGCACGCATGGTGGCTGTCGTCTCCGCTTTTGATTTGGAAGCGGTGCGTAGAGCCGCACCAAAGCTCGAAGTTTGGTCCCAGCACCTCGACCCCGTGGGACAAGGCGGTTTCACTGGATGGCTTGAACCGAAAACAGCAATCCACCGTGGGGCACAAGGTACAATCATCAACCATGCAGAGCATAAAGTTGAGATGGAACATGTGCAAAACTTGCTTCCACAACTTCCCGAACACTTCCCTGTTTGCGGATGCGCTGCTGACCTTGATGAAGCAAAAAGCCTAGCCGAAATGGGCCCGACCTTCATCGCTGTGGAGCCTCCAGAATTGATTGGAGGTGATGTCTCGGTCACGACCGCAGATCCTTCAATCGTCAGTGACACCGTCGCTCTTGTCAAAGCTACAAATTCTGATGTTCGCGTTCTATGTGGTGCAGGCGTCAAGAACGGTCAAGATGTGGCTACGGCCATTCGACTTGGTGCAGAAGGTGTTCTTCTGGCAAGCGGTGTGACCAAAGCAACCGATGTTGCTTCGGTGCTCGAAGACCTGGTGTCTCTGCTTTAGTTGCTCGAACTTGCCAGTCTCAAGATCCTCTTTCTTTTCAAAGATTCAAGCGTCCCACCATTGAGGCAAGTTGATTTGAATTGACACTTGTCACATACGTCTTGTTTTTGAGCAAGAGGAAGAGACTCGATTGAGTGGTTTGATGTTTCAGCACATCGTTTCATCTCTTTCACATCATGACGTATCATCGCTTTTGCTATGAGGACTTCATGTTCTGTGCTCTCAAACGTATGAAGGAGCCAAGCTCCCTTTCTCCATCCAATGGTTTTGACCACATACTGTTCGGCCAATGCAGGGAGGCCATGCCTGTGTGTTGTCCAAACAATCATCGCAAGTGCTTCAAGTCGTTGAGAATCGTTCATCTTCGCAGATTGCATATCTAAGCGAATCACATGCCATTTGGCTTGGATCTTAATGGCAAGGTCTGGGGAAGCGAACAGATCAAGGCCTTCGATGTGCTCGGAATCCATTCGATCTAAAACAGTCCACTGAGGGTGAACTCCTCGCTTTAATTGCACCATGACATCAGTGCGCCACAACAATTTCATCCGATGGTTTGCAACCAGAAGCATCGCTTCAAATTGAGGATGAGCCATCGACAGATCAAGAGTTCGAAGTTGGTCTCTAAAGAGGCCTCTAAGGGATAATTCTGCGACTGCTGTGGTCCATTCAATACCGCTTCGAAGTGCTTCAAGCTGTTCGATAACGGTGGCTTTGAGCGATCGCAGAAGCAAATCCCAAGGACGAATGTGATTCACATTTCCTCTTTTTTGACGATGGTTTGTTTTGGCATAGGACCTTGCCCAAGCGGTTGGGCAGGTGAGGAACAGTTCACGTTGCGTGCGGCTCCAACTTGGTGTGTAGGATCTCATAGAAGGTTCGAAATCCTTCAACGGTCGTCAAGCCTTCGGTCAAAACAATCCAAGTTGAGAAGCCGTAATGAGGCCATCTATGGTGACCCAGATGGCGATTGGTAACAAGCACCAACCGATGAATTGAGCAAAGACCCGTGCTCCAAATTCACCAAATAATCTGGAAATGGATCCACCCCATGAGGCGATGAACCTGATCATGAGAACGACCGCTCCCGCAAAGAGTGT
>Ga0066856_10000966_pt1 | contig 11024 bp, 8 predicted proteins | sample ETNtaG_5_FD_65605 | JGI IMG/M metagenome (GOLD analysis project Ga0066856, IMG submission 65605) | Marine microbial and viral communities from oxygen minimum zone, Eastern Pacific Ocean - ETNP201406SV205 | ecosystem: Environmental > Aquatic > Marine > Oceanic | place: Pacific Ocean: Eastern...
AGAGAGAGAGAGAGAGAGAGAGAGAGACAGAGACAGAGAGACAGACAGAAGGAATACGTCGTCGCGTAACTGGCGCCGCCGGCGAAAGATTTAAAACTACTACTGTTACTAATAATAGTACGTGTTGTAATGTAAACGTTCCATGTATACCGTGACAGTGGTCACGTTTTCCTTTTTCAAGCGCGATAGTGTTACAACGGCGTGAATTTCCTCGCGCGTTTCGTTTTCTTATATGTACGCGAAATTCTACCGGGTACTAGTGACGCGGAGTCTTTCTATTTCTCGTGTATTAATCTTCTTGTGCGTGTTATCATTCGATTCCATCTTTTCCACCTCCGTCACCTTCTTGTACCTCAACCTCCTCGGCTTCCATCTCCTCGTCTTCTCCGCTTCCGACGAACAAGCTTGGTTTCTTTACGCTCACGCCGTATTCGCTCAACACCTCTCCCAATGTTTCCGTCGTCAACACGACGCGTTGGTTAATCTTCCGTAACTTTTCATCTTTCGGCAGCGCGGTTAATTTGTTCGCTTGCACTTTAAAACAGTCGTCTGCGATTTGTTGCATGAACTTTTGCGCGGCTAACGAGATCAATCGCGTCACTCGAACGTCCGGCGCGTTCACGCCGACCGTTTTCAACACCGAATTCGTGTACTGATCTGGAATCGTCGGTGCCATCTCGTCTAAATCCTCCAAGAACCGATACAAATCGGTCTCCGAGATGCCTTCGTGGCCTAAAATATCCTCCGGCGTGCACGACGGCGGAAGGTCCGTCTTGGCATTCTCTCCTGCTGTTTGATCGGTTTTGTTAATCGTAGTATTAGTCGTCGTCGGTTTCGCGTACGTTTCCCCGAACAACGAGGACACGTTCGTTTTTTGTTTCACCGACGCGTCTTCCAAATCGTTCTTCTCCCCGCCGTCGTCGTTTTGTGGACCAGCACTCAAAGTCGTCGTCGTTGTCGTCGTCTGATTCGCCAACGATGTGTTGTTGTTGTTGTTGTTGTTCTCGTTGTTGTGTTCTTTCTCCTTAATAACGTGTTCAAAGCCGGGAGAGAGAAGCGTCGACGCGGTGGTGGTCGTTTGCGGTACCACTCCTTCTTCTCGTTGGTCTTCTTCTTCTTCTTCTGGTTTTTGGTGTTTGTCGTCCTCCTCGCCGAGGGTGGTCATGATGATGACGACACAGAAGAAAATGCTCCTCCTCCTCTCGACTTTGAAAGACTCTGTAAGAGACACACGAAAAGCACACGAAGAAGGAAGGTGTTTTTATGGAGAAGAAGAGTTCTTCTTCCCGCCTTCAAAGCCAAAAGTCGAAACTTTTTTCAACAAAACAAAACAAAAAGACCATACAAACTAAAACCCTAAATATTTAAAAGAAGAAGAAGAAGAAGAAGAAGAAGAAGAAGAAGAAGGCTTTCTGTTCGTTGAAAAAAAAGGTTTTGGGGAAAAAGCTTCTTCTTCTGTTGTTAGAAAAAAAGAATTGGACAAAAAGACGACTTTGACAAACGGTGACCACCAAAAACCACCACCTTTACCGTTTCGACGAGTACCACCACCACCATCGGTGGTCGTCGTCGTTTACGTCGTCGTCGTCGCGCTTCCTTTTTCGTTTTTTTTCGGGGGAGAATTTTAACCGGAAGACGACTTTGTCGCTTTGGAGGACGAGATGACGATTTTGATGGGACGCTTTTGGAGGGTTGCATCATCATCATCATCGGCGGCTGCGCGTTCGGCCACGCATCATCGAAGGACGATACCGAACGAGAGACCTATTACGACGCGACAGAAACGACTCGCGACGACGGCGGTGGCGTGTTTACCAACAACGAGGCGAAGAGCATCGTCGTCATCTGTGCGAACGACGACGAGGTCGAGAGTCGCGAGTCAGAGAGCGCTGTCTATTGGGGCGAACGACGAAGACGTGGCGGCTTCGAGACACAACAGACAATCAGAAGAAAACGCGCCGACGCCACGAAAACAAAATGCGCGCTCAAAAATGATCCAGGCGGAAATAACGAGCCAACTCTCGAGAATAAACGATGCGATGTCGATACTAGAGATCGTGGAAGAAAAATCCGACCAGTTTAGCCCGAACAATAGCATTCAAGCGTTACACAGAATAACGGTATCGTTGATGACGCGCGCCGGGAGGTTGCGGAGGAAAGAAGCAAAGTTTGTAGTAGCGGATTCCAGGTTTTCTGTTTTGTTAGACTGCGTGGAAGCGCACGCGAATAAACTGGATAAGGTAGGTTTGGAGAGACGGAAGTGGTCGTACGCGAAGTTGGCGCTACCGAGCGAGTATAGAATGCGAGCGGCGTTGAGCGTGAGGTTGTTGGATCGGGCGAAGGATTTGCAAGGCGATTTGATGGATGCTACCGACGCGGGGTTTATTTTAAATCGAGTAGAGGAGCAGTACGACGTGTTTAATAAAGTCAACGCGAGCACGGCTTTGCACAGATTGGCGAGGGTAATCACGCAACCAAACTTTGGGAGCAATAATAGGGAGAGGAAGAGAAGCGCGAAGTCGCGAACAGTGAAATCGACGGTCATAAACAACGGGAAGAGCATTTTAGGAGAAAGCGCAACGTCATCAACAGGGGAAGAAAACAACACGGAACGAGGAACGGAAGGATACAGGCTAGTGTCAACGAAAAAAGAACTCTTAACCGATCCGAGATTTCAAGATTTACTGGATATGTGCGAAACAAAAATCCCGGAAATGTCTCCGTTGGGCCTTTCCAACGTCTCCTGGGCTTTAGCCAGGTTATTTTCCGACGACCCGACGAGAGTGAAGTCATTACTTTCTGCCATTTCTAAACGATCCGCGTTACAAATGAAATACGCCGACGCCAAGTGTTTATCGACGATTTTGTGGGCCTTGGCGGCTTTAGGATTTGAACCAAGATCGAGATTGCTCGCCGCGGCGCAACGAAGAGTGTGCGAAATTGAAGAAGAGTTTCGAGCACCGGATGTCGCAAATGCGCTCTGGGCGTACGCGAAATGGGCGCGATTATTTAATGCCATTGGTGTTGGAGAGATGAGTAAATCTACCGATCATAGCGAAGATGAAAGCGCGGGCAAAGGTAATGCAAAAAGCAATGGCGGCGATCGGGCAGTGATCACCTCGCTCTTACGCCAAAGTGAAGCAGTGATGGAGACATTTTCTTCGTATCAGTGCGCGAACATATGCTGGTCTTCGGCTACGTTAAATGCGAAATTACCGGAAACTTACTTGGAAAATTTGCTCGAACGCATCGCGAAGGAATCCGATTCCTTAGACGGCGTCGCTTTAACCCATGCGGCTTGGGCGGTTGGCGTCGTTGGGTCTCCTGTGCATGGCGAATCGGATGCATTTCAAACATTGATTTCCGCTTGCGCCGATCGCGCGGCCATTGAGAAGACGATTGAGAACAAAGACGAAAATAGAAGAAGAAGAGTGTCCAAAGCTGGTTGCGCAGGCGCGTTGTGGGCATGTGGCAGAATCTGTTTTGAACCATCGCCAGAAGACTGCGAAAAATTACTGGTGCGTTTGTTCGACGGCGAATCGAACAATCTTGACGCGCAGGCGTTAGCCTACGCCGTTTGGGGAATTTCAACAATCGAGGACGTTGAGTTGGACGAACGACGACGCGAGCGCGTCATGGTGAGATTGAAACAGTTGGTGGAAAGAAAAAGCATTGGCCCTACGCACGCGGCGGCATTTAGGGCGGCAGCAGACGGCGCTGGCTTAGACGCTTCAGAGTTGACGGAGACTTTGAAAGGAGGTTACACTACGAGATAATAATCTGCACCAAATACATGGCAAAATGGTTAATGGACGTTGTTGTAAATTATATGTACTTCAAATTGTCTTACACTTGCCTTCGGAATATAGTTTTGGCCTTACAAGAGGTAGAAAGTAAGGCAGATGTCGCGTTTTTTCAACTACCTAACCTCACTTTTCAAATGCGAAAACCGTACTTTCAAACCAAGTGCTCGTGATCTAACGCGATAAAAACAATTGCTAAGACTTCCTCTATCCCTATAGTCTCTTAATCAACGAAAGGCGCCTTCTGCAAGGCTCGTAAGTAAAGAAGTAGAAATCAATTTTAGGCTCGTGCTTTTTTTCAACAAAGTGTTTTTCTTAAAGTTGGAGGCTTTCCTGAATGCCCGGAAGTTGGGGTGCACATCTTATTTCATTTCTCACTTTCTTCAGGCCCGCAAATTCCTTTACTTTGCCCGTGTGAAGATGAAAGTTATAAGCTTATTTTCCGGCATAGGTGGCCTCGACCTTGGTCTGGAACAGGCTGGTCACGAAGTGATTTTGCAAGTAGAGAACGATCCTCACTGCTTGCAAGTCTTGCAACGCCACTTTCCTGGAAGAGAGATTCGTCAGGACGTGGCTGAGCTGGCAGAACTTCCTGCAGAGGCTGAATTGCTTGCTGCGGGGTTTCCTTGCGAGGTGCGGCATATTCCCATCAATTTTGTTTTTCCATCTTACTCTTTCAAAGGACGTGAGCACAATGAACCCAAACCGACCAGGACTTCAGGGCAACCGCACTGCACTATGCTCTCATATATTTCGCTTACTTCGTAAAACTCGCGTGCCATGGGTACTTCTGGAAAACGTCCCAGGCTTGCAGATGTGGCATCTTGCCGTTGATCCGCCTCAAAAGCCTGTCATTGCACATATCGTGCACGAACTAGAAAGTTTAGGTTACAGCTGGGCTCATCGCATCATCAGTTTATCCGCTTTTGGTTTACCGCAGCGTCGCCATCGCGTATTTATCGTCGCCACTCTTCACGGTGACCCCCGAGATGTGCTTCTCTCGACAGAAAGCATTTGCAAGGGGCAATGTATTGATCTGAGCAAAGCAGATTCCAAAGAGAAATCGCCAGCTGAGTGTTATGAGTGCTTCAATACACCTCCACACGTCATACCTAAGATTTCAGTCACCTGTGTCGACCTTGCTGAGAAACGGTACGGTCCAGTTGCACATGAAATTTGCACACTTACTGCCTCAAATGGCAGGCGTCTGTGTATGGTTGAAGATCTTGGTGATGGTAAAGGACATGCGTTCAGGTTAGAGATTGAAGATGCAGAACGTTTAAATGGCTTCCCAGTAGGATGGACGGAGTCTTGTTTCCCACTGAAGAGACCTGGTCGTCCATGGATGAGAGCAGTTGATAGCCATCCGAGCTACGTCAAACGAATGGAATTACTTGGTCGTGCAGTGTCAGTACCACAGGCTCGGTGGATAGGGCAACGACTTATGAGCCCATATGAAATTAAATTCTCTCGAGAAAGTGAAGGCATCAATTTTTCTGAACCTGTTCCTGGTCTTTCAAACATTACGGGAGAAGATTCCGAGATTGAAGCTAAACTTCGCGCATGGCCTTTGGCTGCATGGAATATTATTTCTAGTCCAGAAAATATTAATCTATCTTCGAAACATGACGGAGCCGCTTCACTATGGCGCAGTAGACGAGGCCTTAACCGTATGTCAGATACACCAGAGATTTGTCCATTCATACCGTTGGGTGAGTTTTTGTTTTCTCCACGTCGAGAAATTGACTCGGACAAACTCTCATGTTTTAAATTGCGCGCTGAAGAAAACAACATCGAACTAGCTCCGTTCATTTCCGCTGCGTTTGGGATGCAGTCGCATGGGAAGCGAAGGGGTAGACAAAGTAAGCAAGAAAAAACGAAATTAGATACCGAGCAAGCTGGAGGTGAGTGCGCTGGAGAGCTAGTCTGGATACCAACGAAAGTGAGCAAGATAGATTGCTTCTGGCCCGGAATCGCCCTACATCTCGATAGAGACAGAGACGTCATTCCAAGCTATGCAATAGAAAAGATCAAACCTGATCAGTCGTCTAGTTCGCACAGGATGGTCGTTTATTTCGCGGAGGAGTCTTATGAATGGATGAGGTCAGATCGAACACTTCCCTTCCGTGAGCACTTTGACGAGTTTGAAATGCAGCCCTTGCTTGTATCGAGAGCAAAATATCAAAGGGCAGTCGAAATGGCGCTGGAGTGGCAGAGGAATCAAGACGGTGCTGTTGAAAAACGCAATGATGTTCAGCTACGCGAGGCGCGTGCCAAGGAGGTGGAAAAACTTCACCAAAAGATTGGAAACTTGAGCGATACTCCTAATGTAAGTTGCGGCACTTGCATCATTTGCCAGTTAAGAAAAAGTGATTCAGATGTGACTCCGTCGAGCAAGAGACACACGCTGAGAGCGAGTACACGACAACGGAGAGCATGCCCCTTGAAAGGGGTAAGAGCAGGTCAGAACTGTCCTCAACTACGGGTAAGTCTTTCTCTATACATACTCTGACATTTATAATATTGCTTCTCCTTGCAGATACTAGCAGCGGCGAGGAAAGGGTCTGTCAGTGCCCAACTTGCCCTGTTGCGAGAGAAAGCAGTGGGTCAGCGCGTCGAAATATATTGGCACGCTGATAAGAAGTTTTATCCTGCAACGATTACTGCATTCGACGATCAACACTACATGCACCGAATAGAGCACGATGATGGAGATATAGAACCCGCAGCAAAGCTTTGGGAACTGCGTGTCAATCTCCTCGTAGAGAATCACAATGTGTGATCGATTTTCCTATTTAGCTGCCACACTATGACAATATGTGGGCGGAGTCACACAAAAAAATCGTGATGAACGCCAAACTCCTCCACCGCCTACCGCCTGCTTAATGGTGTTCTCCCAACTATTCAGCACTGCACACGCGAACGCAGGAGCATTGTCCTTGAACTTCGAGTCGTTAAACGCATCTACCGCATTAACCATATACGCTCGAATCATCACGCTCATGATGACAACCTTTTTTTATTCCCACTTCTGAAAACACTTCTTTTCCCTTCTCTTTCTCCTTCATGCATTTTGATAGTCATCTTTTCATACAATACTATCATGCATTTTATCAAATCGATAAAATTTGCACCCATATCGTTTAACATCTCTCGGATGACTGTTTTATTCGGTGAACATAAATCTACATACATGCGCTAAATGTTCTGCTCCTATCTATGGTTGTGCGTTGCATAGCTTCCTCCGTAAGAATGTATATTCAATCGTTTTTATTTTAGCTCGATTCCTGTTGTCCGCCGCGCCGGCGTGTCCACCCTCCGTCATTTCGTGGTATAAGATGGTATCTTTTGCTTTCCTTTCGTCTTTTGCAACTTTATGCGCCTTCTCCACGAACCGTCTCGCATGCGACGGGTGCACTCGATCATCCGCAGTGCTACACGTAAACAACGTCGGTGGCATTTTCGCGACGGAGTGTTCTGAAATTTGATGGTACGGCGACCAAGCGAGTATTTTCGGTTTCATGTTTTCAATTCTCGGATCACCGTATTCATCTATCCAACTCGAGCCGCTGGTTAAATAGACGTACCGTTCCATGTCAAGCAACGGGCACTGACTGACAATTGCGCCAAAGGATTCCGGGAAGTGCGTCGCCATGGCGCCCGTCAATAAACCACCGTTCGATCCACCGATACATCCTAATTGTTTCGGCGTCGTAGCACCAATCTTAACTAAATCTTCCGCGACTGCGTTGAAATCTTCAAAGCATTTCCACCTGTTTTCTTTCTTGGCGCAATAACTCCACTCTGGCCCAAACTCACCGCCGCCTCGAATACACGCCAACGCGAAATTTATGCCATGGTTCAGAAATGCTTTACCCGTGCTTCCAGAATACACTGGCAAACTCATAATCTCAAACCCACCGTAACCATTCAAAACGGTCGGTTTAGGTCCACTGTTTTCACCATTGCCTTTCGCTCGGACCAAAAAATACGGCACTTTCGTGCCATCTTTCGACGTCGCTTCGTTCAAAGTTACGGACATGCCTTCAGTATCGAACCACGAAGTGTTCGACTTTAACGATTTCGCGTTTTGTAGGCCTTTCAACCCACCTTCTTCGCTGTACAAATACGTCGACGGGTTCAAAAATCCACTCGAGGAGACAAACAAAGCGTTGCTCGAGTTTGGCTCAGCACCACTGACGGAAAACGTTTGACAATTTTCCGCCTTTTTCACCCCTTCCAAAATAAATGCGTTCGTCGCGCCATCGAACCGATAGACCGTGATTTTCGATTGTAAGTTCTCTAAACTAGAAACGTACAAGTAATCCATCGAGTCACTGGCTCCTTCGTACGTGCATCGTTCATTCGCTGGTTCGTATAATATTTGAATGTCACATTTCGGTTTCCCGCCAACTTCGCGCGAACCGGCGCCGAAGAAAGCCGCATCCAAATGCCCCTCCTTACAAAACGTTTCGAAATCGCACGAGAGCAAACTACCGCCTTTATACACATTACCACCAAACGACCAATCTTGTTTCGGCATTATCAACACTTTCTTACTAAACGTCTGGAGTCGACAATCTGGGGCAATCCACTTGATTTTCGTCAAATTCTTATCACCATCGAACCAGTACGAATACTCGCTATCATTGAATGTAATCATGCGATAAAACATGGCATACTTTTCGTCTTTATCGTAATAAAACGCACCGCCAGCAGCCACATCAGTTGCTTCGCCTCTAAAAATCTCCGCCGCGTCTTCCAATTTCGTACCTCTCGACCATTTTCTCGTCGTTAATGGATAGCCGCAACTACTCATCGTGCCTTCGCCGTGGTCGTAACCGACCCACAAGGTATCTCTATCAACCCAACACACGCTATGTTTTGAATTTGGAATATAAAACGGATTTTCCGTCACAAATTTCTTCTCCACCGCGTCAAACTCTCTCACCTCGCATGCGTCTGTTCCCCCATCGCTCAACGAAATCAAACACCTATCCGCTCTGTGATATTCCCCCGGGCCGTAACACAAAAAATTTGCACCTTTATATACCCACGATTTTCCTTCCTCTTTCGCCAGCGCGTCAACGTCCAACACCGTTTCCCATTCCGGTTCCGACTTCTTGTACTCCTCCCACGTCGTTCTTCGCCAAATCCCTTTCACGTGCTCTGCGTCTTGCCAAAAATTGTACAGAAAATTGCCTCGGACGCGCACGCGCGGCACTCGATTTTTATCGTCGAATATTTGGAGCAACTCGTCGTGTAAGATTTCGTGTTCAACTGCTTTCCCAGAAAAGAGCTGATTGATGGTCCGTTTGTTTTGCACCGAAACCCACTCTAACGATTTCTTCGATCGCAAGTCTTCCAAATAATGATTGTTATCAACGTCTGGGGTCGTTTCATTTGCCGACGCGTGCGCAGTCATGACGCTCCTCCGTCTCGTTTTCGTCGTTCGATTCTCTTCAAGAAGAAATCCCGTCGAAAAAGGTACAACAATTTTTCTCGCGCGCGATGCGCTTCTGAAGACCTCCGTCGAGCAGAGACGAGAATCGGGGAGCAAAAATAACGAACGAATGTTTGCAACTGTCTCTCTTTCACCACCGCGCGAAGGTAGTGTTGCGCGAGAACAATACTCACCACTCCTACGAGAGAAGAGTGTATAAAAACGGTGATGCAAAGATGGGGAGAAAAATGAAGGCGTCCAGACTTTGTAAAGTGAATTCGTAACGAACCGATTGGTCAAAAAGCGGTTTTGGCGAACGCGCGCGTTCTCATTAAAACTTACTCACGTCTTTCGGGTAACTCCCCAACACTCTCATAAAGTTCGTCTGCTCTCGCAAATGTCTCAACGCGTTCTTCGCTCTTTCTTCGGCCATGCTTGCTTCGAAGTCGACGTAAAACAAATACTGAAACTGCATGGAGTCCTGCAAACCTTCCGCCAACGGCGCCGTTTTCAAAGGTCTAGACTCGATTTTAGTCAAGTTGATGTCGCGCAACGCGAAGCAGGCTAATGCTTTGAAAAGAGATCCCGGACCGTCTTTGTTGGCGAAGACTATGGATGTTTTATACGGAACGTCTTCTTTTGGCGGTAACGGTTCTCGAGCCAGGGCAAGGAAACGCGTCACGTTGCTCTTATCGTCTTGGATTTTCGAATCTAAAATGTCCATTCCGTACAACGTAGCCGCGCGTTCCGAGGCTACCGCTGCGACGTTTTCCAACTTTTCATCTCGAATCTTCTTCGCAGAACCCGCGGTGTCTTCCGCAGATTCTTTGATGACGCCTAATCTCGTTAAATAATCGTCGCATTGCGCCAACGCTTGCGGATGCGACATTGCTCTCGTCAAATTTTCCTTCTTCGTTCCCGGCAACGCCATTAAACAATGGTTAACTTTAAAGTTCACCTCACCGACGACGTGTAAATTGTGCGTGAGAATCAAATCGTAATTTTTATGTATGCTTCCGCCTAAAGAATTTTCAAACGGTAACACCGATCGATCGGATTTATTCGACTCGGTCGCCTCGTAGGCTTCTTCGAACACCGCGCAAGGGAACGGTTGGGCGTCCGGGTAGGCGGTTAATGCTGCAGCTTCCGAATACGCGCCAGGTTCACCTTGATACGCGACTTTCAAGTTCCTCGGACAATCTTTAAACCCAGGGAGGTAGTTGGAAATCTCGTCGTCGGTGGAGGATTCCGTCGCGTTCAGTCTCCCGCCAGTAGTAGTATTGCTATTTTTTATCGCGCTATTGCCATAAAGTTCCCAAGACGTCCAAGACGTCGCGTTCGACATTCTTCGTCTTCTTCGTCTTCTTCCTCCGCTATTGCTGTTGCTATTCAACGCGCCTCGTCGCGCTCCAGAGGTGGACGTGACTATGTTCTCGCCACCTCTCGCGGTCGTTGCTCTTCTTTCTCCTCCTCCTCTCCCGCTCGCGCGCGTCGCACAATTATCCAAAACGAATCGATGCGGTCTTCCTCCTCCCAATGTAAAGGTCGGCGCACTCCTCTTCTCGAAAAAAAAGGACGGCGGCGACGGCGGCGACGACGCGCTTCTTCTTCTCCCCCCGATGACGCGCGTCCCCCCGAACCGATAAACGCAAAAGTGATTCGTCGTCGTCGTCGCGGCACACGCGGCGGACATGTTTTTGTCTCTGGAGATATATACTAATTTGTTGGACCAAAATCGCCCCAAAAAAGACCTCTTAAAAAAGTAACAACAAAAAAAA
>Ga0066856_10000968_pt1 | contig 11016 bp, 6 predicted proteins | sample ETNtaG_5_FD_65605 | JGI IMG/M metagenome (GOLD analysis project Ga0066856, IMG submission 65605) | Marine microbial and viral communities from oxygen minimum zone, Eastern Pacific Ocean - ETNP201406SV205 | ecosystem: Environmental > Aquatic > Marine > Oceanic | place: Pacific Ocean: Eastern...
ATCCTTTGTTAACACGCAAATAGAGAACACAGACAAATTTTTTCATAAGTAATTTTTTTTGACTTAATTTTTTTGCGCGTGTGCCGAGCGCGTGGCATTATTTGCAATATAATCTGCCTTACCACATTAATCCCCAACACAAAGCATAAACACGTACGCTCACACAAGCCACGAAAACATGCAGCAAACCATTTTATCGTACTCCATCAAACCTCGATTCGCGTTCCACAAGGGAATGTCGGCAAACCGTGGCTACAACAAGAAAATAGTTTCCATTCCTGGAGCCTTTTCTTTGACAAGATCTGCTCACATTTTGGGTGAAAAGAGCCCGAACCGAGGTATTTCAGTAGAGGCGATTGGCATCGACTATGTCCCGACCACTGAGTTCGCCCAAGTCGCGAGCGCATTCGACGTGGAAACCGTAACGATGGTCTTCGCTGCAATTCTTGGCATCGGAGCAGGTTTGGGCGTGCCATTCTTCTTAGTTAAGCAGGTAATATAATAGATTGAAAAGGCCCTCGTTTTTGTCCTTCGCGTTGTAGTTTGCTCGGCTAAAAATACCTCCATTGACTTTCCGAACGACTTTTCGTAATTGCAGGAGGAGCGGGACAAAGAAAACCTTCAAAGGATTCGTGAGCTGAATAGAGCCACTTTGAAAATAACTGGGGAACAAATGAACGCAGAGGATATCAAAGACCTCCGTCCATCTCGCTACTTTGATCGCCGCAAGTTCTTAGACTGTCAATGTGCAAGTTGTATACGGATGATTTCCTCATGGAAGCCTTCCACCTGTCAGCGAGTAAATCCACCAAAAGAAGCTGAAACCACTGCTTAATTTTATAAAATGGAGCTTATTGTACACTGCGATGAGAGAATGAAAAGATTGGTTACCTTCTCAGACTGAAAAATACAAGGAAACATATAATGACTGCACTTAAACAAATCATTGAGAAACGTTCAGTGTTCAGTTTTTCAATCGCATGCTGTTAAAGCTGATGCAACTTCTGCTAAAATTTTACAATCATTTATTGCTTGCTCATCACGTGAGTTCAGGCACACAATTGAAAAGAATGGCTTTGGGAACAGATGGGAAATGCCATTATATTGACTCGTATCCGCAACATTTAAACGGTAATACGTATACGGTGTTTCGTTAGAAACATTAAACGTTTTTAGTTTCTATATCTTTTCTTTTTCCATTATTTTTGTTTTAATACTGAATACGTGTACACTTTAAAAAATATACCATCACATCAAATCTGAAAGACCTGCGAAAGGAACAATAAAAAATCGTTTTTTTACAAAAATAATTTTTACAATTTTTAATAAGATACAAGAATAAAAGTTTATCATAAAATCTAAGAAAAGGGAACAACTTAGAACAGGTGTTCCGTTTAAAAAAGTATCTCTTCTATGGTGAAGGCTTAAATAATATTTTATAATACAATAGTAGATGAGTTATCAAGACATAACAGGTTTTGAAACGCGCGATATTAGCGCCAACGAGGATTACGATACCTCGCCGATATATTAAACCCCGACGGGGAAGGATACGAGACAGATAATCAAACTGACACTACTATAGAAACGACAAGACTACCAGGTGAGTACGACGACGAAGACCAAGACGCACACATTTAGAGAGCTCTCTTCACTCGGAAATTCTGGAGTTATATATCGCATATCTACTATCATATCTAACTATCTATTATATATCTTGAGTTCGTTTCAGTGTAGTTACCCTGAGTTTTTGCTTCTTTGTTTTAGTACGAAATGAGTGTTCCGAAAGGTCGGAAATCTCTCTCTCTCTCTGCGTGGTCATTTAGAATAAATAATAGCAGCAATAACAGTAACAAAAAGGAAGAGTGTGGAGTGTATGGTTGGGATACGAGGAGAAAGTTGACGTCCCGGGTCACAAACTATTTAGTGCACGTATTGTTGAAGCCGGGCGTTTCCGATTTGACTGGATCGTTCCGAATAGCAAAGACTTTTCGAATATTTTCATTTTCATTTCTTTTCCAAACTTTCAGAGGCCGCCCTAAATCATGTACATCTGCCCAATACTTAATCTAAGAATACCAGTCAACTGGAGAGAATTGCACGTTCACATGCATGTAGTCAGCTACACCTTTAACTGTCATGACTGCGTTCTTCGCCGCTTCGACCAGCGTTGTTGGCCCACACGCGGCCACTACTAAATCAGCCCGAATACCTTCCCTCGCCTGTAGTGATGCTGCCGCTGCGCGCATCAATGCATCAACATCTGGTCGACCGATCTGCACATTATGCAAACAGCGTTTATGTACTTCACTCAATCGTATCATCTCAGATTTTGCAACCTCACAGTCACCGTCGCCATCACCATTATCATAATTACCCAACCTCATATACGATGTCCCTCGCATGGCCGACTGACAACACCACCACAGCTTATTGCAATTGCGTACTAATGAAGGAGTTATTGCAATGATATAGCTGACTGCCTTCATCGTTACCATCATGCACCCGATTACTAGTGCGATAGGTAGGACTCGGTGGACCATAGTCAAACCGATTATAGTCTGTGGAGAACCCAAAAGGTTGTTGCGAACGAGCCATCCACTCCAAATAATGTGCTGTGCAAATAATCCAATGATCGCCACAGCAATTGAAAGGAGTGGTGAAGTTCTAACAGTATCGTTCAAAGAGTACTTAGTAATATATCTGCCAGAGTCCAAGTTGTTGTCCATGACCATTATTGAAGAATCCACACTTTCCTCCCTATACTTTGTCACAGAATCTAACAATTCAGAAGGGAAAGACATATGTGTGGCATCGGATACATTCTTCATGTCGTGACCCGTGATGTACACGGTGATTCTGAAGGCTTTATCTGACATAGTCATGGTATTAGTCCCCATATCACATCCTCTCATTTCGTATGGACTCGGGAGGCATGGTAGCAGTTGGGAGAGAGCAAGATAGTCCCCCTTGGTCTTTACACACCATACCAAATGACATGACCCATACCTAGAGTTGAAGTCATTGGCGCTAGCCTTTAAAGCTGGAAGCCATCCCGTTATTCCAGTTCCACCTGCGATTAGAAGCAATGCAGAATTTCCATTCTTGCATTCGACACTTTTTTCTTCTGGAAAATCCCTCAACTCTGACCCAGGAAGAGACCAATGGCCTCCCCCACATGGATATGGACCACTCACTTCAGCATGAAAGCTCGCTGTATGATCACTCTCCTTAGCGCAAAGAGTAGCAAGCGCCCCCGACCAGTCGCCAGCTTTTGCAGATACAAACATGGAAAGCTCTGCTCGGCAGCGAGCCTTCTTGCAACCATCTTCGCTTGTGCTCCATTTCATGGATATTGATGCGACAGAGAGGGGATGAGACTCTCTTCCAAGTGGTATTAATCCCATCGATACCCACTGTCCTCTTGGTGGCAAGCTATTGAGAGCTGCTGAGGTGATGATCTCACCGTAGTCGACTGTGAGCTCAACCCATGGGCCCGATGTTTCACTGAGCAATCTAGCTTTGCAAGGCAGTTGCCTCCGTGTCAAATCACCACGCCACCCGTGATACCAGTCCGCTAGCCCAGGTATTCCAAAGAGAAGAATAGGTAAATCATGAAGCGCACAACATAACACGAACATTATCGCGACTGAAAGATGCAGCCGCTGAAAGATATGATAGCGAAGGCGCCGGACGGAGGGCATTGCAGATAGCCCAAGCACTAGACAGAAGAGACATGCAAGGAGGCCAAACATGTTTACGAGCCCAAGTCTATTTAATTTTCCCGATAAAGGCACTGGGAAGCAGTTCATCCACAACGTCCGCAATCCAGCCTCTTGGATATAAAACAGGACGTAGGCAACTGAATGGAGTGCAGATTGCCCAGCGCACCACCAACCAGCTGCACGATGTATTGGAATTGCCTCTGTAAATCCAAGCGAGCCACCAGTCATTTCGAACAGCCAGGCAGATTCCCCGCGTGTAACAAAAAGAAGACATAAACCGAGGTTTAATCGGGCTAGCCGGGCAGTCACGAGACCAATCGTATCAAAGAGGATGCTCAAGTATTGACAGTTGTTTTCAGGGGGAAGCGAGCAGCTAGAAGACATGGGAAACCAATGTGTTGTGACTACCGCCGCCGTAACTGGGACGGTGTTCATGGCGGCAAAAAGCCGCAATAACGATGCGTTAGAGTTACTCTCTCCGCTAAAATAGCCGATTCGGCGGCCTACTCTACCAAGCAGCAGTGGAAGGCACGAGAGAAATGAAAGCAAAATAACCTGCTGCCTTTGCCAGTCAAGCAAAACCCGTAGTTTCCCCCTCCTTGAGACTGGTAAAGGTAGCAGCTCACCCACACAAAGATATGCGAAGATAAGCATGGTCGCTGCTTGTAAGGAACGCATTGTACATCGCGATGTCATCGTGCAGGCGTGCCACGGACGAACCACATGCTACAGAATTTTCTTCCGTTTCTTCCACAATTTCTTTTCTTCGCGAAAATGTGTCGACTATGGTAACTTCAAAAATACTAGTCTCCTTCGGGCACACGCCCCCAAAATTTCAGGGCACACGCTTCAAAAGAAAGCTCAGGCATACCGCACCATAAAGGAGCTCAGGCCGATACTCGATAAGTATGCGTCAAACTAGCGAGTAAAGGAACTCAGGCCGATACTCGATAAGTATGCGTCAAACTAGCGAGACCAGGAATGTCATCCCGGTCTTCATGGCCGTTATCCTCTTTTTTGTGCTCACAGTATACGCAGCAATGGAACCTGCTAGCCACGAACACTTCGATAATTGCAAGCCGATGGAACTCGACTTCATTGTCCTTGAGGGTGATGCCACGTTGAGATCAATCGAACAACACATTGTTTCAGATCTTGAGAGAGTTGGTATCAATGTTAATACCCGCGCTCTTAATAGGGATGACTTGAACGCGGCCATGGTAAACGGCACATTCAACCTGGCATTTTCGGAGTCGTGGGGTGCACCTTACGATCCCCAGGCATTTGCTGCTTCGTGGTCGACGCGTGACGAGGCATACTACGCCGCCCTACAAGGGCTTCCAGAACCGAACACCCACGAAGTACTTCACCAAAAGATCGCGGGCGCATTGTTGGAAGAGACAGAGGTGGGTCGCGAGCAAGCATGGACTGAAATCTTGTCCATCATGCACGGGCAGGCCACCGAATTACCGTTCTCGGGTAGGCGCATTCCAGCACTGATCAACAACAGACTGTATGGATATATCCCAGGGCACCAGCAATTTGATTACCCCGTACACACTATTCGTGTCGCGAGTGGATCAAAAACACTCACTCTAGCACCGGGCACTCAGCATGGTCTTTTCAGTAATGTTAGCGGTGTTGGTCGTCTTGACCCTCATACTTACCGCCCAAATGAATTCTTCAGCAACAACTGGGTCTACGATGGACTCGTCGAATATGGCCCCGGAGGTAAAATCCTTCCTGCTCTTGCAGTATCTTGGAATGTCGATGATAGGGCCGGAGGTGGCCAGACGTACACCTTCAACTTACGTCAGAACGTCACGTTCCACGATGGCGCGGCCTGGAACTGCGATGTTGCAAAGCTTAATTTTGACCATGTGCTAGCAGAGCCACTTCGGACAGGGGACTACCACGGGTGGTATGGCTTACCCAGGCATATTTCGGAGTGGAGCTGTACCGATGACTATGTTTTCGTCGTCACGACTGATGAGAACTATTATCCTTTTCTGCAGGAGCTCTCTTTCATTCGTCCCTTAAGGATGATGTCCCCAAATATGTTTGTAGGAGGTCCTGCAAGTGATCCCCTGACACAAAATTCGTGCCATATAGGCTGGGGTAACATCACAGAATCGGACGTAACTGTCCAATGTTCTGGAATGGTTGGCGGTGGAGTCTCGAATGGTGGTGATGTCAGCGGTACAGGGAGATGGAAATATGTCAAGACAGTGCAAGACAGCAGTGGCGGTATAAGTGAGATCCACTTTACCATTAATTCAGATCACTGGGATGTTTCGTCCAGTGACGAGAGCGTTCATGAGATAATTCTGAAGTATTACCCGACAACAGATACAGTCAGGGATGCCCTAACTGATGGTTCTTTGGATGCGGTGATAGGTGGTGGTGTTTTGAGTGAGGCAGACATAGCGCTGTTCCATCATAATAATGCCAATGTATCTGTCGTCTTGACAGAGTCAATCCAGAATCGCATCATTGTCTTCAACACTAATAGGGCGCCTACTGACGACTTACAGAATCGGAAGGTGATTATTCACGCTATTGACAAGGCAGCAATCATTGACAAAGAGTTTGCGGGACTAGCTGATGTCGCTGAATCTCTATTCCCGAAGGATGCGCCGTACTGTGGCGCCGATCTTACACCGCGCCCAGATTACGATATTGAGAAGGCGAAACTGCTGAATTGTCCCACTGAGCCTGTGATCATTACCACGGAACGCAAAAAGACAGAACTATCAATAGGTGTGATTGCTGTCATTGCCATTCTTGGTGTCGCCTTCGCCATGGTTGGTGTTGTGGTTGCCTTCATGTACAAACGAGAGAAGGCAGGTAATCCCCTTTTCCAGCCCCTCAACCCCAAAATGGTGACCAGAAGCGACTGCACTGATAGTGAAAATTTAAAATTTTGTGCTATTACGAAGTAGTACTAAATTGTGTTTTTTATGTTTGATAAATATGTGTTGTAAACGGATCTTTATACTGATGAATACTTTTTATTATTACCAATGCTTAAACGAAAATTATTATTATTATTACTTACGAAAACATCAGAGAAACTTACTTATAAAAAAACTTTCATTCCGAGACACTTAGGTATGAAAACATGGCCAAATATGCAAAAGCATATCTTTCGTTTTCGGGTGCAGTTGGAAGGAAGAATGCATCCTGATTCCTTTTTGCGACCGCACTGTCATGTAAAGAATTCGCTTTCAGCTCACGCTTTCATTTTTCCATGAAAAGGTATCTGTCTATTAGTTTTTTTCGTCTTCTCGCGATAAATTATTGCTCTAATCTACATCGAGAGCACCAATGCATAGTATATCATACGCGAACGCGTGGTCAATAATCCTACTGTACAAAAGAGTGACTTGTGGGACTGTTAATTTCCCGTCGGCAGCTTCCCCAGTGTCCAAAACAGGTTCAGCAATATTTGCGATGTTTGTATGATCTCGCACGTGCGAGTCAATTGCTGAGAAATTTGAATCTCCCCCAGCCGCAAAATCTGAGCGTCGCATGATAGCTTCTTCGTACGCGCAGCATGTTGCACGAAAAAAATCTTAAGTGCTTGCACGTCACCGATTTCCTGAGTTCGAACAGCTGTGCGCATTAGGTCATCAAGCAATAAGTGCTCTTGGTCGATAGATTCGTGCTATACCGAAGGGAGTTGAAAGTCCGAACTAACCCATTTCTCATTGAGCGTAACCGCTTCTTCTGAACATGCATTCAATGAAAAAGAAGCGACGGAAGTGAGGCAAGTCTCCAAATTCACATGCTACAAGGAGACCAAATTTTCCGAGGAGGAGGTTACAAAGGATGTTGCAACCTGCTGCGCTTTGCCTGCGGCAATAAGTGGTTCTAACAGGTGCTCCACACCTTCGAAAGCTTTCTCACGAAAGTCTAAAAAAGTAGGCGAACGCGTCGTTGCAATTCTACCTTCACAATCCAACAAAAGTAAAACCTGTCATCCGAGTTGCGTGGGAAATTTTGGATAATCGTTTCGTTCTTCGATAAAAGCATTGACTACCGAGGAGCCCGTGCCAAAATACAGATTTTGAAATTCCCTCGCCACCGGCATCGGTCGACTGTCAACACAAACCGTAACGAACAAAACCTCTGGATAAGATGTGCTCCATCGCTTTATTTGCTGTGCGACGGGTCGACATCCACCTCAGCCACTGTTGTAAAAATCAATCACCGTAGGCACGTTCGCCCGCAAAAGATCGGTAATTGAAACGCGATCGCTCGTTTCGTCGGTATCGGGAAACCCGATAACTTTGGCAAAAAATTCCGGGCACGGTTTACTCGTGAGATTCATTTCAGTGTATCGAATCAAACGAATTAATCGTCGGGTTCAAACGTACTCGTCTTTGATTCTTCTCCAATTGGTTAGCGGGCTTTAAAGAAAGCTTTGCGCCGACAAAGCGTGTTCTTTCAGTAAGACGTATCGGGGCGTGTGCCAGGAGCCCGACACTGAAAAATAGTCCCAGCTACACCCCTAAAAAATAATCAACACTCGACACCCGAACGACTACAGACACGGAGACCATGGCGAACGAAAACGCGGACGATACTAGAGTCCCGGTGACCGTTTTAACCGGCTTTCTTGGTTCTGGCAAAACGACTTTGCTTAATCACATCTTAACCGCGACGCACGGGAAGAAAATTGCGGTGATCGAAAATGAGTTCGGAGACGTCGGGATCGACGACGTGCTTTTGCAGAAGAACACGAAGATACAAAGCGAAGAGGAAATTATTGAGATGATGAATGGCTGCATATGTTGCACCGTTCGCCAAGATTTGGTGAAAGTGCTGAAGAAACTCGCCGATCGCGTCAAGAAAGGGACGTTGAAGCTGGATGGCATAATTATTGAGACTACGGGGATGGCCGATCCGTCGCCGGTCGCGCAAACGTTTTTTGTGGACGAGACCGTGAAAGATTTTGCACGATTAGATGGTATTGTCACACTTGTCGACGCGAAACACATCGAACAACATCTCGACGATGAAAAAGATGAGGGTGTGGAAAATGAGGCTGTCGAACAAGTCGCGTTTGCAGACCGGCTTTTGCTGAACAAGACCGATCTTGTGAGCGAGAATGACCTCGAAAGGGTCGAAAAGAGACTTCGGGCAATAAATTCGAACGCGCCCGTCATACGTTGTACCAGATCGAACGTATGCATGGATAACGTTCTTAACATCAATGGATTTGACTTGAAGCGTACGCTGGATATGGATCCTGAGTTCCTAAACACGGACGGCGAGCATCAGCACGACGACAGCGTGAAGAGCGTGTCGATCACCAAAGAAGGCAATTTGGATATGGAACTTCTTCACGAGTGGATTGGTGGCATCTTGCAAAATAAAGGTGTAGATATTTTTCGCATGAAAGGTGTGTTATGTGTGGAGCATTCAAATCGGAAGTTTCTGTATCACGCCGTTCATATGATATTCTCGTCTATGTTTGATGAAGTAGAAATGAATCCGAACGAGAAACGAGAGAGCAAACTCGTCTTCATTGGCAAGAACTTGGATTCAGAAGAACTCAAGAGAGGCTTTATGCAATGTATGTACAATCCGGAGCTCGAAGAAGTTCGACTCAAGCAATTACGCTTCGCCGTTGGGGACTCGGTTGAGTGCAATGTTGGTGGCATGAGAAGAGCAAGTTGGAAAAAAGGCATCGTCGTCGTCAAGCGCTACAGAGACGAAAACATGCCGCCAGGTTTAATCGCCGCATATCAGGTGAGACTGGACGATTCCGGTGATCTTATTTACGCACCGGACGATTTCGACGAAATCATTCGCAAACCATTTGTATAAGTCCACATTCAATAAACATCCAAAAATATTAATTTTCAATCTCGAGATTTCAGAGTTTGCTACGCGCGTCGGAAAACGACGCCAGCTTTGAACGAGATAGCAACGCTCTCCTCACCTTCCGTGAGCTGGCGCATCGCGAGCACGTTTCGTCGTTCCGCAACTTATTCTTCGTCGTCTACTGCTAAAATATCGATGCTAAAGTCTGGATGCGCTTTGGATATAGACTTCGCGTGAACTGTCGTGGTCAAATCCTCCGAACTCCAATTGTTGGCTGCGGCCTTTTTAGCATTTGGGTGCTTTCGAATAACGATATAATTTCCACTCCCTCCGTCGTATTCATCAGTAAACTCTTCTTTTTTAACGTTTGTTGTTGTATTTGTCCTTTTCCAAACTCTTGTCGCGGTTGTTGGGGTCATCCTTCTTGTTTTTCCAGCGGCACACACGTAGACAAAGAGGTCAAATTGACCACCGCGTTCGTTCCTCCACTCGACACTGCTTAAACCCTCAATTTTAAATTAGGGTTTAAGAAAACGGGGTTAAGTTCTGGGAGTGACTTAAACCCTAAACATACGACTTTCAGACAAATTGAACGGACCCAACGTTCCTTGGACAGGTGAGCATCATCACACCACACATATTCACAGTTCTACTGGAACAGCAGGCTACTCTTGTTATGACATTGACATCTATGACCATCAGGCTCAATGTAATGGCACTGCAACGGATTCCTCCGTAAACTGTGAGACTAATTTTACACGGGCAGATACTTTTGATGCAGCAGACTGTCAACCTGGCTGTACTTACACCGCTCCAGTAATGCGGGCAACTTTCAGACAAAAATCAGACAATTTGAACTACATATATATCGCCAGAGGGAGACACAAAAAAACACGTTTTAACACTTTGTAAAGAACACTCTACTTACGTACATAACTGACTCCGCGAACAACCTGGACTCTTCAGATCTATGCAAAATAGATTTCACACAACCCCCTAAAATACTAGTATAGGGTTTCATATTTAGGTAATTTAAGAACTGGTTAAGAAGAAGACGAAGAAGACGAAGAAGGACTTATTATAAAATAAAGGAGAGGAAAAACTATATCTCGTACGAGATAAAAAAAATTCTACACGCATCATCATGGAGCGCGCGCTGGAATCGATGCGCCTGTCCTCCTCCGCCTCCTCTGCCGCCGGTGGGGAGAGCTCTGCGAACAACAACAACGGAGGCGATGAGGAGGAGGCGGCGGCGGTGGCAACGACGACGACGACGACGACGACGACGACGACGAGGAATGCGAACGAGATTGATTCGGACGAAAACCAGAGCGAAGAGGAGGAGGAGGAGGACGTTTTCGAGGACGCATCGACGACGCCGGAGGAGGAGACGAACGGTGCGAATGGTGGCGGTGGGGAAGGAAATAACGCGCGCGAGAGCAAGAATACGAGTGGTGGT
>Ga0066856_10000971_pt1 | contig 10998 bp, 6 predicted proteins | sample ETNtaG_5_FD_65605 | JGI IMG/M metagenome (GOLD analysis project Ga0066856, IMG submission 65605) | Marine microbial and viral communities from oxygen minimum zone, Eastern Pacific Ocean - ETNP201406SV205 | ecosystem: Environmental > Aquatic > Marine > Oceanic | place: Pacific Ocean: Eastern...
TCTCTTAGCATCCTCAATCATACACATAGTCTTACCACCGCCTGTAGGTACGATGATTTGCCCCTTAGTATGGTTTGCCATAGCATCCAGAGCATCAGTTTGGTGTGGACGTAATGGCATTAATACCTCTCAGTTGAATATATTATAACAGAGACTCTAATGGATTCACATCCTCTTGTGACACCTCAGATAGTGTCATCCTCTCAGATGCTTGAGTAAAATACTTCTCATCCTGTTCTATTCCTATAAAATCTCTGTTACATTTGATAGCAGCAACACCAGTAGTTCCTGATCCCATACAATTATCTAATACAACTTCACCCTCATTACTATAAGTTCTAATTAAGTATTCCATTAATGCAACTGGTTTCTGTGTAGGATGAGTTGCACCTTTATCTAATCCAAACTCAATAATTTCTGAAGGATAGTTAGTATATTTTTGCTCATACTCAGTTTCGTGCAGTAATTTATTACCAGCACCCATGTGTTCAGGATTATGTAAGAAGTTACCAAGTCGTTTTGCACTATTCTTTTTCTTAACTCTCTTCTCAATTAATCCCTGTGGATTGTAGGTCATATTACGTCCATTCTTTGACGCTGCTGCTGCACCTGCTGGAGAGAATACAACAACATCTTCTGTTTGCTTCATAGGTCTATAATTAGCAAGCAAGAATCCTGTTGTTTTCTTCTTCTTCCATATCCACTCATACTTAAACCAATCCAGATTACTAAGAATAAGTTGACTAGTAAATGGTTGATCTGCTGTTAAAACTACAGAACCCCTTGGTTTAAGAACTCTTCTATACTGTTCCCACAACTTATCAAGTGGTATCACAGTATCCCAAGATAATAATCTATTATCACCCTTGTCCTTGATACCCTTTCTATCTGTTGTGCCATAAGGAAGATCACAGAGAACCAGATCAACTGATCCATCTGCAATCTTATCCATTTCAACTAGGCAGTCCCCTTGGTATAATTTAAGCAAGGATCGCATCCTCTAATGTAGTGTAAACATAGTTGATATATTTTACCACAGTTTCCTCTACAAATCCAGTCTCATACCAATTAACAGTCTTACCATTAACCTTCTTACTACGTCTACGACCAGTAAGGGAAAAACGCTCAAGTTGATCTCCATAACCTTGAGTGTAGTTACAGGTTTTCACTAGATCATCCTTGATGTCGATACAATAACCAACAAGACCAAACTTTACATTTGGTGATAGTTGAGAGGGACAAGAAAGAATAATATTTCTAATAACTGCTCTCTTAAGTGTATAGAATGGTTTGTCAACCCAAGCACGATCTTCTTGTAGATAAGCATACTTACCATTAACTTTAATATGTTGATCTAATCTCTCATCACCAAATCCTTCATGATCTGATTTAAGATAACCTTTACCATACTCAATATTGGTATTAGGATACTTTTGCTGTAAATCTTCAATAATAAATCTAAGAACAGATTCAGACCATTCCTCTAGTTGGGGCCCCGAGTAATTCTTAAGGGGAACTCCTCTCAACCCTTCTCCATTTGTGAACTGTTCAGTCAACAGTTCTGTTGCTTCTTTAATAATTGCTTGTGTCATTTAAAAGTCCCTAGTGGGGTTTGGTGTTTGACAATTCTATTATAGCAATAAAAAACCTCCCTGTGGAGGTAGTGTGCCAGTTTGCCCACTGGTTCTTAAAAAAATATAAAGCTTGTCCTACAATCCATACAAAGGTATGTATGATATTTAAAATTTCAACACTCCTATCGGTTCACCAAAACTATAGTCATATTGTAAAGCATCCGCACAAACATAGTGTGGGTGATGGGTTGTAACACCCAAACGACCACAGAGTTCCTTATGGTTATCCTCTAGTAACTCTACTGCGTAGAGCATGTGATTCAGAACGTGCTTCTCACTATGATACAAACAGAGTCTTTCCTTTAGTCCAATTAAGAAATTGCCACTACCAGCACAATTATCAATAAATTTGCTGTTAGGATCTTTCAATAACGAGACAGCAATCTCATCTATCATTAATTCCACTAACTCACGAGGAGTGAATACCTCTTGAGTTTCTTTTATTCTTTCATCAGATCTTTCAATATTAGATCCAGTTTTTATATTATGCTTATTCTTTTTCATCTAAACATTTAATATAGGTGGTAATCAAATCATTCTTACCAAAATGGTATCGACCATTAGTTACTGTTGCTACTTCTCTAAACTTAGGAGCAAACTCTAATAGATTCTTAATTACTTCAGGTGATCTAACATTTAGAAAGTGATGTCCCTTAGCATAATGTGTAAAGTTCTCGGTCTTTACTACTCCACTAGGGCCACATCCATACTCACCAACGAAAACATCTGCCTCAAATCTATCTTTATAATCTAGAAATTCAAAATCAGGATGCTCCCTGTGCATAGGAATCTCGTTCACCCCTTTTGCAAATCTCGAACAGTTTTTTACTTTCCAGTACTGTTTTACTGCACTTATTCCACCAGGAAAAGTAGCACTATCTAGATCATCATCAACTTCACAATGAAGATATGACTTGATCTTATTCTGAGAGGATGGTTTCCTCATAGATGTAGGTAATACAAACCTAATATCATCTGTGATCTCAGAAGTTTTATTTAATATCTTTATAGCAAGATTCCCTCCTACACCATAAGGAGGGTTTCCTATTGCAAGAGTAAATTTCATGATAAAAGTATAACAAAAATCTCGAACAGTGTCAAGTATTATTTGATAGTTTTACTTTGTGTAGTGCTTCCTCCACCATTCTTAGCTCTTACTGAATATGTGGTCTGTCTTATTGGTTGTCCTATTATCTGATAACCATCAGAAGATAATGATCTAGGAACAGCAAAACTAGGATCAACTGGTTGGGAGAATCCATCTACGTTGTGAAGTGGATCTGCTAAATTAACATTCTCAACAGAATAAGTAAATTTAGCAGCACCCCATACAGTACCTTCAGAACCAAGAGGACTAGAATCAACTGCAACTACTTTATTTCCATCATTATCATAACAATAAACCTCAAATGCAACACCAGCAGGGTTTTCCTTCCAATCTATTTGAGGACTACGCTTTATCCTTGATATTGTATAGAAGTTTTGACCAACAGTAACTTGGGTGTGACTATCATATCTGTAATTTCCATCATCAGATTCTATGTAAGTAACACTAGCACCTTCAATATTAAGTACTCCTACTTGAACACCACCCCAATAATATTCAAAAGTTCCTCTAGGATATTGTGAATTAGGTACTGTAGCTACTACATAATTTTGTCCAGCAATATATCCTGGAGCATCAATAGTATTCCAAGTTATATTTGTAGGTTGTCTATTGAAACACTGCACCCTAATTGATGCGTTAGTTCCATTTGCAAAAGAATAATTTATAGGTATATCTAATTCCGAAGTTCCACTACTATCATATTTTGTAGTCTCTCCAATTTTAAACGTCTGATCTATATAAAATATACAATCATTATCAGACTGAGCTCTAAGTCTATATTCATTAACACCTCTAGTTATTGGTGGGTTGAAAGACCAAGCTTGGAAGAATCCAGGTTCAGCACCACTTTGAGTTTTTGGATCTGAATTATTTTCCCAGTACGCTAATCTACGCATAAATGATGACCAATACTGGTTCATACCAACATACTCAGATGAAGTATCTTGAGCCCAATTATTATTAGGACCAGAAGAACCATGAGTTCCTGTTACATAAGATTTCTGCCAAACAGTATTACTGTTTCCATTAGGTAATATATAAACCTCTTGGTTTCTATCAGTACTATCATTATCCATGAAGAACATCTTCTGACCTAATTCTAATAAATGACCTGCTTTAAGATAAGGCTTTCCATTTGAATCAGTTCCACCTTGATTTCTTGGATTTAAGTTAATAAATTCAACAGGATATATCCCTTCAGGTATAGTAAGTTGAGGAGAGTAATATATTTTTGGTATAGAACCACCTGGGTCTGGCCAATCAACACCACGAACACTACTCCATAAAATTGATCCATCTGGTTTGTATATCTTTATTCCATCCATACCATATCCATAATCATCAAGATCAAACCACCTATGAGCAAACATAGCAGATACAGTACCAGTTACATTTAGAGTTTGAGTCCGTGTACCATCCAGATCAGGATAGTTAAACCTAATGTAACTAGGATCACCCATAGTAACTCTTGGTAAATTAGGAACGATAATAGGTGGTGAAGTTGTTCCATCACACTGATTTCCAATATTACCTCTAACATTACTTGATCCTGTATTTCCAAATAATGGTGTCTTAAAGTATTTTCCACATACAGCAGATCCACCTTTACCACCACCTTCTCCCTGATTTAATCCACTAGCAGCAGGACTCCTACCAGCATTAGAACCACCAGGAGAACCATGCTGTCCACCAGCTTCACCAGTACCACCTGGACTTGAGTTCTTAGCACCTCCTAATGTTCCACCAGAATTACATTGAGCATCTACATCTTGTGTTCCAGCACTTCCACTACTTTGAGCTTGATAATTGGGTGATCCAGGAACACCAGCAGCACCATCACCACCTCGACCACCTCTACCTTGAACTGGCATAGAGGAAGTATAACTACCATATGAAGTGTAACTACAAGTACGTGCAGTTGTAGTACAAGTCTGTTGATAACAGTAAGTAGCAGAGATAGTTCCACTTCCACTACCACCAGGACAAGGTAATGTTGCTATGTGAATACTAGCACTTATGTATCCTGATGGACAACTTCCACCACTACCACTACCATGACATCCTTCATTATATCCAGCTACAAATCCACCACCAGTAGTACAAACTGTTTCACCACCAGAACAACTTGTATATCCACCTAAATCACATAAACCAGCAGCAACAGGCCACTCTCCTTGTATTCCTTGTTCTCCACCGCCACCACCACCATATATCTTACCACCTTCAACATGAATATAAGTTGGACTCTCTACACCTTCATGTGATACGGATAACGCAGGTCCACCATCTTTACCTGGATCACCTTCATCTTCAGGGCTATGACTAGCACCAAAGAAACCACCTTTACCACCAGCACCATATATTCCACCACTAACATGAAGCCTTGTATTCAAAGCTTTTAATGGATTAGGCATAACCAACTTAGCAGCAGGCTTTTTAGTATGCCCTCTTCCACCACCACCTACAGCACCATTAGTTCCTTCATCACTAGAATAACATATACCAGTTATATTAATTATCTTCTGTACGTTTCTTTGATAATTTCCGTTTGTTGCACCAGCAGCATCAGCAACACCTTGCCCATCCCAATCAATACCTTTATTACCACTAGCAGTATATAATCCCATGTCTAGGGTTTCATCATTACCAGACTGATTAGCAGTATATCTCTTAATAGAATTTCTAAATTGTGATGCTTTTAAATTCTTACCTACACCAGAATATGTGAAAGGACCACTACCACCAGTACCAATCGTGCGTTCTACTTTTGATATTGAATAAAAATTTTGTGTTAATTTTAATCTTTCGATTGAATATGTTCCATCCGCTTGTAATGTTCCACCTCTAAATCTAAAACTACCATATTGATTAGTGACCTCAACATAATCAACAGTAGCACCTTGAATATTAAGAACTCCTTGAAGAACACCATCCCAATAATATTCAAAAGTTCCTGCAGGAAATTGTCCAACAATAGGTGTTGTAGCTTCTACATAATTTTGACCAGAGATATGACTCATAGGATCAATAACAGTCCATTCTGCTGGCTGTTGATCGTGTCCATCATACCTAATATCACCAATTTCTATGTAAGTAACACTAGCAGTTTCAAGATCAAGTGTTCCTACTTTAACACCACCAAAATAATAGTCAAAAGAACCTCTAGGATAATCTGTACTATATGGCATCGCCTCCATATAATTTTGTCCAGAAACATATGCTGGTCCGTAAGTTGTATCCCAAGATACACTTACTGGAAATGGATCAGAAGCTATATCATCATTCTCAGTAGAATCTGGTGTTATAGGTTCTCTATCATAGATATTTGTATTTCTAAAAAGTTCTGAAGCAGAAATAGATCCACTACCAGTTTCCTTAAAGTTAGATCTTAATTGACTAAACTTTATTTCACCTGAAGTGAAATATGGTCCCGCTTTTGTTACACTAATTCCCATTAACTATCCGTTAGTGAAGATTTGCCCAAGAACTACCAGTATAAACTTGAAGTTTGTTTGTAGTAGTATTGTATATTATTGCACCAGCAGATAATCCTGCTAAGTTACCTCTCTCAGTTGTGGTAACTTTTGGTGGAAGCATGAAATTTCTATTCTGTAAAGATGGTACAGTAAGTCCTCTACCAGCATTAGAGAAGTCAACAGCAGCACCTATAGGTTGATCACCAACTCCAAGATATTGAGTTGCTTGAATAGTACCAGTAACATCCAAAGCATTTTGTGGATTGGTATTACCAACACCCAATCTATTGAAAGATGCATTTGCCGTTGGTGCATAAACACCCATAGCTAATGGAATGTTTTCCGCAGCAGTTAAGATTCCAATCGTGGATACACCAGAGATAACTCCATTTGTACCACCAACTTGAACTGCTCCAAGGTTAACACCACCTAAGAATGTAGATACTCCAGCAGAATTTATTCTAACATCAATTTGATCTGGCAATCTATCAGCAGGAACGTCTGAAGGATAATTAAATACTCCAGTAACCGTCAAATCTCCACCAATAGTCACACTACTGGTAACTCCTAATGTTCCAGCAACATTTCCGTTACCACCAACAGTCAGTAAAGCACCAACATCTAAACTATTTCTTACATAAACATCACTTGAGAATGTTCCAATACCACTTACATCTAGGGTATATTCTGGATCAAGTTTATTAACACCTAACTTTCCAGTATAGTCTAGTGACATTACTGTGCTGTTATTTACACCATATATCCAATTAAATGATCCAGTATTAATACCAGCAGCTCCACCACCATGAATAATATTATTGATGCTACCAGGATCTCCATTAATAATATCAAGTTCTTGACTGGTTTCACCAAACTTAAACTGTGCTGTGCTTGCTCCAATACCAATCGAATCTCTCTGACCTAATTGTAAAACAGCATACTCTTCACCAACAACATTAACAGTAGAAATTCCTGTCTTATATACCTGAATATCACCTATTGGATTGTTGATACCAACTCCCAATTTACCTTGAACATTTAATGATGCTGCTGTTGCTACACCTATAGTTGAACTAGCAGAAGTTAATCTTCCAGTAGTAAGAATACCAGAAACAGTATCACCATCAATAGTTCCAAGTATCTTAAGTATATTAAGTGTTGAAATACCTGATACCGCATTAATATTACCAACAATATTACCAGTAACATTTCCAGTAACATCACCTAATAAAGCACCAGTAAATCCTGCACCAGTAGCGTTTATAAGACCTGCATTTATAGTGGTTGATTGTAAAGTAGTGATTGTTGATACACCACTAACTACATCACCAGTAACATCTCCTTTAAATTCAGTAGCAGTAACTACACCCGTAACATTTGCGTTTGTAGACTGTAACTGTGTAATAGTTGATAATCCACTAGATACAGATCCATCAACATGTCCTTTAAAGGTGGTAGCAGTAATAACACCTGTTGCTACAATACCACCCTTATCATTAATACCTACACCTTCTTCAAAGCTAGTTAAGTCATTATTTCCACTAACTTGGAAGGTAAATCGAGGATCTACTGTCCCCACACCTACGCCACCTTGAGCGTATATACTTGTATATCCTAATCCTACGTCTTTATCTAACCACTGTGATGTGGGAAGATTCAATAATTCTTTACCATCACCATAATAAGTAACAATACCAGTTGGTTCTGTTGCAGTTATAATACCTGCTGTTCCAACACTAATACCAACACCAATTACACCACCAGAATAATCATTTCCACTAACGGTTAAATTGGTTACAGTTAAAGATGTAATTATACCTGTAGTTGCATTAAGTTCTCCCGAACCAGCAACATTAGGGTCTGCAATAACTTTAACTTTTCCTCGGACGTCTAATGCCTCAGTTGGAACAGTAGTCCCGATACCAACCAGACCCGTTTGGTTTACGATCAGATTGTCATCATCAACCTGAACACCATTACGGAAATTAAACGTCTTCTTAATATTAGCCATTAATATTATTTTTTAGTTATTTATTAGGATAAAGTATCAACCTTATTAGATAATTCCTTGATTGCTTCCAATAGAAGTGGAACTAACTTCTCATAATCAACAGCATAGGTTCCATCTTCTCTGATAGTTACTGTGCCAGGTAATCCGATAGCAGAAATTTCTTGTGCGATCACACCAGTATCTTCCTGACCCTCTTTCTTAGATGCCTCATTCCAAGTAAAGGTATTACCTGAAATTGATTTAACCTTAGCAAGAGAATCTTGTATTGGTTTAACATCATTCTTCAATCTTGCATCAGAAGTTGAGTATGCAGTAATATCACCAGTAACATCTAAGTCACCCGTAATTTTAACACCAGTATTAAGAGTTTCAAGTTTCTTTATTCCACCATAATATACTGCTGAGCTAGCACCCTTATTGTAAACGAAACCTTGTTCCGTATTCTCTTTGTCACCAATAACAACTCTTGAATTACTTTGTATGTAAACATCAGTAGTATCACCCCTTGCGGTAAGTCTAAAGTTATCACCTGGAGCATCATGCTGAATAGTTCCTAGCGGATCAGTAGCATCTGGTCCACCAAAACTTATCTGAATACCACTTGGTAAATGTAATCCACCGTTAAATGTTACATTTTGACCGAAGGATGCTTTAGCACCAACATTCAGATCACCAGCAATACCAACACCACCACCAATTACTAAAGCACCAGTAGTGGAACTGGTTGATGCAGCATCTTCACATACTCTAACGATACCATCTAGTACATTTAAGGATACTGCACCAGCAGCACTTACCTTATCACCAATAGAAACTCCACCTTTAACCACTAATGATCCTGTAGGAGTTACACCACAAGTAGAGGATGCTACTGTTTCATTATTAAACTTAACTATACCATCAACAGTTAAGTTAGTAGCAACCTTAAGATCCTTGTTGAATCTTACATTACCGTTGAATGTTACAGGTCCATTAAACTGAGATAGGATTGTATTAGAACTTCCACCTTCAACAAGTAGTCTATCTTTAATAATTACTTCATCAAATACCACACTAAGTGTACTTGGATCTTCACCTGTTACAGTTGGGATTGGAATATCAAATGTTATCTGTTCACCAGAGTCAGATGAAATCTTAGTGTTTCCAATATAGAAATCACCTTTATCATTCATACCTGTGTAAACAACAGTACCACAAGATGTTTCTTGTGATTGTGATAAGAACTCTTCTCTCTCAGTTAGAGATTTAAGTTGAACTTGAGGTAAACCAGTTGAATAGTTACCTGGACCATAACCAAGGTATTCAAACGTATGACCAGATGCTCTTAAGATAGATGGTCTTCTTAATTCAATAGCAAGTGGTTTAATCTTCTTAATTTGAGAATTGATAACATGGTTATCAACAATAGTACCTAATGAACCACGAACAACTTTAAGTGTTGTTCCACTACCAATAGTTTCATCAACAACTCTCATTATTTCACTATCAACTTGGATAAATGAACCTAATGGGAATCTTGCCTGAATAGATGCAACAGTTGTAGATCCATCAGGTAGAGTAACTTTAATCTCATCCGTAACTGAAGTAATAGTATCATTCAGAATTAGAGATTCATTATCATAGAAAGGAACTCCTCTTACTCCTAAACTTTCTCCTTGCTTACCAGAGTTACCATCATTAGCGGATAATGCATGTTTAAGAATATACTTAGGAGATGTTAATCCACCAGTAGTTAATGCAGTAAAAGTATCTACATCTACAACAGATTCAACAATAAAGTCTCCAAGATTAGCATCAGAAGCGTTTAATGCTCTGAAACGATTTCCTTTTAATAATCCGTGTGCAGCAGTACAATTAAATGTAGTTGTATCTGTTCCACTAGAAGTACTAACTTCAACAGTAGGTCCTACACTAATAACAGTCTGACCATTCAGTATAGTTTCACTTGAAGTCTTATTAATATTAATCTTGTTAATATCAGTAGCATCATTAACCCTGAAGTAATGGTCAGTTCCAGTACTAATACCAGTTACTTGAACGTATCCACTATTTGCCAAACTAATGTTTGCATCAGTAATAGCGATGTTTGAACTAGGAGCTCCACCAATACCACCCTGAGTTACTAATGAAGAGTCAAAGTATAATGGAGAAAGTGAACTCTTATATGCTGATCCTGGTTCAGTTATTTCATATTCAGTAACTGCACCACCAGAAACAACAACTTTAGCAGTAGCACCTTTCCATACAGCAGAAGCAGGTGCAGAAGCATCATCAAATAATTTTACGTTATAGTAAGTTCCATCGGTATGTCCACCACCACCTGATAAGGTTCCACCATACTTCAAACCACCAAGATCATGTTCCTTGGTAAGTGTTAGAACAGCAGAGGTAGTATTGTCAGTTACCTCACTAATTACATTAGCAGCACCAAAACTAGCAACTAACTTATTAGCAGTTTCTCTAGTGATACTCTTCTTAAGATCGTTAGTAACTACATCACCAATAGGGAATCTCTTAGCATAACTAGTCGCTTCCTGTGGATTGTCATTTACATTATCTCGATCTAGTTCAGGATAAAGATTAACAACATTCTGATTGTACTTACCAGCAGCAAATTCTTCTTCTATAGTATTATTACCATTCAGAACGTACATATGGTAAACACCATCTTGTGCTCCCTCAACATACGGTAAGATTGTTTCAGTTCTATAGATGAATAAGTTTTCTTGGTTATTATTCCTCTCAAATCTAGGTAATGAAAGAGTCCTA
>Ga0066856_10000974_pt1 | contig 10984 bp, 9 predicted proteins | sample ETNtaG_5_FD_65605 | JGI IMG/M metagenome (GOLD analysis project Ga0066856, IMG submission 65605) | Marine microbial and viral communities from oxygen minimum zone, Eastern Pacific Ocean - ETNP201406SV205 | ecosystem: Environmental > Aquatic > Marine > Oceanic | place: Pacific Ocean: Eastern...
ATGCCATGACGATCTACTAACTTACCTAAGAAAAAATTACCTAATGCAAAACCTAACATTGTGAAGGCTACCAGCATTGAAACTTCTGCCCGAGTAAAATTAAACTCATTCTGAATTTCCGGTAACACTATGACTATAGCCCACATACCAATATTAAGAGAAGTTCCGATCAACAAGGTGACCAAAAGTCTAAACCATGCATAAAAACTGTCCTGGGAAAAACTTCTAAACAATACTTATGCCTTAAACAGAAATTTTCTTTGAAATGTTGGGAACAAATCATTACCACCATTAGTGGCATGATATACTCCTCTTGCTATAGCTCTCGACACACATAGAGAAGCAGCATGATTAATCATCAATATTTCATTTGGATCACCAGACAAATCTTTATTCCCAGTTGAAACAGAAAAAATAAGATCACCATCAAAACTTGTATGTGATGGGAAAACTGCCCTCGCTATACCATCGTGGGCAGTTGTTGCCAAAAACTTACACTGTGATTTTGAAAGTTTGGCATCTGTAGCTATAATTCCTATTACGGTGTTTTTTGAAAAATCCTCCTGAGATGCCTTTCTAATTTTCTGAATAGAATTGAATTTACTTGCTGGTCCAAGCCCTCCGAATTCATTCCCAATTTCAAATGGAGCAGCCCAAAAATAAGGTTCGTCTCCAACAACAGTACTGCCATAAGAATTCACAACAATGAGCGCACCAACAGTAAATTTATTTTCCACTACAATCGAGCTAGAACCCAGACCCCCTTTTATATGGCCTGAAACGGCACCCTTCCCAGCACCATAGGATCCTATTTTAAAGTCATCTGAAATATTAGAGTAAGCCTTCCTAGCGAGATCAACATATGGATTTTCTACCCAATCTTTTTTACCTCCATTGGTTAGATCAAAAATTATAGCCCCTGGCACAATCGGCACTCTATGTTCTCCTACAGGGTAACCCCTATCATGTGACCTTAGTTGGTTAGTCACTTCCGAAGCTGCTTCTAATCCAAAAGCTGATCCTCCAGATAAAACAATAGCATCTATTTTCTCAACTAATTTTTCTGGCTCAAGTAAATCAGTTTCTCTGGTTCCTGGAGCTCCACCCAAAACTTTATAACTTGCTATAAATGGTTTCTTGCTAGTTAGTACTGTAGTTCCCGTATTAACTAACTGATCTTCAGCGTTCCCAACAAGAATGCCTTCAACGTCAGATATTAGGTTTTTTGGTCCCAGTTCAAAAAAATCCACTAGATACAACGTCCCCCGTCAACTTCTAAGATAGTTCCTGTGATCATAGAAGCCTCATTAGAACAGAGAAAACAAGCAGCATTACCCATATCCCCTGGGGTAGAAAACCGTCCAATAGGAATAGTGGCCAAGAATTTCTTTCTTCTTTCAGGAGTATCTTCGCCAAGAAAACTTTTTAACAGCGGGGTCTCTCCTGCAACGGGAGCTATAGCATTAACCCGAATTCCCTTTGGAGCAAGTTCTACAGCCATAGACTTAGTTGCACTAATCATCCAGCCCTTTGAAGCATTATACCAGCTAAGATGTGGTCTTGGTGAAATTCCTGCAGTCGAAGCTACATTTAAAATAACACCTCCTTCGCCTGCAGTCATGAGTGGTACTAAGTACTTTGCACTAAAATAAACTGATTTAGAATTTACGGCAAAGATCCTATCAAACTCTGATTCCTGAACCTCTTCCATATTTTTTGGTAAATGGGTGATACCAGCATTATTTACTATGATATCAATTCTTTCAAAATGTCCTAATGTTTTGTTAATCATATTCTTAAAGCTCTCAGATTTTGAAACATCCACCTCAATTGGAAAGCTTTTAAAAGAATTTGCAATTTCTTCAGCAGCAGCAAAATTAATATCTGCTACAACGACTTTAGCTCCCTCTTCGGAAAACTTCTTGACTATTCCAGCGCCAAAGCCTGATCCACCACCAGTTACAATCGCGACTTTATTCTCTAACCTCATACTAAACCCTTTATTTTTTATTAACCATGAAAAGCCGCTACTGTCTTAAGTGTTGAAAACCCATACAAGGCTTCAAAACCTTTTTCTCTTCCATGCCCAGAGTGTCCGGTCCCACCGAAAGGAAGTTCTACACCTCCCCCAGCCCCATAATTATTGATAAATACCTGGCCAGATTTTATAGCCTTGGCTACCCGCATCTGCCTTGCACCATCCTTGGTCCAAACCGACGCTACTAAACCATATTTAGTATCGTTTGCTATATTAATTGCCTCTTCTTCATCATCAAAAGGGATAATAACCTGAACTGGACCAAAAATCTCTTCTTGAGCTAATTTATGTGAATTAGGAACATTACCAAAAAGTCTTGGTAGTACATAATTCCCTTTTTCGGGTAAACCGTCCATGGCATTTCCGATAGAAAGCTCCTCCAAACCCCTGGCGTCTTTAATATACTTCTCAATGACATCCTTCTGCCTCTGAGAAATGACTGGACCTAATTCCAAATCATCTAATGCCTGGCCTACTCTCAAATTTTTATAAATTTCTGCCATTCTTGCAGCTAACTCTGGGTAGATTTTCTTAGATACCAGAATACGAGAAGAGGCTGAACATGTTTGCCCAGCATTCTGTATTCCAGCGTTTACCAAAAAGGGCATAGCCTTATCTAGATCTGCATCTTCGAATACTATTTGAGGAGATTTGCCACCTAGTTCTAATGTGACAGGTACTAAGTTTTTTGCCGCTTCAGTTTGAATAGCCTGTCCAACCTCAACAGAACCAGTAAATGATAGGTGCCTTACCTCAGGATGTTGGGACAAATTCCATCCAGCCTCAGTCCCTAGCCCAGGCACAATATTAATTGCGCCATCTGGAAAACCCGCCTCCCTTGCTAGTTCTCCTATAGCTAGAGCAGTCAAGCAAGCTTCTTCTGACGGTTTTAAAATACAAGCATTGCCCATAGCTAGAGCTGCTCCTAAAGTTCGTCCAATAATTTGCATAGGATAATTCCAAGGAACAATGTGGCCAGTGACACCATGAGGTTCTCTAAGGGTATAGACTGTATACCCATTTAAATATGGTATTGTTTCCCCGGTTATCTTGTCGCTAGCACCACCATAGAATTCAAAATAACGTGCTAAAGCTATGGCATCATTCTTTGACTGTGTAAGTGGTTTACCAACGTCAACAGACTCAATATAAGCTAGATTATTCAAACGCTTTTTCACCAAATCTGATAACCTTAGCAAAAGACGACCTCTTTGAACCGCTGTTGATTTTCCCCATGGCCCTTTCAGTGCATTCAGCGCCGCTGAAACGGAACTCTCAATATCTCGGCTATTACCTTGGGCAATATTAGCTATGGCCTCTCCATTCGATGGATTTACTAACTCTACATGATTACCTGAGTCAGGTTTTTTCCACTGACCATTGACAAAAATTTTCTCAGTAGGGTACCAAAGATGATCAGTAAGCATTCTATCCTCCTGAAAGCCAGCTAACCGGTATCTTTGGTATAGCCTTTACCAGTTTCTTAGTATAATCAGCCTTAGGAGAAGATAAAATTTCAGACGCTGTACCTTCTTCAACCACAGTACCCTTTTGCATGACTATAACCCTATTTGAGACATTTTGTACCACAGAAAGATCATGACTAACAAACAAATAAGACAGGGCGTGCCTTTGTGCTAGTTCTGCTAATAAATCCAGTATTTGTGCCTTTATTGAAACATCCAAGGCTGATACAGCTTCATCTAGAATGATCAGCTTTGGTTTAATAATCAAAGCTCTAGCTATAGCTATTCTTTGCCGTTGGCCACCTGAAAATTCATGAATATACCTTTTCGCATCGTCTGATGACAAACCGACCTCACGGAGGGCTATATCAACTCGGTCATTTATGTCTTTTTTTGTAAATACCCCCTTAACAAGATGAAACGGTTCTGCCACCAAACGTCTTATCTTATGACGCGGATTAAATGAACCGTAAGGATCCTGAAAAACTACCTGCATTAAAGAGCGAGTTTCTGAATCTATGTATTTACTAGCATCTATCTTTTTGTTTTGAAGAATGATTGAGCCATTTTCATATTTATGAACACCCAATATTGTTTTTACGAGCGTAGATTTTCCTGAACCTGACTCACCTACTACTCCAAGAATTTCTCTCTCAAAAATCTTTAGAGTCACGTTATTTAGGACCTGAAACTTAGCTTGTTTGTTGGCAAACAAACTTTCACTACTGACATAGCTGGAGCTAATGTTATCAACCGACAATAATAGCTTTCCAGATGGGTTGCTTTTATTTGCTGGAGAATAATTTACGGAATCTAGTAATTTCCTTGTATACTGACTTTTCCTTTGCCGAAAGACTTCCTCAGTTTCTCCCTCCTCAACAATTTCTCCAGACTTCATAATGGCAACTCTATGCGCGCATTGTGATAATACTGCCAAATCATGTGTTATTAACAAAAGGGACACACCCTCACTTTTAACTAGGTCTTCCAACAATTTAAGAATACCGGCTTGGGTCGTAACATCCAATGAAGTAGTGGGTTCATCGGCGATTATAAGGTTTGGTTTTGCGACAAAACCTTTAGCTATTAACACTCTCTGCTGTTGGCCTCCCGAAATTTCATGTGGGTAAACATCTCGATGAAGGAGATGCTTAGGCAATCCAACTCTATGCAATGTGTCAGCAGCTACCTGATTTGCCTCCCTTTTGGTGTAGTTTTTATGAATTAGTAAAGGTTCGGCTACCTGTGATTGAATAGTTTTTAAGGGGTTCAAAGCCGCTAAAGGCTCCTGAAAGATCAAACTAATTTTATCACCTCTTATTCTGCACATTTCTTTATCAGAGAAGTCACTTATACATGAATCCTTAAAGAAAATTTTCCCAGTTCTTTTACTATAGCTTGGCAAGAGGTTCAGGATAGAGAGTGCTGTCATACTTTTACCTGATCCAGATTCACCTGCTAGACCAACTATTTGACCAGGGGCAACATTCAAACAAACATCTTTTAGAATGTTCTTATTTTTAATCGTTAGGCTAAAATCGGATACTGACAAGACATTCATCGTATCTTGTCCTGCAACCTAGGATCAAGTAGATCTCTAGCCCCGTCGCCCAAAAGATTGAGTCCCAAAACTGCCAAAATGATCGTAATACCTGGAAATAATGCTAAGTTAGGAGCAAACGAAATCATAGTCTGACTATCAGCTAGCATTCTACCCCAAGATGGTGTTGGAGGTTGAACCCCCAAGCCTACATACGATAAACCGGCTTCTGCCAATATTCCCAAACTGAATTGGATACTACCCTGAACAATCAGTAAGCTAAGTATGTTCGGTAAAATGTGTTCTACCGAAATCCTGAGAGAACCCTTACCTGCTATTCTTGCGGATAAAATAAAATCTAATGTCCAGATAGACAAAGCCGCCCCTCTTGTTACTCGCGCAAAAACTGGGACGTTGAATATGCCTATAGCTATAATAGCATTAATAGCTGAGGGACCAAAGACCGCTGTAATTAATATAGCGATGACCAAAGAAGGAAATGCAAAAATCAAATCATTGCTTCGCATTATTAAATCGTCCCAAATTGATTGTCTTGATGCGGCAGCTAATAATCCAAGAGGTATACCGAAAATCATACCCACAGCGACCGCTATAAGGGCTACTGTAATAGAGGTCTGTCCTCCTACCATTAGCATTGAGAAAATATCTCTACCAAAATGGTCAGTACCTAGAAAATATTGATAACTAGGGCCTTTTAATCTTTCTAAAATATTAAGCTTTTCTACTTCATGAGGAATCCAAAAAAGTGATACGATCGTCATTACGAGAAATAAAAAAGATAAAATGCAGCCAATAATAAATGCGAGAGGGATTTTCATTTGTTCCCCCTCAGCCTAGGATCCACCACAAGATAGGCCATATCAACAAGAAAATTAACTAAGACAACAGCAAAAACTAACAACATGACAACGCTTTCAACCACTATCAAATCTCTTTGAACAATGCCTTGAAAAATTAATCGCCCAAGGCCTGGCAGAAAAAATACGTTCTCTATTATTATGGCACCAGCTATTAAGAAAGAAAATTGTAATCCAATTATTGTTAGGACAGGAATTAAAGCATTTCTAAAGGCATGTTTAAAAATAGCTTGAGCATAAGTAAGTCCACTTGCCCTAGCAGTCCGAAAATAATCTTGACTCAAAGTATCAATGATTGCCGATCGCATCACCCTAGCTAATATAGATGCTTGCGGTAAAGCTAAAGCAAATGCTGGCAAAGTTAGTGCTTTAAGGTTTAGTAAAATTCCCTTTTCCCAACCAGGAACCCCGCCCGCAGAAAACCACTTTAGATAAATGGAGAAGATTAATACTAATACCATGGCAAACCAAAAATTAGGAATGGCTATGCCAAGTTGAGTAAACCCCATGACAGACCAGTCTCGGACTCCTCCGTGATTTGCGGCAGCAAAAAGTCCCACAGGTAAAGCAATGATTGTAGAAAGCAATATTGCATATAAGGCTAGAGGGATAGAAACCCCCAGCCTGGATAGAACTAATTCCGATACGGGAACACGATATGTGTAAGATACTCCGAAGTCACCAGCAAGCATACCGGTTATCCAGTCTAGATATCTCTGAAACTTGGAAACATCTAAGCCTAACTCTTTTTTAAGTGCCTGAATAGTCTCTGGTTCAGCGTTAATTCCAAGCATAAAAGATGCCGGATCTCCTGGAATGATTTCAATCATCATAAAAATGATAAAAGAAGCAAAAAGAAGACTTAGAATTAATACTCTCATTCTAGAAAAGACGTAAGAAAACATGGTATCTTTAAATGGGTAATAATGTCAGAGAATTACTATAAACTTTCAATTTATATTTGCCGAGGTTTTTCAAGCTAACCTTATACCAGAAAGATTAGCCTGAAAAATTGTTATGATTACATAAGAATATTTCTTTTTCTTATTCTTTCCAACTAACACCAGTTAAATCATTTGCCTGGGTCGGTGAGTTTTTCCACAAACCAACAAGCTTTGCATTTGCAACGCCAGTTTTAGCTAATTGAAAAAGATACCCATTAACATAATCTTTCGAAATAAGTTTTTGAGCACTCTTCAAAATACTAGATCTTTTATTTGAATCAGTTTCTAGATTAAGTTGGGTCATCAAGTCTCTGAATTCCTGGCTATCATACTGGAAATAATATTTTGGATTACCATAAATTCCAATATCCATAGGTTCGGTATGACTGACAATTGTTAAATCATAATCTTTCCCTTTAAAGACTTGTTCAAGCCATTGTGACCATTCTAGATTTTCCATCTTAGTTTCTATGCCAACTGCTCTTAATTGAGATGCTATAATTTCTCCGCCTCTCCTCGCATAGGAAGGAGGTGGCAGCTTCAGCGAAAGGGTTAATCCTCCTGCATGTCCTGCCTCTGCAAGTAATGCCTTAGATTGGTCTGGATCATAATTTGATTGCCCAGTCAAATCTACATAATCAGGATGATGAGGAGCAAAATGAGTTCCTATAGGTGTTCCAAATCCAAACATCGCACCATCAACTATCTCTTGTCTATTAATAGCATGAGCAATTGCTTTCCTAACTCTAACATCCTTTAGATTCTCAGCCTGATTATTTGTTGAAAGTATAGTTTCTCCCTCGGTAGAACCAACTATAACATTAAAGTTAGGATCTGCATCAAATTGCGCTAGGGTCTCTGGAGCAGGATAAACTGGAAAAGCATCTACATCACCTGCCATTAATGCAGCAAAAGCAGCAGTAGGATCAGAGATAAATTTAAAAGATGCCTTTTCTAGTGCTACAGAATTTCCCCAGTAATCTTCATTTCGAACTAAATCAACCCGATCACCCTTAACCCATTGAGAAAATTTAAATGGTCCCGTTCCAACGGGTTCAGTAGCTGCCTGCCCAGCCGTTTTTTGATCAAGAATAATCGCATCACCCCAAGCTAAATTTCTTAAGAAACTACCATTGGGATTAGATAGCTTTATTTCAACAACTAATGGGTTAATCACACTGACAGCTTCTATACCTTTAAAGAGACCTTTTTGAGCATTTGTTGAATCTTCAGCTCGAGCTCTATCTAAAGAAAATTTCACATCAGAAGCATCAAAAATACTACCATCATGAAACTTCACGCCATCGTTAAGTTCAAAAGTATAAACCAACCCGTCTCCAGAAATCTTCCAAGATTTAGCTAATCCAGAAGAAACTGATCCATCAGCTTGGAATCGGGTCAGACCTTCAAATAAATTTGAGTAAACTACTTCATCAATAGCAGCAGCAGCTCCTCCTGTTGGATCAAGGTTTGGGGGCTCTAACTGCATTCCCACCACCACAGAGTTTCTAGCTGCGTGAACAGCGTTTAACGTACCAAAGAATACAAATGTAGCACACAATATGGTTACTAAATATCTCATGATAATCTCCCTCTTTTGTTTGTTAGTACTAATTTCCACCGTTTAATAATTTATTGATTGTCATAGCCATCACCTTTGAAGAATCAATCATATCAGAAATACCAATATATTCATCTGGTTGATGAGCTAACTCTAAGATACCCGGACCATAAGCGATACAGTTTTTTAGCTTACCAATTCTATCAATATGTTTTTGATCATATGTCCCAGGTGATACTACATATTCCGGTGATACACCGAGTATTTTCTTTATGGACGACTCCACAGTTTGAACGATGCTAGAAGTTGGTTCAGTATAAGAAGGTTTCACTTCAAATAAGTCCTTGATCTCATAGACTAAACTCGGCCGATCCAATTTTACTTTATCTAATATCTCATTGACTTCAGACTTGACCTCCTCCAAAGATTCTTCCATTAAATACCTTCTGTCTAAGATGACTCGGCAACTGTCAGGAACTAATGGAGAAGGATAACCGTTGTAATTTTCACTTGCCTCCGCTAATCCACCATGAATTGAATTAATATTCAGGGTAGATTTTCTGGCCCGCTCTGGGACAACGGGCATTTTGGTAGTCTTGTTTTCCAATTGTGGCATAAGCGTTTTTTCAATTTCATCAAGAACAGCTCCCATATGCCTAATTGCGCAGTCCCCAAGAAATGGCATAGAACCATGGGCTACCCTTCCCTTAGTTTCAATTTCAGACCACCACACGCCTCGGTGCCCAAGACAAATCCTATCTTTGTTGAGAGGTTCGGGGATAATCACATGCTGAACTCTCTTAGGGCTGAAATATCCCTTTTCTGCAAACCAAGCCACTCCGCCAAAGCCACCAGTCTCCTCATCAGCAGTCGCAGAAATTTCTATAGCACCAGAATAATTTGAGCAAACCGAAATAAAAGCTTCAGCAGCAACAATACTTGATGCCAACCCTCCCTTCATGTCACAAGCTCCGCGACCAAAAATCATATCTTTTTCGATCACAGCCCCGAATGGATCCTTTGTCCATCCGTGTCCAGGCTCTACAACATCAATATGGGAATTGAAATGAATGCATTCCCCTGTTCGATTTCCTTCATGGCGAGCAATCAAATTATATCTAGGATACAAATTAGAATCGGCTAAAGCACCTTCAGCTCTTAATATCTGACACTCAAATCCCGATTGGATTAATCGCCTTGATAAAAATTCACAAATTTCTCTATAATTATTACCTGGCGGATTAATCGTAGGTATCTTAATCAAATCGCATGTAAGTTGTACAAGGTCAGACCTTCTTGTCTCTATCTCATTCAATAACCCTGTCAATGTCATATCTGCAACCTTATGGAAATCTTATATAAGGCCATGGTAACAGAGTTTTAATTTCAAAGAACAATTATTTTAAATAAGAACCATTGAAACAAATAGGTCAAACCTAATTTATTACCCTTGTTAAGAAGCTTAAAACACAATATATCATCCCAGAAATATTTTTTCCTGAGGCTCTATAATGAAATTGATTAGTTATATATTTTGCATTTTTCTTTGCTTTGGAACTCTTTTAAAGAGTGCTGAATATCCCTTAGAGAATATGATTATCAAGAATCCAACCATCCCAATTTTTGGAAAAAAAATGAAAATGGCAGCTGGTTATTTCACCATCATTAATGATGGAGGAGTTCCTGACAAACTCATTGGGGTAAAAACTGATTTTGCTAAAGCTATGATGCACAGATCGTCAGTTGATAACAATGGCGTAGCAAGAATGGAACATATGAAAGAGGTAATAATACCTGCAAATAGCTCTGTTAGTTTTGAACATGGAGGGTTGCACATTATGTTTCTCAACTTAAAAGATCCATTAGAAACCATGCAAACAAAGGAAGTAACTTTGATTTTTGAAGAAGCTGGAAAAATTGATCTAGAATTTATGGTCAAAGAAGCCAAAGATCACTCAAAAATGGGGCATAGTAAGGACCATTAATCAAAGCTCATTAAATAACTGATCAACATTTATTACCTAAGCTATCTCGAATAGATGCAAAAAAAACAAACCAATACAGACGAACAAGGTTTAAAATTCCAGGTTTACTCCTTAAATGTTCGTACTTTTCCAATCCACACTGTGTTTTTATAAACTTTTTCAACTTTGTTTCCTGATCCTAATCTTTAGCAGCCTTCACTTAACAATATAATCTGTCTTAAATAATTTTAAAGCTACTCTTGAAGAGATAAACCCTTATAGATTCCTGATAGCCACAACCCATATAGTGAACAAAAGCATGGGAACGACCCTAAAGAACATGTTCTTGTATAGGATTATGAGATCAGATCAATTGTGAATCCTAGAATTATTTATAAAAACATTATATTTCCAATTTTTTTGACATAAGATAAACTGAAGTTCTTCTCACAGAAACCGCCACAAAAAAAGGAAAGCATTTAATTGAGTAATCAGCCAAACATCTTATTCATTATGGCTGATGATCATGCAGCAAAAGCCATAAGTGCCTATAAAGCAGGAATCAATGGTACCCCGAATATTGATCGGATAGC
>Ga0066856_10000977_pt1 | contig 10973 bp, 4 predicted proteins | sample ETNtaG_5_FD_65605 | JGI IMG/M metagenome (GOLD analysis project Ga0066856, IMG submission 65605) | Marine microbial and viral communities from oxygen minimum zone, Eastern Pacific Ocean - ETNP201406SV205 | ecosystem: Environmental > Aquatic > Marine > Oceanic | place: Pacific Ocean: Eastern...
CCCCTGCATATTTATTGAACTGGAAATATCCCAGCCTGATATATCCTGATCGAATTGCCTGGCATCTTCAAACATCATTTGTAAACTCGTTACATTGGCAACATTCCAGCCTGATATATCAGTATTAAAATTCCAACAGTCATGAAACATACTGCTCATGGTCGTCACACTAGATACATTCCAGCCTGATATATCCTGATTAAAAACTCGACAACCTTGAAACATTCGCGCCATAGTTGTCACGCTTGACACATCCCAATTACCGATATCATCATTAAACGTAGTTTTATCTCTAAATATATCACTCATATTTGTGATCAGTGACACATCCCAGTCATTAATCGGTCCATAAGTAGAAAGTGCAGTAGCATTATCGCTCTCCCATAGATCGACAGCTGCTTGTAATTCTTCCTTGGTTTGTGGTTGGAATAGTGTTGGTGGAATATCCGTACTCCAGGTTGCACCATTGATAGTAGCATGATGAGCATTCCCGCTATGATCATATAAAACTTCACCCTCACCTGCATCACCTTTCCAATAAACTAAAAGCCCATCCTCATCACCGCTAAGCTCATTTATCATATCACTCATTACCTCAGTGTCCGTGCGAGCGATATTCCATATAGAAACTTGATCAACACTATAATTCCCAGGGTTATTTATATTTCTATTTCTGCCTAACTCAATCCTATTCCAGTCAGTCTCTACCCAGCTCTGTGTTCCTACTAACTCACCATTAAAATACGCTTTTGTTGATGATCCATCAGCAACAATGGCAATATGTGCCCAGTCTAATGTTAAAGGTGCGATAGATATTTCTCCCAATGCAGATTGCATACGATAAGAATTAGATCCATCACAATCCAATTGCCAACCATCACTGGACCCATCATGCGTATTAAAAAAACTTTTCCATTGATTCTGATTTAAAATATTTGCTTTTACCCAAAGTGATACAGTGTAGGTGCTCATATTCTCATCCCAGTCAAGATGAGTATAATCATCAACACCATCGAAACTTAGAACGTAATCACCATTGTCTGGATAAGTACAACTGCCATCGTCAGCGTTGGCATCCTGATTAAAATTTTGGGCATAGGAATCAGTGCACCCTAATACTGGAGGCTCTAGTCCCAAGCGTAAAAAGGGATGAAAACTATTCCCAAAAGTACCAGGATATTGACCAGACACCCCATCAAGCATTGTCAACGGTCCAACATCATATGGTAACCCACCATCATTATAATAATCAATCTGGCTACACCAATCACTCTCTCCACCATCAGCAGGTGACCATTCCAAGTAGTAATAATTTCCAGCCTCAAATGAAAAATATTCTACAAAGTTCAAATCATTCCATCCCATAGTACCACTTACACCAGGATTACCCTGAATACTATAAAGTAAATCACTTATTTCAGAGGAACTTGAACTCGAATATATTCTAGCTAAAAAATCTTCATCATTAAGGTTCGCATGTATCCCTAAAGATGCGATGGTAAAGTCTTCATTAGCTAGAATATGCAGACCACGACCATTACCTGCCCCGCCTCCAGAGTATGTGCCTATAAAACTAGGGGATTCAAGAGTATAAAAAGAATCACGATCTTGATTTAATGCTCTAGCATCATTTTTTACAATTTCGTTGTAGTGTGGTTGAGCATAACTAGACTCACTGCTACCGTCAACAATGTGAGTGGTATTATCATTCGCAGTTAATAAAAATGGTGAAAAATAAAGTGTTATAATAAAACGATGAATTTTTTTCATAGAAATCTCAAAATTATTTTAATAAAAGTCCCAGATAAAATTAGTATTTAAAACTACGTATTAATTTAACTAAAACATTTAGATATCTGTGTTAGCGAAATCACTATAGCTAATATTCCCAAATAAGGGATGCCGCACCTAGAATACCTGCTTTACCTTGCTGAAGGCCTGTACGTATTAGGCTTATAGAATTTTTTTGATTATCAAGCAGTAAATTTTCCATTGATTGCTTAGCATGATCAAGAATGCGGCTACCGGCATTACTAAATCCACCATAAAAAATAAAAGCTTCAGGATTAAACAACGCAGCTGCCTGAGCAAGACCATGACCTAATTTTTTACCAGTAAACTGGTATATTTTTTGGGCAAGTGGATTACCATTATCGTACTCAGAGTCTAGGAGCAATCCGTCAATAATTGGACCATTAATCCTTTTTAAAAACGAATCATTTGGGTTTTTTTCAATTAATTGATTAATCGTATTTTTAATTCCAGTTGCTGAAACATATGATTCTAAGCAACCAGTGCTACCACACTGACATTTACGTCCTCTAGAATCAATAGACATATGACCCATTTCACCCGCTAAACCATTGTGCCCATACACCAATTTCCCACCACTAAATATTCCACTTCCCAATCCTGTCCCAAGTGTTATGAGTATAAAATCATCCATCTCTTTTGCTATACCAAAATATTTTTCTCCAAGTGCAGCGGCATTTGCATCATTAGTTAAAAAAGTATCACATTGAAACCTATCTTTAAAGAGTTTGATTATATCAACACTCCCCCAACCTAGGTTAGGAGGATCCTCAATCATACCTGTTAGAAAATTTCCATTTGGAGCACCAATACCAATTCCAGTTAATTCCATTTTATTCTTACCTACATAATGTATTACAGCATCATGGAGCCTGTCTAAAAGATCTGTAACCGGCAATGATCCATTTGTAGGAATTTCTTCATGATCATGGATAAAACCCTGCTTATCAATAAAACCATAGACAGTATTTGTGCCTCCTATATCTACACCTAAAGCAATTTTTTTAATCATAATAGTTTTCAAACACAATAAAGAATAGGGTAATTAATTTAATCCAGAACCCTGACGTATTTTCATATCGATAACAGGAGGCGTATTTGGTTCCGGCTCAATAACAACAGTTCTTGTAACAACAGCCTCTGATCCATAATCATCTGATATAGTTAGCTCAAAAGTGTATTCACCAGCCTCGGCCTCAAAACTCACTTTTCCAGTAAAGGGATTTGGCCGTATATCCACTTGCTGACCTCCTATTTGTTTCCAAACATATTGTATTTCATCTCCAACATCAGGGTCAAATGAGCCAGTTGCATCTAATATCATTGGATATGTTTTAGTCAAGGGAGAATTATCATGTTCAATCATCACCTTAATTTTGGAGCGTTCAGCAATCGCCATCTTTTCAAGCAAATCAATCTTTGCGGAATTTTCTGAAGTTAGAGAATCATCGTATATTTGCTCTTCTACTATTATTGTACTAGCCTTATTGAGAACTTCATTTTCATAATTTTTCCATTGGTATAGCATTACCACAGATAATACGATAACAAGGGTAGATAATGATTTTCCGATTTTTTCTTTACTTGAGCTTGATATAGACATAACTAATTTTAATAAATATTTATCTAATTACTCATTAAGGATTCTTCTATTAGAGCAACCAATTGTTTTGCCATTGCATCGTATGCTCTCATTCCCGCAACTTCTTGAGAATCAAAATCAGCACCCTTCACATCACTAATAGTTACATTGAAAAATTGCTCATCAGTAGAAACGTCCTTAAAAACAACAGAGGCATTACCAAAAGAAAAATAGGGAAAATTATTACCCATACGTCTAGATTTTTTGATTGTATTTGAATTGATATAAATTTCAATATCTGGGTCACTTGAGACAAATTCTAATTTATTATTCATATACTGCTTTATAGCTAATTCTATAATCGGATCTGACAATATTTCATTTAAATTTTTCTCATCAGATTTTATAGTAGCTTTTGCAGGAATAACATTCATGCTAATAGAATTAATTGTGGGCTTTAATGTTATTAAATATTCATTAGTAGTATCCTGAAATAATTTATCAACATCTAAAGAAAATTCTACTGAATATGCAGAAACCCAAATTTGACTTGATAGAACTTGCTTAGCAATACCATTCATATCAGAGTAAATAGTGTAGACACTGTCTCCCATTTTAAGATTTATTGGTACTCCAGAAAGAGGTTTTTGGTTTTCATTATCCATGACCTCTATTTCTATCGCATTACTTCTATCAACAAATGTTCGACAAATATCTTTTTCTAATTTTGCTTTAAATGCTAGACGGCTATTGTATGTAGAAACTTTTCTTTTTATCAAAGTATAGAGATTAATATTCTCATTTTCATAAAACACTGTGATTGGTTCATCTTGAAATGGGAAAATTTCTTGCCAAGCTTTCTGGACTAAGGAGAAAGAATTTATGTTAAAATCACTATCAGCAAGTTTTATATGATCCAAAGACGTGCTAATTGCATTCTGTCTCAATCGCTCCATAGCTTGACGATATTTAACTTTATGCAACCTGACGTAATAATAAACCCCAGTTTTTGTATTATATTGATCCATAAACTCTAAATCAGGAAGCAATAAGTCCACACGTGATTTCATAACTGATTTTATCATATTATCTACATTGCCATTTATATCCTCAACAACTATTTCCAGATCAGATGTAACATTGACTTTAATCTGGGAGGCCACTTCATTAACTGCATAGTCTCTTGCTATATCCTTAGGATTATCATAGTCAGAGAATGGTGCGTATCCAACACCATGAAAAAATTCTTTATCATTTGGTAAAGAGTCAACCCAGGATGGTGGTGCCGAAAAGCATCCAAAAACAAATAGATAACAAATATATATTAAAGAAGAATTCTTTACTGGATTTTTCATTTACTATTCCTAGCGAAGATCTAAAACAATACGCTTGAGATCCATACCATTAAACTTAGGATTCTGCATATTTGTTCCAGATTGATCTCTTATACTGGCTGGAACAGATTTATAAATGTATTCAGTTAATTCACCAAGGTCTATAAAACTATTACCATCATCGGCTGCACCTGCCAGCCCTTTTAGTAAGTTATATGTGAAAAAACTATGTTTTTTATCCTTGTATATCTGGGATGTTTCACCATTCGAATTTGAACTTAGTATACAAATTTTATCAGGCAAATCAGGGAAATCCCATAATAACTCCGCAGAGTTTTCAGGATTCAAATAGGTTATGTCTAAAAATAAGGTAACTGTATTTATACTACTCAGAACTGATAGCCTTGATAAATTATTTATCATTTCCTCAAGAGGGTATTTTGTTATATGCCTATCGAATTTTGCATCTTTTGGGATAAGCAATGGTCTCCCTTGTACCCATTCACCATATCCACGGTAATAAATAAAAATATTTATTTCCTCCATATCAGAATATTTTTCTGCAGAAATTATACGTTTCCTCAGGTCACCCTGATATGGATCAAAAATTAATCTAAACTCATCTCCTGTTGGACCACCATCCATTTGCCATGATTTAGATGGAAGCATTTGAAAATCTGAAAGGCCAAATGCTTGACTAAAATATTTCCTGATCACATCTCTATCCCTATCAGCATATTCAAGATTTTCATACCTTCTATCATCATATTGTTGGGTACCTATTATTACAGCAAGACCATTTGGATTTTTTCTGCCTAATGGTATACGGCGATCAACATCTATTTCACCGAGTTCATTTGGATAGTATTCTATCTCTTCAGTTCCAATATCTTGAATATTTAACTCTCTAGGTGGCCTATAGTTGCGCATTGTTTCAAGATCAATGCGCTGTTTAGATGTGCGACCAAGATAATCTGTAAGTTCAATTTCAAAAGCAAAATTTTCCTCTGGACTTATTAAAGGAATATCAATATCCATATAATCACCAGGCTGAAAACCTGGTAATGTAAGGTTTCCAGTAAAATCTGGCATAGTATAAGTACGATTTTTCACCACATTAACTGAAACAGATTCTGTATCACCCTCCCCAACATTTTGAACACGCAAAGTCAAATTTACTTTTTCATTTTTAGGGATATATTGTGTACCAAACTCATTAGAAACCGCAAAGTCTGCAATGATCATTTTAGGAGGTATCATTGACTTTGTTTCAACCTGAAAAAAATAGGGCTCGTCTAATTCTATATTTTCTTTAGACAATAGTTTAAGTTCAAAATCGTGTTCTCCAGATCTTAATTGTAGCATACCTTTAATATCTATCTTTACAAACTTTATTCTCCCTGCTTCAAGCGTGTCTAAAATAAATGGTTTACCAGGAATCAAAAACATATCTGGCTCTTTTGGTAAGACAGATACAACAACTTGATAAGCGGGACTCTGACCATCATTAAAAATAGCGAATTGTAATTGCCCACTTTCTTTCGCATCAATTATTCCATTTCCGGAAGGTTCGTTTATCACCATATTCTCTATAATAAAATGTGGTGGGTCTAAAACTACATTGCATGCTGGCAAAGAAAATTCGCTTTCATCTCCATCCATGTCAACTGATGTAACAACAAAACACACATCTTCTGAAAAATCTAAGTTTTTTACTCTAAAATGAGTAGATCTTGATTCTCCTGTATATGAAATAGAATCTTGACTAATTCTTTCATACACCATGTAATAATCAGCTCCTTTTACCTCATCCCAATTTAAATGCATGCTTGAGACATCAGCATTCGCCAACAAACCCAACGGAGGAGCTAAAGGCACCTTTGTACAATGCTCATTCGAAAAATCTGATTCAACACCATATTTGTCATTGCATGATATTTTATAACAGTATTTCTTTCCTGGAGGCATTGGATCAGTAAAAGTAGTACCATCAATAGAACTGACCAGATCTTTACCTCTATAAATATTATAGCTTAATGCGCCCGGAACTTCATTCCAGATTAATGTAATATTTGTTTTGCTATTCATTGATGATAAAATGGGAAGATCTACTGATTCATGAGTCCTAGCAAGTATCTCAACAGAAGGCTTACTCTCAATACTCAGTCCATCTAACGCAGATATTTTATAAAAATATTCTTTTGCAAATTCTAGGCTATCATCTTTATATAATGTCGTATTGACTACATTTATTTTTTTATCATTCCTATAAATAACATATGACTTGGCTCCATCGACAGGACTCCAAGATAAAGATATAACATTCTTATATATTTCCTCTTTAATATCTCTAGGCGATTCTGTGGGTGCACTATTGCAAAATTTCTGAGATATCTGTCCCATTAATCCGTAATTCCCAGCTGCTTGAACAGTGTAGCAATATTCAACTCCAGGTAAAACATCTTTTTCAAATCTAGTATCCTCACCAACGTATACTTTTTCTCCATTTTCATAGACTGTGTATAACTTAGCTTGTTTAATATCCCTCCAGGATAGATTAATATGAGACGGTGAAGTTTGTATATCAATGTTTTTAATATTCAATATGGGGTCAAAAGATGTGGGAGGTTCGTCTCCAAACAAGTAGCATTCTACAGGTTGCTCTTGACCATTTAGATTGATTTTCAAATACAAATCCTTATTCTTATTTTTCCTAGGATTGATTTTTATACGTTTTGATCCATCACCATCGTGTTCTACAAGCAAATAGTAAAATTTTGGCTCTACCTCTTCTAGTCTAAATTCACCTTTACGGTTTGTTATATCCTCATAGAGAATCTCATCTTTTAAACTTCTTAATGATACTGTTGCTTTTTTTACTACCTTGTCTGCTGGATTCCTTACTTCTCCAGTGATAGTTACTGTCTCTGATAGCCCCTTATTAGTGCAAAATACTAATATGAAGATCCAGGTGAGATACTTTACATATAACCGATTATACATTTACCATCAATCATTAATTATTTATGGTAATTTGAACAACACTCGATCTGGATTACCTGTATACAAAATTGGAACCTGAGGCAGATCTTTATAAAGTGTTTTTGTTGAGTCTTCAACATTTTTTAAAACATAATTGTGCAACTCAGAGACTGTGACTTTTTTGTCACCATTATCAGCTTCACCTTTCAGGCCTTTAAGTAGAAAATACGTAAACATACTACTTTTATAATCGGGATGCTCATAAGCCAGTTGTGTAGTATTTGATGCATAGAAGACTGTAATTGATTCTGGTGGCATAATTTCTTTAGGTAGCTTAACAATTGAATCTTCGTCTTCACCTTTTTTCTTCTTTTTCTTCTTCCTTTTTTTCTTCTTTTTCGGATCTTCTTTAATATCACTTTTCTTAATAATATTCTGCTCAAAGGAAGCATTATTAAAATCAACATCCATAAATAAGGTAATTTCCCCTACTTCTGGCATAGACTGAAGTTTAGCTAGATCTGAGTACAGATCTTGCACAGAAAAAAATGATGCACTTTTAGATAAGTTCGCATCATAAGGAATTAATACTTTTTCATTATTATGCGTGGTCCCCTCACCAGAATAATATATAATCAGATCAAGACTATCTTTTTCAGAATATTCAATATTAGATATAATTTTTTTCTTTATATACCCAATAGTCGGGTCAAAGATTGTTTTGAAATCACCACTTGTAATACCCTCATTAAATAGCCAGTACTGACTTGGAATTATCTCATGGTCTGATAAGCCAAATAAACCATGAAAATATTCCCTCACCTGCATGACATTATCTTTAGTAGAAGATCGACTAACAATAGTAGAATCCCAAAATGCTAGGTTTCCCAACACTATGCCAATTGTTTCTCTTTCAAGGGTAGCCTTAGGAATGTTTGTTATGATTTCTGGTGATATTGCTTTTTCACCAACTGTAAGATCTTTTGGATACGGCGTTTCATATAGAATTAAATCATTTTTACCCTTATAAACCTTCATTGATTCTATAAATATTGGAATAGTTTTGGTTGTTTCAAAATAATCGTAAAGTTGAAGCTCTATTTCAAAATTATCAGCCCTAGTGAGCACTTCAAAACTAAGATCAATATGCTCTCCCCCCTTGATAAGTCCAAACTCATGTAACTCATCTATATCATTGGAAACAAATGAACTATCTCTAGAAAATTTGATACTTGCGGTATCAGTTAGACCAACAGAAAGGTTTTGCACCCTAATTGTCATTGTTACTGTTTCATTTTTTGGAACATAATGTTGTCCCCATTCATTATCAATTGCAAAGTCTGTAACAACAAGATTTGGAGGTGTAACTTTTAAAGTTGGAAATGAAATTGGCTCAGGCTCAAGATCCATACCTGAGAACTCCTCCATTCTAAAAAAGAAATTCCTATCACCGCTCTCAATTTTAAGTTTTGCATAAATGGAAAACTCCACTTGCAGAGTATCACCTACAGCAAGAAAAGGTATAGTCTCTACAGAGTCAATTTTTAAAGATGGTGTCATTGCGCCATCCTCTGGCTGAAGCCATGGTTTTAATTCTCTAGCTGGACTTCTACCGTCATTTACAATTTTAAATATTGCCCAACCATTTTCCCTGCCATCCAACATACCGTTTCCAGTATTTTCCATAAACTTCTTTTCGATCAAGGTTAGATGAGGTGGAGGTAATACATATCCACACATTGTAGGAGATCTTGGGCCTTCATCTCCATCACCATCTTCACTCGCTATTTGGTAACAATATTCTGTATCAAAATCTAGTCCCTTGTCTTCATAGTAAGTACTTTTAGTCTTTGTCATAAAACGTAATGAGTCCGTTTCTTTATCTACCTCATAGATATTATAGGCAACTGCACCCACCATCTGTTTAAAGCTAAATAGAACACGTCTTACATCACCAGTTACTTTTAGCATCCGAGGGTAATTTACAAGTATTTTTTGACATTCAGAGTTTGAAGCAGGGCCTTCAGTATCATACTTGTCCATTACCTTAATGTCATAGCAATAGTATTTACCTGGAGGCACAAAATCCTCGTATACTGTATTTGTAATAGATGTTATCATTTCACCATCTCGATAAATCCGATATTTATGGTCAACACGTAAGTTTGATTTATCCCATTTCAATGTAATTTTTTCAAGATCAGCTTCTGCAGTCAAACTCACTGCTAATACTTCTTCATGGGTAGTAACAGGGTATGTTATTTTCGGACCCTCGTCGCCTTCTTGATCGTAACTGCAGGCTTCGTAGGTATAGTATGTATCATATTTTAAATCTGCATCTACGTATTCAGTAAGGTCTGGGGTATCGAAGATAAGCTCTCCATTTCTATAGATTCGATATCCTGAGGCTGCTAAGACTGGTTCCCAAGTAAAAGCAGCATAATTACGAAGTACTCTACCAGTAAAATTACCTGGTGGCGCGAAATAACCTTTTGCACACTGAATTTCGGCATCTGGCCCAACTGTTTTAAATGTATCTTCCGCAGCAACAGTGTAGCAATATTCAGTTCCTGGTGTAACTGGGTCAATAAATCCAAGTGCATCAAGATCAGCTATATTACCACCATTTCTAAAAATTTTATATTTTCCTGCCATTCCAGGTATTGCTTCCCAAGATATCTCAATGGAATTTACTTTGCCCTCTAATTTATAATTTGGCGCTGTTACTTCAGGGTGAGTAAAAATAGAATCAACAAAGTTTACTCCCTCTAAATCATCAGCATCGATAGAATTGATTCCATAGACATATTTTGTATCCCAGGAAAGGTCTTTTTCTTCATATAATAGCTCTGACTGCTTTGACAATAACTCGCCATCTCTATATAACGCGTATTGATTAACCCCTGGGACAGCTGGCCAGCTTAGATTAATTAATCTCCCACTACCTTCAACCGCATACCCTCCTGCAATTACAGATATTGTCAAATCTGGAGGTGGAAATGATGCTTTTTCAGTTACAGTGTTTGATGTTGGGCCTTCAAGATCATAAAGATCAATAGAACGAACAAAATATGCAGTTGGGACACCAGGAGCTACGATATCAATATAAGACGTATCACCTATAGCATTCTTAATTAATCGATCATTTTTATAAATGTTATATGATTTTGCTTGAGGAATATCGGACCAGTGAACAGTCAATTGCCCAACTCCTCTTTCAACTGATACATTAGATCTTAAACCTTCTGTCGAAAGGTTTATTT
>Ga0066856_10000978_pt1 | contig 10971 bp, 7 predicted proteins | sample ETNtaG_5_FD_65605 | JGI IMG/M metagenome (GOLD analysis project Ga0066856, IMG submission 65605) | Marine microbial and viral communities from oxygen minimum zone, Eastern Pacific Ocean - ETNP201406SV205 | ecosystem: Environmental > Aquatic > Marine > Oceanic | place: Pacific Ocean: Eastern...
AGAGCTGTTGACCTACACATAGGTTATGAAGGTTCTAAAGATAAGTTCAGTTACTATGTTCAAGGCGGTCCATCTCTTACAGCTGTTGCTGATGTTGATGGTTCCGAAACAGAACTATCAGGTAAAGTCGGTGGTAGCTTTCAAGTAAAAGAAAAGATTGCACTATATGGTGAGATCTCAACAGCTACTAATGGTGACGAGGATCGTAACTATGGTACTAAGTTAGGAGCTAAGTATAGTTTCTAATGTCTCATCAATCAAAAGGTAATCCAGCTTATGTGACGTCGTACCGTCTTCAAACAGACGCACATCACAATAAGCCAGAGGAGCACCAAGAAGAAACAGAAACTAAACCTAGTGAAAAAGATTAATGAATTATGGCTAGTAGTCTTTATGGCTCTAGCCTTCTTCATTCACGTGGAAGTACTACATGTTAACTTCCATAGCAGAGAGATACCTCAGTGTCGGACCTCTCTGTAATTTGGCTTTTGACCCTTACGAGGATACTCATCAGCCGTCTAGACGGTGGGATAGACCACAAAACTTCGAATTAAAATTGCTAGCGATGATGATTTATACATTCAATACATTTTAAAATACATATAAATGGCACATCAAAATAGTAACGAGCCGTTAGCTGACTTAACGCGCCCCGGCTCGCTCAATGGTGCGTCCGATCAAAGAGCTTTGCTACTTAAGCTGTTCTCTGGAGAGATGTTTAAAGGCTTCCAGAACAATGCTATAGCAAGGGATCTTGTAATGAAGCGTACCCTTAAAAATGGTCGCTCTTTACAGTTCATCTACACAGGTCGCACCACTGCTGAATTCCACACACCAGGAAACAGCATACTAGGTAACTCCGACGGAGCACCACCAGTCGCAGAAAAGACAATCACATGCGACGACCTACTAATCAGTTCAGCTTTCGTTTACGAATTAGACGAGACTCTTACTCACTATGAATTAAGAGGAGAGATCTCTAAGAAGATTGGTTATGCACTAGCTGAAAAATATGACCGTCTAATCTTCAGAGCTATCACTCGTGGAGCAAGAGCTAAGTCTCCTGTCATGAAGTCTAACTTCGAAGAGCCAGGTGGAACACAGATTCGTGTTGGTACAAATGCTGATGCTAATGATGCTTACAGTGCAACTGCACTTGTTAATGCATTCTATGATGCAGCTGCTGCACTAGACGAAAAAGGAGTTAGTTCTGAAGGCAGAGTGGGTGTATTAAACCCTCGCCAATATTATGAATTGATCCAACAGGTTGGTGACAATGGTCTAGTTAACAGAGACTCACAAGGTACATCCCGTCAGAAGGGTAATGGAATTGTAGAGATCGCTGGTATCAAGATCTACAAGTCTATGAATATCCCATTCCTAAGTAAGTATGGTACAAAGTACACACCTTCATCAGGTAATGACGATACTGTAGATACTAACGTAGCTGATCCTGGTAACACAGGTGATTTCGTTGCACCAGGCATTGAAGATGGTCGTAACTCTGTTGACGGTATTCATAACGAATATGGTCAAGCATCTAACTTTGCTAACTCTTGTGGACTTATCTTCCAACGTGAAGCTGCAGGTGTAGTAGAAGCTATCGGACCACAAGTTCAAGTCACATCAGGTGATGTCTCCGTGATTTATCAGGGTGATGTTATTCTTGGCCGCCTTGCAATGGGTGCAGACTACTTGAATCCAGCTGCTGCTGTTGAACTTTTCGCAGGTACTGCTACAAAGCCAGCTCAGTTTGGTACTGTTCAGACTGCAACCAACAACGCTGGTTATCAGTAAACAATATTTCTTTATTCACATGGGGAGGCTTCGGTCTCCCTTTTTTTATTCACATAACTTATGGCAATCCCTAATTATTCGTATATCGATACAGAACTATCCGCAATAAATACAATCTTGGGGACTATTGGTCAAGCCCCTATTCAAGGTATTGATCTAGAAAACCCAGAAGTTAATCTTATCTATAACATTCTTCAAGATGCATCATTAGATGTACAAGCTGAGGGATGGTCATTTAATAGAGAAGAGCATATAACAGTTGTACCAGATACAAATGGTTTTATAGAGATACCTGCTAACGCATTACATTATGATATCAGTGATGGTCAATCACTAAGAACGAAAGACGTTACCATTAAAAATGGTAGGCTTTACGATAAAGTAGAACATACAGATGTCTTTACAAGCTCAGTCGAGATAGATGTAGTATGGCAATTTGGCTTCGATCTTGACCTTGCTAACAAAGCTGAGGTAGGTCATTCAATACCAGCAGTTTTTAAAAGATACATAATTGCTAAAGCAAGTACCAGAGCTGCAACACAACTAATCACTAACCCAGACTTAGCACAAGTTCTTGCTCAACAAGAAGCAGTAGCTAGGTCAATTTGTATGGAATATGAATGTAATCAAGGTGATCATAACTACTTAGGTATGGGTCATAACAGTTCATATAAAACATATCAACCTTATCAAGCACTATCTAGAATCTAATGGCTGGAGTAACTCAGACAATACCAAACTATATACAAGGCATCTCACAACAACCTGATGAATTAAAAATACCAGGACAAGTTAATGATGCTTTAAACGTTCTACCTAATATAACTAAAGGATTAGAGAAGAGACCTGGGTCTGAGTTTCTTTCAACTTTAGATATACATGGAGATCAATTAACTTCAGGGAAGTATTTTATTATTGATCAAGAAGAGAAGTTCATAGGACGTATTGATAAATCAGGTGTAATACAGATTTGGGATTTACAAGGTAATGAGTATGAAGTTTGGCAAGAAAAACATACTATATACTTTGATCCTGATAACCCTGCTGAAGATGAAATCGGTCCAACTTATGTTAGACGAGATCCATATACATATAAACCAAAAGGCAAGAACTGGGTTAATTGTTTTCTATCTCAGACTTGGATGGATCTTTCTGTACAACAAATCAACATAACGAACGCTGGATCAGGATATACATCTGCACCTTCTGTAACTATATCTGCACCTTTATCAGGTGGTACACAAGCAACAGCAACAGCAACAGTAGTTGATGGAAAAGTTACTAGTATTGAGATAACTAATAAAGGTAAACTTTATGGGACTGCGACAGTAACGATAGCTGCACCTTCATCTGGTACTACAGCAACTGCTACTGCAGCTTTATATAAACCTTACTTAGAACATACTGGAGAGGACTCTATTCAGGTATTAAATATAAATGATTATACATTTATAACGAATAGAGAGAGACGTACTGAGATGAGTAATATAACACGTGATACTTGTGTTGATGATTCCATGTTGGATTCAAGTGCAACACGTGGAGGTCATGAATATAAAAAGACGAAGATGCCTGGAGAAAGTACGATTTTGTATCACGGAAATAGACGACCAAAGGAAGCATATATAGAGTTAAAGCAAATAGCATATAACAAACAGTATGGTCTTAACTTTCATGAGAAAGGTGGTGAACAAAGAAGTATATCTAGAGCTACAAAATTAAGTGTGCAATGGTGGGGAACACCTGTTACTGGTACAACTTTCCCGACTCTTACAAAGGGACCAAAGAATGAGATTCAAGATAAAAATACGTCTGCTGCAGTAGCTGCTAATGCAGATGGTACAGTTACAGAGCGATGGGCTGCAAACCCACCTAATGAAACCAAAGATGGTGCTTGTAGATATACTGCTAGAGAAATATTTACTATTAACCCAACTGGAAAGTCTTACTTAGCTGGAGATGACTCAGATAGGAATAAGTACGGACCACTACAATCTGATCCTGAGAATAGTTTTGAAGGGATTACTGCAACATCCTTGCCTTATCACAGTGGTAGTCTTTGTAAACCTTACCCTATGGATTTTTCAAAAGATTCTAATAGTGGTCAAATACTGAATTATCAAGACAAGTTAAACTTAAGATTTGAACTAAAAAATACTGGTACTCCTAAAGCAGTAGAGGACGAATATCATTGCGACTACAATGTAGAGGTTAAGCTTTTACATGGTGGAGAAGGTTGGAAGAAAGGTGACTTTTTCTTTGTTGTTATGGGTGGTTCAGATATAAAAATTTCAGATGCTCCAAATTATGCAGATCCATCTGCAACCAATTATAAGATAATGGTTACTGATCATGAAGTAATAGGTTATGAAGCAAGTCTTGGAGCAATAAGACCTGAACCTACTTCAGCTTCAGCTGATGAGACAATAACTGCTGATGGAATTTTAGAATCTATTATGGCTGAATTTGATAGGAAACTGAATCCTAGAGATATGAAATCAGGTTATGACTATACAAGTAATAATCCAAGAACAGGTGAAGGTTGGCCATGGTCTGCTAAAAGAATAGGTAATGGTATTTATTTTAGGATGTATACCAGTGATAAAATAAATGGAGTAGCAGATACTGAATATCCAAACGAACTAGATTGGACTGTAACAGCATCAGATTCTAAATTAATTAATGTACTTACTGATGAAGTCAATGATGTAGGTGATCTACCTACCCATTGTAGACATGGTTATGTAGTGAAGGTGGTGAATAGTACATCTGATAAAGATGATTATTACTTACAGTTTAAATCAAACTCTGCACCTGACGATGGTATAGGGGTTTGGGAAGAATGTGTAAAGCCACGTAGTCGTACAGAATTTGCAGCTGATACAATGCCTCATCAGCTAGTTAAGGTAAATGCTAGAGGAACTAGACCTAAACACTTTGAACTGAAACCAATTGATTGGCAAGGTAAAATTGTTGGTGATGATAACACTAATCCTAGTCCTAGTTTTATATTCAACCCTCACTATTCCAAATTTAACGCTGTTTTATCAAAGGCTTTTGGAGAGGATACTTATGATCTTGTAGCTGGTTATCCAATACAGAACTTAGCCTTCTATAGGAATAGATTAGCCTTATTAGCTAACGATAGTATTATTCTTTCTCAACCTGGAGATGACTTTAATTTCTGGGCTAAGAGTGCAATGACTATCAGTCCTGCAGATAGCATCGATCTATCAGTGGGAGATACAAAACCCGCTACTTTAGTACATAGTATATCTACACAAAAGGGATTACTTCTATTTAGTAAAGAGAAGCAATTCTTACTGACTACAGATAATGATGTCTTATCACCTGAAACAGCTAAGATTCAAAGTATATCCACATTTAATTATAATACTTTAGTTGAACCATTTTCATTAGGTACGACAATAGGTTTTGTTAATAACGTAGGAAGTCATACTAAGTTTATGGAGATGACAAACATCTCAAACCCATCACAAACAGAAGTTATAGAACAAAGTAAACTTGTATCCTCTTTACTACCTACTACTATTAATTCAGTAGCTGAGTCAAAAGAAGATGGACTAGTTCTATTTGCTACTAGTGATACTAATGAAGATATCTATGGTTATAAATGGTTTAATACTGGAGAGAAGAGACTACTAGCTTCTTGGTTTAGATGGAAGATGCATGGTAATACAATATTCCATGCTCTTGTTGATGGAATTTATTATGCAGTTATTAGAGTTGATAACCAAGATATACAACTACAAAAGATTGATCTAAAGAATCAACCAAAGTTAGATTCTCAATTAGTTGATTATCCTCTTCATATGGATAACTTATTACCACTAACAGGACAGACTTATAGTTCATCTACTAAGCTAACAACCTTTAGTCAACCTGAGAACTTTGTTGTAGCAGGTAATAAGAAGTTTACTATCTTTGCTACAGCAGGTCCAATGAAGGGACAAGCTGATTATCCAATATTAAGTGAAGGTAGTGATTTTACAGTTAAAGGAGATTGGTCTACATCTACTGTATATGCAGGTTATACCTATGATATGAAGGTTGAGTTTCCAGTACCTTATCTTAAGCAATCAGAAGGTGATGCAGTAAGATCTGATACAAGAGCATCAACAATTATACATAGAGTAGATTTAAACTTAGGTCCAACTGGTTATCACCAAACAAGACTAAAAAGAAAGAGACGTAATGATTGGATACAGAACCATGAAGCAAGTTTAAATTATGGTTTTGAAGAGAATCGTTATCTTTTCTTAGATAGTACAAAAACAACTATTCCAGTTTATGCAAGGAATGGAGATTTTAAATTGTCTTTAGAGTCTAATCATCCATCACCTTGCACATTATATTCATCCTTTTGGGAGGGAGATTACAATCAAAGATATTATAGAAAAGTCTGAATATATCCATGACGTAACACCAGAGGCTGCATTAGAAGTAGCCTCTAACTTGCGTCCAGATGATCGCAGAGAAGTCGTAGAAGGTCATGGGCTAGATCCTATGTTGTCGATACCTTTCATGTCACTGACAGGCTTCTGTAAGTCATTTACCGTGCCAAACGGCAGGACTGCTGGATTGGTAGGTATTCAGGATGGTGGGCTTGTGTGGATGTTAACCACATCAGCTATCCACGACTACCCAATAACATTTGCTAGAGAAGCAAAACGTTTCATTGAATCAAGAGATGATCCATTACTTTGGAACATTGTTGATAAAAGAAACACTGTACATTTAAAACTTTTGAGATTCTTAGGTTTTAAATTTATCCGTGAGATCACTTACGGACCAAACAATTTATCCTTTATAGAATTTTGCCGTGTGTCATCCAATAGCAGGAGCAGTAATTAGTGGAGTTGGTTCCGTTTTTCAAACGATGGAACAGCGTAAAGCTGTTGCTGCTAAAAACGAAGCTAATCAAATAGCTACAAATAATAGAAATAAAATTAAGATTTCAAAGCATAATGAAGATAAAGCTAATCAATCTAAAATTCAGGATGCTAATAAAGCCAGTGTAGTGGCTGCAATTGGTGGACAGGATTTACATGCTTATCAATTATCATCTGAACTATCTCAACGAAACGTCAACTCATTAATGAAAATAATGAGTAATGCTGGAGGCATGGAAAGTTTTGGAAATACTGCATCTAGACTTAGAAATAAATCTTGGCAGATTGAAGGTAAGGCTATGTCTAATGCAGCTGCAGCGTTTTCACGTGGGCTTGAACAGACTGAACTTAAGAAAGAAGCTTTATCATCTCAGTATAATGCCAACATAAGAACAGGTAGTCCACTAATACTTGAATCTGATCCAATACCTCAACGTGCTCCAAGTCTATTACCTACGTTCTTAGGAGCTGCAGGTAAAACATGGGATGCATATGAAGCAAGTAAACCAAAAATAGATCCGTTAGCCTAACCATGAGAGATACATCATTTTATAACACCTACATTCAAAACATAAACAACAGACAGCAGCAAGAATTAAACGCCATTGATTCTAACCTTTCTAACGTTGTACAGCCTTGGGTAAATCTATCTAAAACTGCTTCTAACATTGCTTTTGACGCGGGTAAAAGAGGACAGGAAAGAGCTGAAGTCCGAGGTAAAATGAAGATACATGAGCTTCAGGAATTCACTCCAGAGCAATACAAGGAACTAAGAACAAATGAAGAGAAGTTTAGTAAAGCACATAGTGAGATAAATGCAGAGGCTGTAAAGTTAAGAAATCAAGGTGTTCGTTATAACGTCATTGACGAGATAAGAAAAATGTCTCCCTGGGAGCAATTTGGAGCTGCTAAAGAAGCTGCTAAATTATCAGGTGAGATGTATGGTAGTTGGCTAGAAAATCAATTAAATAATAATGAAACATTAGAAATTGATTTAACAAGCCAAGGTGGTAGAAAATTTAAACTTAATGAGATTGAATCAGCTGCTGAGTTAAAAGCAGCCTTAGCTGACTTAAGAGAAGATTACTATTTATTTAGTGGTCTTAATGAAATTAATCCTATTATTGTTGATGATAACGCTTGGGAGAATATCAAGAAAGCAGAAGGTGCATTAATTAAATCTAAGGAGACAGACGATAGGATTAAACAAGGATTTATTGATACGGATAAGGCTAGAGTAGCTTTTGAAAACGGTGGTAAGTATGTTGATTATTTAAATGCTTTAGCTGCTACCTATGACGATAAAGGTAAAGATAGGAACTATGGTGACGCTAGAAAGATAGCAGAGAAAACATTACAGGCATTAGCTGATGATGAAGATTTTTCTTTTGGAGATTTTAAAGATCTTGTCGATAGAATAGCTGACGAAGAAGCTCCTCATATGAAGAAGAAATATAGTGAGTTCGATAAGAAATGGATTAGTGGTCTATATGACATGAATGAGGATGCATGGACAAAGATCGAGGATCGAAAAAATAAACAACGAGATCAAGTTTATGGTTCCTTTGAAAACGAATGGGAAGACTTTGCAGCAGAAAATGAAATTACTGAAGCAGATAAAAAGGACTTCAATGAACAAGTCTTAAAGGCTACTGGTCGGAACGCAGATTTCTTAAAGGACTATGAAACCAGACAAGATAGAAGCGATGACAAAGCTAGAGATGACTTACGAGATCTTGAATTTCTTAGAGGTTATTTAACTAAAGAAGATCTAATTCCATATTCAGATACCATACGAGCTGAGTTCTTAGATCAAGTAACTAAAGGAGAAGACCTTAGAAAGTTTGATGATAAGTATACTGAAAAGATAGAAAAATTAATTGATACATCTATTACTGAATCACAAGGATTGAACTGGTTTAACAAAGGTGGTGATTTAGAGCTTGAGATGAAAGATATTATGGAGGCAGATATAGCAAGCATGACACGAGATCTCCTTACTCAGTACACACCTGAACAAGCTTACAAACAGATCAAAGATCATGTTAGAGCTAAGGTAAATGCTGATGGTAAGAATCTATATTTAGAAGAAGCTAAACGAGCAATCAAAAGTACCTTTGATAAAGGAACTACAAGAGAGTTTAGAAAAGACTTAGCAAAAGCTATGAATGCTTTAGCTTATAACCCATCTCAATCCGATAAGTTAGTAGTAGTAGATAAAGAATATTTAGATCAAGCTGAGAAGTATAGGGACACAGCTTTGCCAGGTGATCCAGTACCTGAAATATTCAACATGCTAGCTCAACATTTTCCTAACTTAAACGGATTAAAGTTCATGAATAATCAGATGATAGCAGCTGGTCTTAAGCCAGTAGAGGAGCCACAAATAGAACAAGATATAGATAAAGCACCAGCCAATCTAGTAAGGACATTACGATGTCAACCAACACAAACTGGTTTAGCTAGATGTTATGTCGAGGTGCAACGCCTAAAAGGTGAAGATGAAAATGGGTACCAAATGGATTGGAGTAACCCAGAGTTTCTCACTCCAGGTATTGAATACTAACCAAATAGAATTATGCCTACAAACACGGAACCCACGGGTCCAAACTTGGGCGCAATGGAGCGTGCCAACTATATAGAGCAACAAGTAGCAGCTGAAGAAAGTGCAGAACAGGTAGAGCAACAAGCCAGCTTACAGAACATGATTACTGAAGCTGGTGATATGGTTGCTGACATAGATGAAACTCTAAACAAGTTCGGCACTAAAGAAGAAAGAAAGGAATTCTACAAAACACGTCTAGAGAAAGATCCAAAGGATTACAACCTCGCAGATGCAGGTGAAGAATACGGTGCAGCTATTAAGAGTGCTGGTATTAAAACAATTGATTCAATCTTAACTTTACCTGAACGTCTAGCTGATGCAGCTCGTGGAGAAGACATTGATCCATCTAAAGGTTATACACCTGATTGGGATCCTCTCAAGAATGTAGAAGATCCAATCGTTAGAACTTGGTGGGGTAAATTCACTGAAGGTGTAGTTCATTATGGAACACTTGGTGTACCTGCTGCAGGGATTGCTGGAGCCGTTGGTGTACCTGCAGCTGGAGGATTAGCAACAACTGGTCTTACAGCTCTTACATCTACCTACACTGATGGAGATACTTTATCTGCAGAGATTGTAGAGAAAGCTCCATGGTTGGATGTTGTACTTGGACCATTCGCTACTAAAGATACAGATCATCCCTTATTTAAGAAATTCAAGAATGTCTTAGAAGAGATGTATATGGAGAAGCTTCTAGATGGACTGATGGGAGTTATCTGGAAAAGAGCTGGTAACTTACCAAAAGGAGATGAGATAGCAGCTGCAAGGAAAGCTAATGTTGATGCTCAAATAAAAGAAGCTGGACAACAAGAACTTGTTGAAGAGCGTATCTTAAGTATTGATAGACAGCTAGGTGGTGAAACTGTTGATGTTGATGTTGTACCTGATAAACCAGATATAACAGGAACAACAACAGCTGGAGCTTTACCAGAGGGTACAACTCCAAAACCTAAGCAACCTACTACTCAATTCAGAGGACATAAGAACAAACCATTCTCAGATCCATGGCAAGGTAGTCCTACTTCAACAGCTCCACCAGCTGATATACATAGACAATTAAATCAAATTGATACTGATCCAAGTGCTAAGGGAGGTTCAACTGACTCACCACTAACAGCTGCTCAATTACATCGCATGTCTACGGAAAATGGGATGCCAATTGAAGAGTTAGAGAAGATGGGTAAGGAGTTGTTTACTGATGCAAGACTTCAAGAGATAAAAGCTGAAGCTAAAGCAGCTAACAAAACCTTCAGACAATACTTCGAACCAGCCTACCAACGTTACAAAGAAATGATGGGTAGGAATTGGCAAGACATGAGTGCTGATGAGTTCTGGGGTCCACTTGAAGAATTAAGTAAGGATAAGCTAAGTGGTCATGAGATATGGGCTGCAGGTGAAAACCTATTAGCTGCTGATTTAGTTAACAGTGCTTTATTTAAAAACCTAAGAGATCATGCATTAGCTGCTAGAGAGATCAACAACTTTGGAGATGTCTTTGCAGTTGATGGTCCTATGAAAAAGATAGGAGATAAGTTAGTTATTGGATTAGGAAACGTCAAGAAGAGCCGATACCTATGGGGTGTCATGGGTCGGAAGATGAGAAAAGGTGTGACTGTTTCTGATACTGATGTAGCTAAGAGACTAGCTGATATCCAT
>Ga0066856_10000979_pt1 | contig 10970 bp, 10 predicted proteins | sample ETNtaG_5_FD_65605 | JGI IMG/M metagenome (GOLD analysis project Ga0066856, IMG submission 65605) | Marine microbial and viral communities from oxygen minimum zone, Eastern Pacific Ocean - ETNP201406SV205 | ecosystem: Environmental > Aquatic > Marine > Oceanic | place: Pacific Ocean: Eastern...
ATTGGAAACCGCCAGAGAAGAAGAAAGACTTTGCCAACGACTTTTCTTCCCCAATAAAAAGAAAGTGTCTGTCTTCTGCAACGGGGTCTGGCCCAACTCAAAGCTCTCTTTTGCGCGAACGAACGAGAGACGACACAAAGAGCAGGAGCGGCATCTTTTTCTTCGAGACGACTTTTATCATCGTTATCATCGCATTCTCGAACAACGACGACAACGAAGAGAGAAAGAGAGAGAGAGCAATTTGTCAACACCGACGTTTTAGAAGCGGTTTGGGGAAAAACGAGAGGGGGGTAAAGACAACTCATCATCATCATCATCATCATCATCATGGACCACGTCTCGAGTGGCGCGGTCGGCGCAATCGTGAAGCAAATAAAAGATTTGCAGAAGAATCCGGCGGAAGGAATCACGGTGCGTCTTCTTTTTTTCGCCGGCGAAGCGTTGACGCGTAAAGACGCTCTTTTGCTTGACGCGAAAGAGAGAGATTGTGTCTGATGTCCGTCTCGTTACCCCTCTTTGATTTTGTGTTTTGTCCAACTCTGCTTTTTTCGCTCACCTTGCGCGAACGACGCTCCGCTACTTTTTTTGACAACACCAACAGGTAAAATTGACAGAATCGAACGTCAAAGACGTGTACGCAGAAATTCGAGGTCCAGAAAACACACCGTTTGAAAACGGTGTGTTTAAAATGAAGCTGGTGCTCCCCTCGGACTACCCGACGTCGGCGCCGAAAGGGTACTTTCTGACGAAAATTTTCCACCCAAACATACGACAACCGTCTGGAGAGATTTGCGTGAACACGTTGAAAAGAGATTGGAAACCAGATTTAGGATTGCGGCACGTGTTGATGGTAATCAGGTGTTTGATGATCGAACCATTCCCGGAGAGCGCGTTGAACGAGGAGGCGGCGAGGATGTTATTGGAAGAGTACGACGAGTATTTTGCCAGGGCGAAGATGTTTACGAAAATTCACGCGGCGAAAGCTGAAGAGGGTGGCGGGGCAACGACAAGTATGAAGAAAAAGAACACCGTGTTGGATACGAAGGATGGGAACTCGCTGTCAGAATCTGGGAAGGAAAATGGCAGCAGCGCCAAAGAAGGGAAAGAGGCATCTAGCGGAGGCGAAAACACAAACGTCAAGAAAGCGAAGAAGGTGGATAAGAAGAAGAGTTTGAGACGCTTATAAAATACCTTAGAGAGACGCGAGCAACCAACACTAATTGCATTCAAAATTATACGAGCATAGTCGATCGATACACATAAATAACACTTTTAATCGTTTTCATGTTTTCTTGCGAGTAACAACTGAACTCATTTTTTATACCGGGTGCATCAAATAACGCGGGTTCGATATATTCATATTTGTTTAATTTATCGTATATGTAATTTATAAAACAATCAATTCTACTTCATTTCCTACGTGCGCGAAAGATATCACACGATAGAAAGAAAGAACGAGAGCTTTTTCCAGCCCTTTCATTCACCTCTCTTTCTCTCTCTCCCTCTTTTTCTCTCCTTACTTATTCCTGATTCCCCCAGCTGACGTACTCCGCCTTGGTTTTCTTAAAGTCCGCCATTTCCCCTTCAATCTTCAACCCAGCGTCATCGCCACCAATAACCTCGTCAATCAACCCGTAATTCTTCGCTTCTAACGGCGACATGTATCGATCTCGATCCGTATCCGCGTCAATCTTCTCCACTGCTTGTCCCGTGTGAAACGCCATCAACTGGTTCAGTCGTCCTTTATGATGCATCATCTCCTTCGCTTGAATCTCGATATCCACCGCTTGACCACTGGCACCACCTAATGGCTGGTGAATCATAATTCTCGCGTTCGGCATGGACAATCTCTTCCCTTTCTCACCGGCGGTTAACAAAAACGCTCCCATACTCGCTGCCAAACCCATACACACCGTCCCAACCGGCGCCTCCACAAACTGCATGGCATCGTAAATCCCCATCCCGGCTGTCACCGAACCTCCCGGCGAGTTAATGAACAACTTGATTTCTTTTTTGGAGTCTTGTTGGTTCAACAAGAGTAACTGAGAAATGACCGCGTCGGCGATGAAATCGTCCACTTGGTTCCCGAGCATGACGATTCTTTGCCTCAAGAGCATTTGAAAGGGATCTCCGGCTTCCGATCGCGGAACAACCGCGCCACCCGCCACAGTTTGCGAGCGCACGTCTCCCGTGGCGGACGAAAACATCTCGTACCCGGACGCGTCCACGATGGACCCTCCCGGTGGAACGTACAGTTCATCCGCCGCGTTCGATTTCACGCAGATCTCTCTTCGCCCTCGTGTCACTTTGCTTGGTCTTCGGGGTTTCAACGCCAAACGATGATGTAATAGTTCACGAGAACTTCTTTCGTGCTTCTTTTGCGCCGGTTTTGTCGCCGCCGAACAGACGCTGGTTGCCAAAGCGCTGCCTGCCATCGTTCTTCTTCTTCTTCTTCTTCTTCTTCCGCCTTTTAAGGAGTGCGTGCGACACTTGTGTTGGTATCGTGTGGCTTTAATTCGTTTTTAAAAGGAGGCGGGAAATTTCCGATTCTTCTCCCCAAAAGATAACATCTATTTAGGGTTTTAGCGAGTCCTTAAATGTCAACACTTCGGAAAGGGCCCCCCTTTGGAAAAAGCGAGAGACATGACTGCCTCCTTTGAAGGAGGCTTTAAAAGCGACGACGACGACGACGACGACGACGACTTGACGGAGCCCCCGCGACGACCACCCGGTGAGCAAAGATGAGCGAGACAACACCAACAACACCAACCCCTAAATACCAGCCGGCGTACCTCTCGGAAGCGCAGAAAGCGGAGGAAGCGCGGCTGAAAGGGAACGATTTCTACAAGCGGAGGAGATATCACGACGCCATCAACTGTTACTGCGATTCGATCAACATTCACCCGACGTCGTCGGCGCTGTCGAACCTCGCGATCGCACTTTCCGGCGCGGGTCCGACGCAATATCGACTGAATGTTGTGCGATGCGTACTCATGTCCCTATCGTTGGAACCAGACAGAGTAAAAGCGGTGGAGAAATTGAACACGGAATTGACGTTGTCGGGAGATATCGAAGCAGCGGCGAGCATGGCGAGCGGCGAGATGATGAAAAGTATGGATGGGTTTACACCAAAGAGGGTGCGGGAGTGTTTCGAAAAGATGCAAAAGGAAAACGTGTTTCCGAGGAAGTGCGAAGAGAACTTGAAGGATTTAAGCGCGTGTCTGAGACAGGTGTTTATAGGGAAGGAAACCGGGAACGGATGTTTTCGCGCCGGCGATTTCGAGGAGGCCAAAAATGCGTATACGGCGGGGATAAACGCAGCGAGGGCAGAATATTCTAAGATTGTAGATGATGGCGATATGAAACGGGCTTTAACCCCTGGCGTGTCCATTTTGCTTTGCAACCGCTCGCTGATGAAATCAAAATTGGGCGATTTCCAAGGCGCGTTGGATGATGCGAATGAAGCTATGCGAGCCGTGTTAGACGGCGACGTGTGTTACGTCAAAGCAATTTTGCGCAAAGCAGATGCTCTGAAGAAACTTAAAAAGTTCGATGACGCCTTTGAGGCATACTTTGTGTGCTGGACCAGATTACCGGGCGATGCAAACATCGCCAAGGAGCTCAACGAGTGCGTCGAGAAATCTCAAACAAAAAGGTCGGAAAAAGATTTTAAAGCCATAGCCGGCCCAAGGGCGTGTTCAGATATGAAAGAATACAACACTTTGATTAAAAATTATGAGCTGGTACTAATCGACTTTCACGCGAAATGGTGCGGTCCGTGCAAACAAATAGCCCCAGCATATGCCGCCATGAATTTAAACAAATACCGCAGCGTTCTCTTTCTCAAAGTAGACGTTGACGAGGCACAAGAGATCGCCGCGAGAGAGGAAGTTCAAGCCATGCCAACATTTGTCCTCTACAGATACGGTGTGAAAATGGACGTCATGCGAGGTGCAGACGTGAGTGCGTTAGATTCGATGGTTAGCCGATGGACACAAACCGTTTAGGATAAAGTAGCAACCAAAATTTCTTCTTCCTCTTGTACAATGTTGTCGTCGAGAATGCTGGCAACAAACGACGCAAGCTCTGAAGACATGTATTCTTTGTTTTTTTGTTCTTCCGCGTTGTCCATCGATGATGACCCGCTTAAATTTGATTTTTTTGAGTCCTTAAATTTAGAGTTTTTGGACGACGACGACGACGACGACGACACGCGAGAGAGATACAAAAAAGAGAGACGAGACGGATGGAGGAACACCGCCACCACCACCGCGACAGTTCTCCGGCGCTGGCGACTTTGACGACGACGGCGACGCGTTTTCGACCACGCGTCGCTCTCGCCGTTTGTGTCGCGCTTTTTGTCGTTTTTGTCGCGCTCGGAAAAGGCGCCGAAACACTCGAGGCGATGGCGGTTGCCGCCACGGGGAGAGATGAGTCCGTGGTGGAGTATAACTCGGACTTGGCGAAAGCGCACGGGACGGACGCGCCGGGAATCTTTAGCGGAGGAGGACTCGTGGATAAGATGAAGGAATTTAAGGGGAAATGGGCGCGCTTTAGTAGCGTTGTTTTGAGGAGGGGGAGAGAGAAGATTATGGTAGACGATGAGGAAAGCATCGATGGATTATCCGTTGTGGGTCAGACGACGAAGAACAAGAACAAGAACAAGAACAAGAGACAAGACGAAGACTCTGAAGATTTCGACGAGGAAGAAGAATCTACCACGAACGCGGACGACCCTTCTCTATTGAAAGTAGTATTACCGAAATCGTATGAAAAAGCGTTACGGAGAGACATCGAGAAGATGTTACAGAAGATGCCAAAGTTTACGAATGTGACGCTGAGGTTGTCCGGGTGTTTACGTGGAGACGACGCGTACTCAAGGGGTAGTGATAGTTTTGGAGATGGAGGCGTATCGAGCGCGAAAGTGCCTGAATTGGAAATCTTCCCGAATGCGAACGTAAGGAGTTGGCCTGGGGTGAATACAGATATGGATTTTCACGACGGTAAACTGGATGAAGTTTTAGGCATCGCGGCTTCGGCAAGCGCGAGGAGTGGTTTTTTTCGCACCGAAGAGGATAAAAAGATAAATGCGCTGCCGACGTGGTATAAGCACGAAAATGGCGATGGTGGCGTGTTTGGTGATGATATGGTAAACGAATATGGTCAGTTTGATAGAGTTAATAGAGACGCGATTGGATCGTGCGCGAGGAAGATTTCGGCGACCAAAGCGGTCGAGGTGCACAAGAAAGAAACAGTGTCACAACGAAACGCCGTGAAAGCGATCGATTATCACGACAAAAACCAAGTGGATACTAACGGTGATGAAAATAGCGAAAGTAAGAAAATACAAAGGCGTAAACGTATTGAAAATTTAGCAAACGACCCGTGGTTCATGTTCGTCGGAGACTCGACAACTCGACATCAATGGAAGACGTTGTTGAACACGTTGAGAGAGCAAGGCTATCGAGTCGCGGCATCTAGCGTGAGGTGGAAGAAACCAGCGGATATGGGAAAGAAAGGTGTGGATCCGTCGAAAGAGGCGTTGAAAAATCGCAAGCGAGACCAAGATGTTATTCTGATAGATAAGAAGAACTACGATAACGTCCTCGTTTTGAGTTTACGATTTTTAGTTGGAAACCACGTGGCTAAAGCGGCGGCAACGTGTGCCGATTTCGTGTTGAATCACGATTACGTGGAAGATAAATGGCCAGTACCTGAGTTTACCGTTAGTGACAACGGGAACGATGAGCATAAAGAAAACAAACATTTTGGTCTCGGTGACCACGAAGCGAAATTCGAGACGCAAGCCCGTTCACTTCTACGCGGTCGCATGCCGGCAGGGACACAGCCAAGCGTAATCATTTTAAACAGCGGATTATGGGAACTTCCTTCTATGATTCGAGAACGTCAATCGGAGTTTCCTTTGAAAACAGTTGGTCGGCGCAACCGTGCCCAATTTAAACCAAAGTTTACCGAGTACGAATCCGAAATGTTTTACGCCAGCAGACTGTCGCAACTCATGCGCGTGTTTTCGCCATCTGTGTGCGGATTCTTCAACACGCTTTTGTGGAGGTCCACATTCAACTCGCAAAAGAAACATAAATCAAATGGCGAGTACGTTGCGAGATTTCACGAGCACGCCATGTGCGAAGCGAGGAAGAATGGCGTGAAAGTTATCGACGGATATGCCATTCATAATAAGCTCGGGAACCCGAACAAAATGATTTTAACAGCTAAAGTCCCCAAAGAGGACAAAGTTCACCCGTCGGATGACACGCAAAGAGTAGTAAACCAAGCTATGTTTTCCTTTTTGTGTCCTGTCTACACGAAAGAATTAAGTATAGAGTAGCGATAGATTTTAATATGCACGCACATAGAAAGCAAAAATACAAGCAAAGATTCAAATTAATAGCGCTTGCCCAACTCAGAAGCAGGGACGATTTTATACCGATATACAGTCGCTGAAACTTCAACGACAACCCTGTACTCCTTTTCGACTTGTTCGGGCGCTAAACCAATCGGCAACGTAAACTTCTTCAACCGCCCGAAGAAGTTCAGCTCATCTTCCTTTAACGAATCTTGGTTGTCTCCTACTCGGTCTATACTAACCGCGTTTTCATTCTTTGGCGGCCAATCGCACGATGGCCCAGTTTTTTCTACATTGTTGCCATTATCTACCGGACAATTTTCGTCTGGCATGCACGACGGATCGACATTTTCGTTATTCTCCACGACCCCCCACGTGTATAAATTGTTCGTTCGTTTCACGGCGACGTATTCGCCGACGTTAAACGTATTCGTCGCGGAAAAGTGAAACCTGTAATTACTATCGCTACCAATCCACCCTGCGCCTAATCGTCGACCATTGATATTCATACCCAAAACGCTCCTGTCCATGTTCTTATTATTACCATCCACCTCCGGCGAAGTCCCGACTAACGACTCCGTTTTACTCGGCAACACCGATTTCTGATTAATCGGCACGCTTACCGCGCTAATCGCATCCCACAAAGTGTTGCTCGCATCTTTTGGCAGATCCAACGCCTTTGTGGCGCTTTCACTCAGCACGTCAATCTTAACCACTGTCGCGTCTATGTTCCCCGTCGTGTTATCTAAATTGGCCGTCGTCGTCGTCACCGAACTACACGCCCTTTCGATGGCATCCGCCGATCGAATCACGGCCTGGCACGCGTTTATCACGTTCCTACATGCCTTGGTAACTTCTTTGAACGCGAACAAAGCGGCGAAAAGAACGCTCAACACCGTGGCGCAAAACATGGAAACGAGAACCAACAGACCCGCTGGTGGGACGACTTTCTCCAATGCATAAAACGACCGATCGATGTATCGCATGGTCGCTCCGTTTTCTCGATACCCCGCGTTTTGTTGTTGTTGTTGGAAAATTTTATTACTGTTCCCGAGGTCAGAGATGCACGGCGACAGCGGATGGTTCCAGCCGTTCGACGATGCTTCCGCGTGTACAACAGCTCTTCTCTCGCGTTTTGGGAGTCTCTGTGCCGACTTCAAATTCAGTGCGGCGGTCCTTTTCATCGAACCCGTGGACGTCAATCGTTGCCTTCCAGAACACGATGACGACGACAACAAGAACAACAAGGAGGAGGAGGAGGAGGAGGCGTGGAGCGACGACGTTTGTCTCGAATGAGCCAGCGCCGGTCGCATCGTTTTGTTTTTGCGAGTGTGTTCCAAAATTGAAGATTTGGAAGAAGAATTGGAAGAAAAAGAAAAAAGAAGAAAAAACGAAGAGAGACTCAGAAAATAACGCGCAGTGTATCGATTTAATTCAAGTCTTCTTCCCTCTGTTTCTCAGACTCTCGTCTTTTTTCTTCAACGCTTTCGCTCGCTCGCGACGTTGGAGCACGGTTTCTCTGTCCAACTTTACGCCTTCCAAATGTTCTTTACACGCTCGGCGAATGACGTCGCGTTGAATCTTTTTCCGCGTGTTGGATTCTTCGTCCGCAAAAATGATTCTTTTAACCCTTTCAGAGAGATCCAAGTAGTTGGCGTCTTGTTCGTCAAATTTGCGCCGTTCGGTTCGGGCGCGAAGATTTTCCAAGTGTTTGCAAATGTCAAAATTTTCCACCTTTTCATATGTCACCAAACGTCTCCCCCATGTGGGCGAAAAGTTTTGCAAGGAGTGTGCGACAACCTTTAAACACGGGTGTGACGGGAAATCTGTCTCCGGGCTCTTTTGTTGCACCTCTGCAGGAAGGAAAAAACACATGCGTCCACCAACTGGTAATGTTTTTGCGGAGAGATCCATCAAATCGTCCATAATTTCCGAAAGCGGGTAGTTAACCGTGGACGGGATATGTTTGTCAAATCCCTCGTCGATGTCTTTTTCAGCGTTTATCATATCTTGTTCCGATTTACCTCGCTTGCCGCCGAACTGTGATTTGCGACCACGCTCGCGTATGCCGTAAGGTGGATCGGCCACGATACCTTGGAAGGCACCTTCCATCTGTTTAATGCGCAATTCTATTTTGTCTAAATCTAATTTGTCGCTCCTACCACTACCACTATTACTATCGCGATACCTACTCTCTACTTCATCATCTACAACTTTCAGAAGAGGCGATTTGTGCACGTCCCCACGAATGAGAAATAAGGGTTTGTTGAACCCATAATCCTTGAAATTCGTAATGACGTCTAACTTCTTTCCCGTTTTCGCGTCCACTTTACCAAACTCCAACACCCTCGGATCGATTTCAAAGCCGCACGTGAAACACCCGAGCTCCGCGGCGGCTAATAGTACGCTTCCAGTGCCACAAAATGGATCTAAAATCGGTGCACCTTTTCCTCTTTCTGCTTTCACCATGTTACACATGATCAGCGACATGTTTGCTTCCATTGACGTCGGTCCTAAATATTTCCGTTTCTTCAAATCTAATAGATTTAAATGTTTCCTCGATTGGTCTTTACCCACGATCCTTCCGAAATACATCCGTACGCCCTCGAATCCTAAATCAATCTGCGATGTCGATTTCACCTCTACGGATAAAAATTCAACACTCGGCGCGTCTAAACTCACCTTTGCTTTCGGCTCAAACGCCCCGGGTACTAAATTCGATAATCTTCGCGTCACTTCGCTCCTTCCGTTGCTCTTCCCAACGCCAAAGTCGCAGCACGTCAATTTATACGTCATCGAATCCTCCAACCACGATGCATCTTTACCTTCTTTGACGCTCAATCTTAACGATTCATCATTTATCCCGTGGCCCCATAAGTGCACAATATATTTCACCAGCGATGTTCGCGAGGCAATCTGTTCGGCGACGGCGTCGGAGGGTAAATACACTAACCGAACCGGGTTGAATTTGGATTCTACTACTACTACTACTTCTTCTTCTTCTCCTTCTTTCTTGTCTTTGCGCGCATCGGTATCACTCCACGCAGGAACCCATTTCAAAGGCAACGGGCATCCGTACAAATTTGCAATCGCTTCAAACTCTTGTTCTCTGCTCATTCGATGAGGCGCGTCGTGGTGTCAGTAAAAAAAACAGGCGCGTACATTTCCCCTACACGAGGGAGATACAAAAAAGAAACGCGAAGACGAGTCCCCCAACGACGATGTGTTCGTACCGAAAGTCGAGCAGTTTCGTGTGGAAATAAACGAGATAGATGCGCCCAGTCTCCATCTCAATTTCGTATCGGCAAGTATTGAAGGGAGAAAGGGAGTGAGAGAGAGAGTGTGTGTGTGTGTGTGTGTTCTCCTGTCTTCTCCCGCCGTCAAAAAAATGAAGAGTTAAAATTGTGATACGCGCGCAGATGAAACAAATTATGCGTACATGTACTCCATCTCTCATCACTACTCAAGCATTCTCCTCCATGGTTTCCATCTCTCTCGTTCTTCGGGCCAAATGTTTGACGATATCATACCCTATTCTTGTCACAGGCATGAAGTGCACGCCTGCCGACGCCGGGTGGCCGAGAGCGGAAACTGCACTCAGTTCGCATCGTTCGAAAATCCAATCGCGGTATAAAGCGGTGGTCATTTCGTTCTCTTTTTGTTCGTATTCACGAGCGAGTTTAGCTATGGATGAACTCGTGGAGGATAGGATATCAACAAATTGATCCTCTCCGTAGACAAGTTTGGCCCAAAACTCAACGTCTTTTCTATTCGCAGGCGAGCATGCACCAATAACTAACGATGCGCTACTGTTATCGCTATTACTAAACTGTGAAGAAGAAGGTACATTGAGTAACCCTCTCATTTTTGCATTCTCCACCCACTCGTGACACCTCTCGTAATCAAAAAACGGTTGCGTGATTACCAACTCCGCCCCGGCGTCCACTTTCTGCTCCAAATACTCCGCCGAAACGTCCTCCGTATTCGGATTGGCTACGACTGCAAATTTCACGTGATCTGGCATGCCCCCTTTCATTCTCATTTTCTTCGCAATTTTGAGCATTTTGAGCGCGTTGAGATCCTTTTTTGCATTCCTTTTTCCATCTCCACTCACGAACAACACGTGACTGACGTCTTCGCACCCGAACGCGAACGCGACCATCTCCAACTGCCTTTTGAATTGATTTTCAGCATCACCTTTTCTCGTCGTAAACATCGACGCGCTCAGCGTTTGCACGTGTTTCGCCCTCCCGAACGCTTTCTTCTCTTCCTTGCCCACGTTAACGCACCGAGGTGGAACCAACGCGGGTTTACTTTCATCTTCATTATCGTTGTCATCATCATCGTCGCGCTTTTTCTCGAACACCGGCACGTTCGGGTGCACGACGTGAGTCCATCGAACGGACTCGAACGCGCGCGACTGCGCGGACCATTTCAAAAACGGAGACCGCTCGAGAGACACGAACGCACTCGACGACGTCTTGTTGGCATTTAGCAACAACGCTCTGAACGACGACGACGCGGACGACGACGCGGACATCCGTCGCGTTTGGTAAAGGCGATTTTTTTTTTCATTTTACGTCGAAGGAAAATATCTCAAGAG
>Ga0066856_10000981_pt1 | contig 10963 bp, 8 predicted proteins | sample ETNtaG_5_FD_65605 | JGI IMG/M metagenome (GOLD analysis project Ga0066856, IMG submission 65605) | Marine microbial and viral communities from oxygen minimum zone, Eastern Pacific Ocean - ETNP201406SV205 | ecosystem: Environmental > Aquatic > Marine > Oceanic | place: Pacific Ocean: Eastern...
TGCAATTATAGGAGAAAATTCCCAGATATACGAGTGGCCCGATCCAATGGGATATACTCCAGAAAAACTACTGCTTTGATCACCTATAGAACCAAAGTTGTAAAATCTACACAATACACGATTGCCCGAATGGTCACCGTATTTTCTATCTTCCCTACCTAAAATCTTTGCTGGAGCTGATCTGTTATTGAACAATTTCTTTTTAGGATAATTTTCTGAATTGCTATAATCATAAGACAGAAAATATAAAATAATGATTATAAATCTTTTTATCATGCTATCGGAAAGAGAGTGAGAGTCCAAACTTTATCTGTCTTGGTGCTGAATAATATGAGGGTACAATTAGGTATTCATCTAATGTATTTAGCATTGGACCACTATATTGTGGTGTATAACTCGGGATAAGAGAATAGGATGAACGACCTGTATCACCATATACTGTAAGTTCATTTCGGATATCAAATAGATTATAGATATTGATATTTGCAGATAACCGAATAGATTTTGATATCTGAAAGTTATAAAAACCTCTTAGATCTACATTATATGTGGGAGGCTTGCGCCCATTATTCTCGAACGAAGTTCTCTGACCATCTGCATTTGTTGTTGTGTATGGAAATCCACTTCCGTAATTGAAAACCAGACTAAGACCAGATACTTTTGTTGGGTGAAATGTTAGTGAACCATTAAGTGTATGTCGCTGATCCCAATCAAGAGGAACCAACATCTTTTCTGGCTCAATATCAGATTGTTCATCATAGAAGGCTGCTGTAGGATCTGATGCATTTCCCTCTGAAATAGAAAAGGTATAGTCCAAATTCCCTGATATATTTTGCCTTGATCTCTTTGATAGTGCCACTGTAATACCCTTAGAATTTGCATGGTCTTTATTCACATACACACCATACCTGTCTCCGGCAATGAATGAATTCTTTATCTCAGATGAATTGAGATTTCTAATATCTTTAAAATATCCAGTTACCTCAAGGCCTATATCTCTACCAAACTGCTGAGAAAATCCTACCTCATACTGCGTTGTGCGCTGTGGCTCCATATCTGCATTCCCCATTGTAGAGTTTATACCTGATGCTGCGGGGACCTCAAACTCAGGATTGTCATATATGTAACTAAAACTTGGGTTTTGAAAAAAGTGTCCATACGAAAAGTGCAGATACCCTTTATCTGTTATTGGAAATGCCAAAGCAAATCTAGGGCTTAACTGTCTTTTTGCTTTTGCATATCGGTACCAGGGGTCACCGTTAGCATTTGACCTGATTCTTTCGGGTTCTGTTTTTAGATTGTCATACCTCATCTCATTTTCAGAGATTTCACCATCCCCATTAGAATCTTTCCATTTATTTATTGGTTTAACAGGAGAAATATAGTTAGGATCCTCAAAGTCATTTAGCGTCCAGAACTGAGGATCAAAATAGTCATACCGTAGACCTATATTCACAACTATATCATCTGTCTCTATCTTGTCCTGAATGTATGCTGAAAATTCTATTGGATTACGACCATCCAGTGGATCACCTGACCATATTGTATCATTGGTATTAGGATCAATATTATATGTTAAGGAAAATGGATCTATCATTGACTGAAAGGAATCATGGATAGTATTATCCTCAGGGTCAGCCACCATAGGTAAGTAATTTGTATAGGCCGATTGTAATACAGAAATATTGTTATAATTAATTAATGTTGACCTGTATTCAGTGCCTAGTTTGACCTGGTGCTCTGAATTGATCTGACTTACAATCTCTGCCTTCCATGTTTTGACATTGGACTTCCTATTGTATATGTCCATATACTTTCCACCAACTTCAAAATTATTTCCAGTTGCATACTCTAGAATACGAGGATCAGTATCATAGATAGAAGACTGAAGTGTATCATAAGACCATTCATTATCAAAGGAAAGAGTATCAAGTACCTTATAATATTTTTCATTATCACTCAAATGCGTACGATAATGATTTGTAGAATTTGAAAACATAAAATTTGCGAAGGTGGATCTATTAATCGAAACATCAGCACGTAGAATATCGCCTAACCTAGTATTAAATGAAAAAGGACGACCATCAGGATTCCACCTGTAAGAATGAGAATATGACTGAGATACAGTATTACTAAACATCCTATTATATCCAATTTTAATTTTGGGTGTTGCGCGCCAACTCAGCTTTGCCTGATATGTATCTTGTGTACTCCAATTCATGGATACTTTATCAAAATTACCTGCTGATCTTCTTTCATTTATCACAGTGCGTAAGCTATCTTGGTATGATGTTGGTGACCATAGAGATATATCTGGCATATAACCATCTCCTAAACCAACCGCAGTGTCAATCAAAAAAATATTATAACTCTCTTCCCAGATGTAAGACTCAGGATGAAATACTCTTTCACCAAAAAGGTAGCCATTGTTTGTCTTTTTTCTACCAGACAAAAAGAATGATAACTTACCAGGAATTACAGGTCCCTCTATATTGGCTTTTAGGTCTGATATATTATTCCAGTCTACTTTATCAACCTCTGGAAACAGATCATCCTTTGCAATAAAATAGTCCCCCATATTGGCGGAAAATGATCCAGAATATTTTGAGAAGTCACCATCTTTAGTAATGATATTGACTATTCCAGACATAGCTTGACCATATTCAGCGTTAAATGTTCCGCTTATAAATTGTAACTCTTGGATAGAGTTATTTTCAATCTCAACCGCCATACTCAAATTGTATGGATCCGTTACGGTAATACCATCAACCATATAAGATATCTCACCTCCTCTGCCTCCGCGAACATGTATCTCACCTCCAGTTGTCACAACCCCAGCCTGTAGAGCTATAACATCTTCAAACTCCTCAACGGGTAACATCTCGACCTCATCACTGCTTATATTTGCCTGTGAATATGTAACATCAGTCTGTATCATTGGTCTCTCTGCCTGTACCACAATCTCTTCCATATCTACACTACTTTCTTGTAGTTGCCCATCAAGCGTAGTCGTAAGATCAACACGGATGCGTACATTATTCATGACAAGAGTCTGGTACCCTATCATACTAAACCTTACATTATATGAACCTGGTGGCAACTGTAAAATAAAGAAACTACCGTCAGAGTCTGTGGCAGCACCCAAAACAGTACCCTCTACCATAACATTTACACCAATGAGAGGATCTCCAGTGGTTTTGTCAGTTACTCGACCAGATAATTTTCCAGTTGTTCCTGATAGAAGTATCTCTGATATTACCAGAAACAAAAAGAAAACGTATTGGTATCTTAGATATGATGACATATCTTTTCTAAAATAATAATATTGTTATAGACGTCTTTCTATTTTACAAGGATTAACTTTTTCATAGAGCGGAAGTTCTCTGTTCTCATTTCGTAGAAATACATTCCTGAAGGAAGAGAACTGCCTTTATCATCTAGACCACGCCATTTTATATTGTATGATCCAGTATCCAAATTTTTGTTTAAAAGCGTTGCAACTTTTTTACCTACTAAGTCATAAACACTGACTTTAACCACTGAATTTTCTGCAATATCAAATTGAATATTTGTCTCGGGGTTAAATGGATTTGGATAATTCTGGTGCAATGCATATTGAACCGGTGTAAAATCAGATTCATCCATACTCAGAGCCACACCAACACCAACCTGAACAGTAAATGAAGCCTCGCCAGACTCAACCAATAGAGCATCTTGAGCAGTAAAATTATCATAGACTCCAAATGCACCAATCTCTACACCAATTGAGTCCATTGTAGCACCATAATATTTCACAGTTCCTTTATAGGGTGAGACTGTTAACCATGTAAATTCATCCCCTGCTTTTACATGAACATTATCCAGAGCCACACCATATGCCCAGTTTCCACCACAGTCTGTATATTGGAGACCAATTTTAAATGAAGCTGCATCACCTACATGTGGATCTAAATTATACATATAAGATGCCCAGTTCCATCCACCAGTGCGAATACCATCCTCAGCAAGCTGCCAGTTTAGACCGTTATCGATCGAAACATGGACAGTAAAATCATCTGAATAAGTAGATGTACCACCACACAGTCCACTGGGAGCAGCAAAAAATAAATCAAATAATAAAATAGAGTGTCCCCCCATAGATAGTATCTCATCAGATACTAACATCGCAGAAGCTGAACCATCATAACTTGCTGCATCATCATCAATATAAGCAACCATTCCAGCTCCTTCAGGGATCTCCAAAGGGAAATATTGAGCAGATGATAGATCAGGATCTCCAACTACCCATAGGCCTGATTCATCAGTAAAAGACCCAAGATTGCCTTCATTAAAATTAACAGAGAATATATCCAAAGCAGCCTGGACGTTTGCAATCTCTAGTGAGGTTATTTCGAATGGTGCATCACTCTCACCAAAATTTTCTATACTCAATATTTGTTCACTATAGTCTCCTGCCGCTAACCTATCAAAACTGACTGTGGCTGGGGATACACTAAAGTCTCCTACTGGAACCTCACATACAATCGTACTTGGTTCTGACTCAGAGCCATCAGCTAATAACGCAGACACCTCAAAACAATATTCAGTACCATTTGTAAGCCCAGTTACAGAATACTCTACTTCTTGTGATGTTCCTATCTCAACACCATCCATGTAAATCTTATAGCTTGCTGGTGCAGTACAAAGATCTCCAGCCCCAGAGTTTGTCCCAGATACAACTATTTGATCTACAAACCAAGTCTCACCATATCCTGCCGTGCATGAATAACGAAAGGCAAACTGGACTACACCACCAGTGTAGGCTGAAATATCAATAGCATTAAACCAAAACTCATCATCCACTGTTCCAGGAATAGATTCATAGACAGATGTCCAGGAAACACCGCCATCATTTGATAGTTCCAAGTGGTTACTCGCTGATGCATCTTCACCGTAGTTATAAGTTTCTATAAATTCTACTGTCGCATTTGAATAAGCTGACAGATCAACGGTGCCAATTAACCTACTCTCTACAGGATCACTTTGAGCTGAATAACCAGCATATGCGCTAAAATTATCATTACCACCAGATTCACATGGATACATGCCAGAGCTACAATCAGTTGAACTGCCATCACTATCCCTAAACCAACCGCCAGAGGCACTGGTCTCATCATGCACAACCTCCATTGCTGTCGCTGCACCCTCACATGTGAGAAAGCATTCGTTAAATAAGACTTCACCATAATTGGTTCCTTGATTCCATGATAGGTCTACCCTTTGGTCATAGAACACTGTCTCAAGCTGAGTCGGTGAACAAATATTTTGCGCATTTAGACTGGGAAAAAAAACTACTAATAGACTAAAACTAAGATAACGATTGGTCATATATAATCCTCATGAAAATAATAGTTTAAACTAAGTTTGAAAAATATACAATATTGTACCTGTGGCGATTTGGTAGCAAAAAGTATAAATCAGCTATACAATAAATATAATTAATGATAGGCAATAATAGAATAATTAAATGCTGTACAATAACCTACTAAATTGGCTAAAATTTGGTTAATAGATATTTATATAAATAATAATGAGACTAATAAATCTTTTAATCCTCTTTATCTCTCTGCAATTTGTCTTCAGTGCGTCTACTAAAACATTAGAAGGTAGCAAAGTAAAAAACAATCGCATAAAAATGTTAAATGGGAAATATGCAAAGCTATACGACTTTAATAAAGAGGGTCCAATGATAGTTAATTTCTGGACTACATGGTGACCAAACTGCGAGATGCAGGCTGCATATCTTAATCAAATAAGTGAAAATTTTGGTGATATAGGTTTAAAAATATTAGGCGTTAATATTAATTCACCCTCAATTATTAATCAGGTTAGACCCTGGACAAACAAACGAAAAATAAACTTTGATATTTCACTTGACCCAAGTAAAAAATTAGCTGACCAATTTAATGTCAGAGGACTACCCACCCTTTTTCTAATTGATAAAAATGGTACAATTCTTAAAGAATTCTCGGGTTTTACAAATGGATATGAAGAAGATTATCTTAAAGAGATAAGGAAATATCTAGATAGCGAAAATATCACCTACGGTGATTTTGAGTTTGAGAAACACAACAAGATAAGAAAAGATGTGTCTATAGATATTGATTTTTAGATTTTAGTCTAAATTTTCATTTTCCAAAGCAAGATCAGTTATCATATATATTTTCCACTTTTTCCATCTCTTTATAATTCGGTAGGGATAACTATTCTCACCTCTATAAAAATGATACAGAGATCTACCTCTACTAATAACTCTGCCACCATCATCAAGTCTGGAAAATAAAGCATCTACAGTACAGAGTTTAGTATCAGGATCATCCCAAACTGGTGCAATCTCAATCTCATCTATCCTAGTCTTAGTAAAAAAAGATTTTGGAGACTTAGTCCATTTCCTAAATAAATCATCTAGCTCATCCTTACTTCTTAACACAATAGGCTGATTTGTACCATAATGCAGAGTGCATCTATCGTGATCAAAGAAGTTTGAGATCTCATTGATATTTTTGCCATCAACAGCTCTTATATATTCTCTAAAAAAAGTTTCCATGCCATCATAGTCATCAAATTTTTTGGTGTTCTGACCAAATAAATAACAGAATAGTAGAAACGGGGTAAGATAGAATATCCTCTTCATAGATATACCTAGTAATTAATGTTAAATAAAGCTAAGTAGATTAATTAATTTATTCACTATTAATATTTAAACTAGAATTATTTAAATTAATGACATCACTCAGTTTGAATGTATTAATTATGAAAAGTATAAGCAAAATTTTCCTTATCTCCCTTTTTACACAGTTCCTTCTTGTGGAAACTTTACAAGCAAAAAAGGTAAAGGATAGTCGTGTAAAAATGCTAAATGGGGAATATGCAAAGCTATCTGACTTTAATAAAGATGGTCCGATGATAATTAATTTTTGGACTACGTGGTGACCATTCTGTGAAAGGCAGTTGGCCTATCTTGATCAATTAAATAAAAATTTTAGTGATGCCGGACTTAATGTTCTTACTGTTAATACAAACAAACCAAATATCCTAAATCAAGTAAGACCCTATATAAATAAAAGAAAATACAAGTTTCCTGTTGCAGTTGACCCTAGAGGAAAACTCGCTAAACAATTTGGAGTTATGGGGTATCCTTACCTATTTCTGATTGATAAAAATGGTTCTATTATTTATAAAGCAGCAGGATACGAAGATGGCCAAGAAGATACATACCTAAGTGAGCTGATGAGATATCTAGATGGCGAGAATATTTCTTATAATGATTTTAAATATGAGAAACAAATTTCTGAGAAAAAAGAAACTAGTATTAACCTTGATTTTTAGCTTTTAACTGCTCGATTCGAATCCAATTTTCTATTTAAACTTATTTTAAGCTAACAACACTTGCCTTGATTATTCACTATTAGGCTTGGGGCCTTGTAAAAACCGGCTCAAGTGGTGTCGATAAGGAAGAATCATAGCTATAACCACCTAAATTAAAACTCAATATATCGTTTTTATCAATGATTCTATTTTTAATAATATAACGCGCCATCATACCTCTTGCTTTTTTTGCAAAAAACGAAATCATTTTTAATTTCCCATCTCTTAACTCTTTAAACTGAGGCGTGATTACCTCTGCACCTAAAGTTGGATGGTCTATTGATTTAAAATATTCAACTGAAGCACAGTTGATAAGGACCTGCTGCTTATGCTGTTTAAGTTCTTTATTTAGAGACTTAGCAAGCGTATCGTTCCAAAAATCATAGAGTGAATTGCCCAAAATATTATTTAATTTAGTGCCCATTTCAAGTCTATAGGGTTTCATGAGGTCAAGTGGTCTTAGAACACCATATAGTCCAGAAAGGATACGTGTATTACTCTGTGCAAATTCTACATCCTTAGTATCAAGCGATTCGGCATCAAGGCCAGTATAAGTGTCACCTAAAAAAAAGTAAAGGGCTTCCATTGAAGTATCTTGGTCTGATACATCATTCCAATTTTGCATACGCTCCCAATTAAGGGTCGCTAGATTCTCGCTGATACCCATTAGTGACATTAGGTCACTAGGATCCATAGACTTAAGCTGCTCAACTAGAATTTTAGATTGATTCATGAATCTTGGAGATTGAAACTTATCAGTACGTGCGCAACAATCTTTTGAAAGTTTTTTTGCAGGTGAAAGTACTGTTATCATAAACTGAATTTAATAAGGTATACTAACTAATTAAAGGGTATCAGCAATAACATTATTGAGCCTATCAACAAATCCAGAAGGGTCTTCCAATTTTACTCCCTCTTGTATGAGTGCTTGCTCATACAATAACCAAGCTATATCATCGAAAGCTTTTTGTCTAGTTTTCTCTTTGAGCTTGATAACAATATCATGTTCAGGATTTATTTCTAATATTGGTTTTATTTCAGGAACATCCATCTGGCCCATTGAGCGCATCATTTCTTGCATTTGTGCAGTTGGATCGTTCTCATCAGCAACGATACATGATGGAGAATCATTTAGCCTTGAAGATATCTTTACATCTTTTACTTTATCACCCAACAACTTCTTGATTTTTTTCAATACAGGCTTTAATGATTTTTCAGTATCTTTATCATGCTTTTCAGAAAAATCTTCTGTTGCCCCACTCCGGTTTACAGATTTGAGATCTTTTTCATCATATTTTGGCACACCTGTAATAATGATTTCATCTATTTCATCATCTAGTATTAAGACCTCAATATCTTTTTTCTCATACATTTCTAGGAGCGGTGAATTTTTGAGTGATATTTGATTTTGACCAGTAATATAGTAAATAGATTTTTGATCATCTCTCATTCTTTCAACATACTCTCTGAGTGAAACAAGTCCATCACTTTTTGTAGATTTAAACCTTAATAAATCTGTAAGCGCCTCTTTATGCTCAAAATCTTGATAAACACCCTCTTTAATTAATCTACCATACTGCTCAAAAAACTTTGCATATTTGTCTTTATCTCCTGCTATGGACTTGAGTTTGTCTAATATTTTCTTTACAGAATTAGATTTTATTTTGGCCATAACACGATTTTGCTGCAGTATTTCACGACTCACATTTAGGGGAAGATCTGATGAATCTATTATCCCTTTTACAAATCTAAGCCATGGCGGTAATAATTCTTTGTCATCATCAGTAATGAAAACACGATTTACATAGAGCTTTACCCCAGGCTTATAGTCTGCCCTATATATATCTGGAGAAGCTTTTTGTGGAATAAAAAATAGGATCGTGAATTCAAGATTACCCTCAGCCTGAAAATGCACCCAATCAAATGGCTCATCCATATCACTAGTAAATGATTTATAAAATTCTTTGTATTCTTTATCTTTTATTTCACTCTTACTTCTGGTCCAAAATGCTTTAGCATCATTTACCTGTTCTGTCTTTAGTTTTTTACTCTTTTCTTTGCCTTCATCATCATACTCTATATCAGAGTATGTTAAAAATATTGGAAAATCAATATGGTCAGAATATTTCTTTATTAAAGTTTCTATCTGCCACCTGCTTGCAAATTCCTTTCCTTCATCGTTAAGGTGCAATGTGATTGAGGTGCCATTATCTTTTTTTACATCTTTATGAATTTCAAACCCTGATTGCCCATCACTTATCCATTTCCATGCTTCCTTATTTCCTGCCTTCTTACTAGCTACTTCTACCTTATCTGCAACCATAAAACTTGAATAAAAGCCAACCCCAAACTGCCCAATAAGTTGAGAATCTTTTTTGGCATCTCCCGATAATTTTGACAAAAAATTCTTTGTACCTGAACGCGCAATAGTCCCCAAGTTATCTTGCAAATCTTTTTTAGTCATTCCAATTCCGGAGTCTGTGATTGTCAATGTTGGATTATCACCCTCTTGAAATTCTATTGATACCTTTGGTTCATATTTAAGAGACTTGAAATCATCTTTTGTAAGTGTCAGATACCTTAGTTTATCTAGAGCATCTGAAGCATTGGAAATCAATTCTCTGAGAAAAATTTCCTTATGAGAATATAGTGAATGAATAATGAGTTTGAGTAATTGACTTACTTCAGTTTGGAAAGGTTGTTGACTCAAAGCTATCTCCTTTAATTATACACAATAATGCTAAAAAACCGTTTTTTCATGGGTCGGAAAATAAAGTTATAAATCATAAAAAATCCACTCAGAAACATTAAAATTTATAAATGAAATTCTAATAAAAAACCTATTGGCTTTATTAGTTAACTGATTTGGGTTTGCTCCCTGTAATCTCCCACTCAACAAGAGAAACAGGTATATTACCTGCATCATTAAATAATTTCATGAATTCTTTCATGACAAATGAACGACCCCTATCTTCTTGGGCTTTTGCATATTTAGTTATAAGACCTTCAATAACATACTTGCCTGTTATGTAACAGGTTCCATACCCTGGTTGTCTTAAATAAAGATGCTGTTCAAATTTAAGTAGATGAAGTTCTCTTTTCATCCACCCTCTTGGAGTCCATTTCACATGTACGTTACCAGCCTCTTCCATTGTCATCTGATTGGCGTGTGCGTATAGTGACCCTAGACCTCTTGCTGCACGTTGTGCTAGCATTATCCATACAATCTCTCTAGATCGAGGATTATTATCATATAAACCAGAGTGCATGAACATCTCTTCTACACCAGTTGCAATACCCTCACTTTTTGAATCAAAGATATTATAGAGCAGAGGACCTCTCCGAATTGGACTTGTATGTGGCTCATCTTTTACTTGTGCCAGATCAAACCAATGATAAAAATGTGAATAAAGTGGTAGAGGATCGTAGTGCATACCAATCTGAAAAAAATTTCGCTCCTTCTCTGGTACAAATTTGCCCATATGCTTTCTAAGAGCAGGCTCCATATTGGATTTTATATACATAATATCTTTATTTTTTAAAAATTCCATTAAAT
>Ga0066856_10000982_pt1 | contig 10962 bp, 13 predicted proteins | sample ETNtaG_5_FD_65605 | JGI IMG/M metagenome (GOLD analysis project Ga0066856, IMG submission 65605) | Marine microbial and viral communities from oxygen minimum zone, Eastern Pacific Ocean - ETNP201406SV205 | ecosystem: Environmental > Aquatic > Marine > Oceanic | place: Pacific Ocean: Eastern...
GATGGCTCTGCTCCTTTTAGAGGTCATGGTTTTCAATTTCATATTGGTACTATGAGATCAAAATCTCGTGGTTTCATAGAAATAATAGATAAAAACCCCTTATCTTCCCCAACTATTCAATTCAATTATTTAAAACATTCAGATGATTTGAAGGATTTTAGAAATGCAATAAAAATTTCCCGAAAAATTTTAAGTCAACAATCTTTCAGCATGTTTTTAGATAAGGAAATTAACCCAGGATCTGAAATAAAAACGAATGCTCAACTTGATGCCTACATCAGATCAAACGTAGAGTCTGCATACCACCCTTGCGGAACGTGTAAGATGGGAGATGAAGCAGACACTGAAACTGTTGTAACTCCTGATTGTAAAGTTAAAGGTACTGAAAACCTATACTGCGCAGACTCATCTATTTTTCCTTCAATTACAAATGGAAATCTGAATGCTCCTTCAATTATGATTGGAGAGAAGGCAGCAGACCATATTCTAAATAAACCAACTTTACCAAAAGATAACTCAGTCCCATTTTTATGAGGTGAAGATTAAATTAACCTTTTTGCTCTTCTAAATGCAGTATTAGCTGCAGGAACTCCAGCGTAAATGGCTACATGAAATAATGCCTCTGCAATTTCATTTTTCTTTACACCATTATTGATAGCTGTTTTTATATGGAGATCAAATTCCTCCCAATGTCTCATAGCAGCCAGCAAACAAATTGTTATCAAACTTTTTTCCTTGAATTGAAGAGATTTTTTTAGCCAAACGTCTCCCCAAGCGTTTTCCGTGATAAATCTCTGAAAGTCTTGATCAAACTCAGTTGTATTTACTAAAGCGTTTTCAACATATTTTTTACCTAAAACTGACTGTCTTCTTTTCAAACCCTTTTTATATTTCGCACTTTCCATAAAATCTCCCTAAATTATTGAATCAAAAAATAAGCGGTAAAATCCTTTCATCTCCAATGATAAAGTCATAACTTTTGAAATCAGATTTATCTATCCATCTGAAATCAGAGTGCTCTGTTAACTCTATAATCCCAGAATGAATTTCTGCATAAAAATAATTAATGTTTATAGTCATTTTATTGTCTTCTACACTCTCAGAACTAATTTTTTCAAGCACATTGATCTCAACACTTAATTCCTCTTTTATTTCTCTAATTAGAGCGTCTTGAAAACTCTCATCTTTTTCTACTTTACCTCCTGGAAATTCCCACTTTGAGGGAAAACTTTGACTTAAGCCTCTCTTAGCAATTAAAAACTTTTTTTTATGCCTTATAACCGCTGCAACAACTTCCATGGATTTAGGTTTAACTCTTTTTTTCATATAAAAGCTCTTTGTTGTTCCCTTTTTAAAAGGAAAATAGAGACTATAGGAATTAAAGATAACAAAATCATTAATACTAATAGAGCATTCAAATTTTCTGAAAAAATTCCTGAAATAAAAGGTGCGCAAGACATACCTAATGCTGTTGGAGCACCAATATATCCCTTTATTCTGCCTATGATACTTGGTTCAAAAAATAAATTTGGAAGATAACCGTTTGTAACAGTAAGAAGTCCATTACTCATACCAAATAAAGCCATAGATAAAATACATATTGAATAATTCGAAGAAAATAAAAGAATTAAAGAACAGGGCATCACTATAGCTGCAATAAAGCCAGTGTTTCGGGCATCAAATTTATTTGCTAAACCCATTTCAATCAGTCTACCAACCAATTGAAAAGGACCATAAATGCTGGCTAGCACGACAGCCAAATAATAAACTTCAAATTTAATAGAGAAATAATCAACCAAGGACAATGCTGTAGTTGCAAAAATTAGGTATTGAATAAAACCAAGAGCCATAAGAAATATAATAATCTTTTTATCTCTTGGAATAAGTTGAGAAAACTTCATAGAAACGAATGTTTCAATTTTTTTTGAGATCTTGCCTGTATTTTTAAAAAAGGAACAGACAAAAAAATGCATCCCCATTAATAACAAACATAGAGATAAAAAGTAACATGTAATCTCTAATCCAAAATCAGGAAGTAGTTTTCCTACTATTAACCAAACTAGAGAGCTAGCTATAGCTCCATAGAAAGTAATAACCGTAATATGGTGCCTAGAATTTTTATCATCTAACTGAATTGCTGTACTAAAAGCTATATTATAGCTAGCCAAAGAAAAGGCTATTCCGACTAAAAACATTGAAAAGATGAAGGAATATAAGGTATCACTCAATCCAAGCGTAAATAAACCTAGCGCTCCTACTAATAGCCCGATACTCATCACTCTCATACCTCCATATTTATCAATTAGAACACCTACATGAATAGAGGTTACAACATGGATAAACAAAGACAGGCTAACTGTTAGAGCAACGATTTCTAAGCTTAAGTTAAGTTTTGCAGCGATTGAGGATTTAATAAGTGCAAAAACATAAAACAAGCTACCATAAACTATTATTTGACTTATACCAAGCGAATGAACAGGTACAGTCTTAACTTCTTCTATGACTTTCACTGTACAATTACGATTTCTAAATCAGTCTTTTTTTGGTGGCCTTTTGTCAAAGCTTTCCAATTTATCTGGGATATGATGGAAATTTTGTAAATCACACGTAAAAATTGCAAATTTCGGATCAAAAACTTCAGGATTATCTAAGGTTCCGACTTTTACAATGAACGATCCGGGTCTTGAAGGACTTATACTACCTATGGCAGTTCCACATTTATTACAAAAATATCGATTAACTGGAGTATCTAAATCAGACCTTGCGAATATTGCTGGATCTCCTTTAGTAAATTTAAAATTATCTTGAGAGAAAACCATTACGGTATTGGCGTTTCCTCCCGTTATATACTGACACTCTCTACAATGACATTGAAAACAAGCTTGTAATTCTCCATTAATTTCATAAGCAACATCTCCACAATAACATCTACCCTTAAGTTCCATTAGCTTTTCCTTCCAAAATCTTTGGTTTGCATTTTATCACTCAATAAACCCTCTAGCAATAGCTCCGATAGAGCAATAATAGAAATCCCTATCCCAGCCAGGGGATAAAAACATTCCATTTGCAGTAGTACTTTGGGTTGCAACTCTTCCTTTTTCTTTTCCTGTTTCTAGGTCTAAGACAATGAGATTATCGAAACCAGTTCTAAAGTCATTAACTAATATTTCACTCGTATCGCTAAATAACACCATCTGCATAGATATCCTCGTTGGTTTTTCCCAGAGCTTATTAAACCCATCTTTTGGCGAATATTTTATACCAGCCAACAAGCCATTCCCCGTGTCAAAAGCCAAGGCGATATTTTTATTAGGATCAAAAGCGGGAGGACTAAAAATGCTACCCATTTTTTTATTAAAAGGGCTTATAACTTCAATATTACTAGAGTCATTTAAATCCACCCTAAAAAGCTTTTGCTCACTTGAGGACAAGCCTTGAAACACGGATCCTCTTGCGGGGAGATTCTGTCCAAAAGGTCTTGTAGAAAAAATTGTTACATTAGCTCGATTGTCTCCATTATCTAGAAACCAGCACCCCCCCTCACTAATACAACTATCCCAACTAAAACTTTGCTCCTCTTCACTAAGAGTTCTGTATTTCGGCTTCCAACTTTCATCTAGAATTAGATTGCTATTTTTGTATTTGAATCTAAAAAATCTATTATTCCCGGGCACATAAATTAACTGGTTCCCATTTAAATCGGTATCCATTGCAATTCTGCCCATAGAGTTTTCAGGAATCTCAATTTCTTCCCCAATCTGTTCTAAATTCAGAGGATCAAGAATTACAAATTTGGAGGTCGCCTTATTATCATGCTCAATATTTTTCATAACAAGGCACCCATCACTCATTATTAAGAAACTATTATATGCAGAGTTCTGAGGTAATTGTTTTGAAGAAAGAATGTTACAATCAGGATCTAATTTGTAACAAAAATTTCCGTTATTGAGATATAAAAATCCATTTTGATGGACCACTACCCCGCCACACCAGGTATGTCCCCCAGAAGGCAAATTTGGAGATCTTTTAATAGGTTCTAAAGAAACTGGATCAATTTTTTCTAAAAAACCATATTTTTCAACTGAATTAATGTGGTTGTTACCCATTAAAAACACTTCACCTGGATCCCTAAGAACCATCATTACATTCCATTCACCATTGGCTCTAGTAATCTGAGATATCACCTCATCTTCTTTTATGTTTAAACCATTGGATCTTGGTATTTTTTGCCGTCTTGGACCACCACACTCTGCGGGCCAAGGGCTATCATAATAGCCTTCAATTATTTTTTCAGAATCTAAAAAAGTCAATCTAACACCATATTTTAATCACAAAATCTTTCTCGTAATTGGGCTTTTGTTACTTTCCCAGCAGCATTTCTAGGAAGAGCATCTACTATCTTAAATTCTTTAGGAATTTTGAATCCGGCTAACCTAGATTTAAGAAATGCCTTAACGTTAATCTCACTGAAATCGGATGGATCAATAACGATAACAGCCAAAACTGTTTCGCCCCACTTGTCATCCGGAACACCGATCACAGCACAATCAACAATTGAAGAATGAGCCATTAGCTCATTTTCTACCTCAGCTGGATATATATTTTCGCCACCGCTTATAACGACGTCTTTTATTCTGTCTCTTATAAAAAGAAATCCATCTTCATCAATATAACCTGCATCCCCAGTATAAAACCATCCATCCCTAATTGCATCTTCTGTAGAATTCTCTCTATTGAAATAGCCATCCATAATTTGATCGGTTTTACAGATAATTTCGCCTATTTCATTACTAGGCAACTCATTGTTGTCTTTATCTACAATTTTAATTTTTGAATTCTCAAAACATTTACCACAAGATTCTAATCGGCGACCATTCTTTAATTCTATAGGGTCCAAGGACATAAACATCCCAGTGGTTTCAGTCATACCATACACATGAGTAAAATTAGCTTTTGGAAAAATTTTTTGCGCCCTTTTTAATATATCTACAGGCATAGGCGATGCTCCAAAAACAATATTTTCTACGTTGTTAAGCTTTATCCCACTACTTTCAGCCGCTATTGTTACCATCTGTACAACTGCAGGAACCATTAAAGTAGAAGTTACCTTTGATTTTTCTAAAATACTGAGTATTTCTTTTGGGTTTATGTCAACTAAAAGAATATTGTTACAGCTTGAAGCTAAACCAAAAAACAACCAGGCACTACCAGCAATATGAAACAAAGGCATGCAAACCAAACTATTAGCATGGTCTTTAAAAGGTCCTAATCTATCCTTGCCATGTTCGATTAATGATAATATTCCGGAATGAGAAATTAATGCTCCTTTGGGCCTTCCTGTTGTACCCGAAGTATACATTTGGAATAAGGGTACATTTTTGCTTTCACTAAAATTAATAGCCTTTGAAGAGGGTTGACTTTCGTTAAAACCTACATATTGCCCATCAAAACCAATTTTAATCAAACCAGTTAAAGACAGCTTATCTTTTTCAAGTTGTTTAACAATTCCTTCAAATTCTGGCTCATAAAATAAAACTTTAGATCCAGAGTCACTTAAGATGAAATTAATTTCAGGGTATGCTAATCTAAAATTTAAAGGAACTAAGACTAATCCATATTTAGAAGAAGCGTATAATAATTCAATAAAGGCAACATTATTTTTAGATAGTATGGCAACTCGATCTCCCGAGACCAAACCACTGTTTTTTAGTTTCTGAATTAGTGAATCAACATTGTTGTAAATAGTCTTATTAGAATAGTTAACAGAATTAAAAGATACAGACACAGCGTTTGGGTCGTTTTCATAATGAAAATCCAGAATGTCATGCATTTTTTTTGGTTTGCTTAACGAAAAAACTGACATCACAAGACTAAAAATCTAGCTTCTCAAAAATCTTATCTCTTTCAGGTTTGGTAAAATTATAAATAAACTTCCATTCACCTTGCATCTCTAATTGTATAACAAACTTATACTTACCCTCCTTGATAGACTTGTCTACCCTCACCGGCTTTACATTATGTGCCATCGGCATAGAGGGCATATCAGCGCCAACCATTACTTCTGCATTATTAACAAGATCTTTGCCTTTTTTTATCTCAACTAAACAGTTATATTGCAATCTAACATCCGTTTTCTCACAGTTTGTTTCTGTTTTAATAGGCGCTGCAAAAACTGACGTAAACCCAAGAAGAAAAATGAGGAAAATAGCTCTAAAAATAATTTTTTGCATCAACCAACCCTTAAAGATTTTCGATTGCATTCATTTTAGGATATTTTATTAATTTGTCCATTTTCAATATAATATTTATGATCGATTTCAGTATTCTCTGGAACGTTGTGTTGTCCCGTTATTAAAACTCCAATACCATTATTTTTTAGAGCAACTAATTTCTTCCATATAATTTCTTGAGGACCCTTTGAAAGCCCAGACAATGGCTCGTCTAATAGTAAATAAGAAGGGTTAGAGGCCACAGCGCGAGCAAAAGCCACCATTCTGGACTGTCCTCCGCTTAAAAAAAAAGCTTTCTTATTTAAAAGGTGACTTAGCTCAGGAAACACATCAAAAACATCTTCTTTCTTTTTTTTACTCGATAAAATAGAACCGATTTCTATATTTTCTTTAACTGTTAAGTTAGAAAAAATACAGTTTCCTTCAGGCAAAAGAGATATGCCTAATTTCAAAGCTTTGTCAGGGGTTCTATTTTCAATGATATTTTTCCCTAAAAATACCCTACCTTTAGATATAACCAAGCCTATAATAGCATTCAACAAACTTGACTTTCCAGCACCATGATGACCATCGAGCAGCACTATTTGACCTTTATTTAAAGAAATAGAAGCGTTGGAAAGTGCGTTAATAAACCCATACTTTACAGAAAGATTTTCTATCTTTAACATTTTCAAATCATCCGCAATGGTTCGTTAAGGAAAAGGCCCCAATTTTTTGTGCAAACGCGTTCCATTAATTCTTTTCTATGCTCAACAATAACCAATGAAGTATTATCGGGAACGTAATTAATAAGAAACTCAGAAAATTCTTCAAGCTCTCCGTGGGAAAATCCTGCAGAAGGTTCATCCAGAAACAAAACACTTGGAGAAGATAACAAGGCTCTAAGAACTTCCATTTTCCTTAATATAGGCAAAGGGCATTCCGAAGGAAATCGATTGAGAAACCCTTTTATTCCTGAAACCTCAATCATTTCCAAATTATCTACCACTTTTTTCTCTGGAACAAAAAATTGATCTCTCAATATCAACGAGTTACTTAACCTTACAGATTGAAAATTTCGTCTTATCCCCAATCTTGCTATCTGCCAAGGATCTAAACTTAATAAAGAAGTGTTCCCAAGATTTATCTCACCCTCATCAGGCAACAAAAATCCAGTAGCCAAATTGATCAATGTCGACTTGCCAGTTCCATTACCTCCGGTTAATCCAACCCTATCGCCTTTTTCTAGATTAAATGATAGTTCTTCGAAAACATTAATCCCGCCAAATGATTTTCTTACGGATTTTAGTTCCAACATCTCCTAAAGACCTTTTTTAAAGAATAGTCTTTTTAATCGAGAAGCAATCCTAGGGCTTATAATACCCTCAGGATAAAAAATAAGAATAATCGCAACGAGTCCACCGAAGATGATCATTCTATATTCAGACAAAAATCTAATGCTTTCAAGTATTCCGATATCAATTAATACCCCTAGTAAAGGTCCAATTGGCAATCCTAGCCCACCAATTATTGTGTAGGCAAGACTATGAACTCCTAACATCATACCAAACATAGCAGGTTCTATATAAGTATTAGCAAGCGCAAACAATCCTCCACCAAGACCTGAAATTGCTCCAGCTGCGCCAATAAAAAAAACTCTATATGGCCTAGGGCTTATTCCTAATGACTGCGCAAGTATTAAATCTTTCCCAACTATTCTTGCGTTCTTCATTACGAAAGAACGTTCCAACACAAACAGGAATATTACTAAAATAGATAGTATTATCAATGTGATATAAAAAAACCCTAAAGGATCTATGTTGTTTTCAAATATCCACCGGATATTCTCAAAACCCTCTGGCCCATTTAGTCCAGTAGTTCGATCCTCCTTTTCAATAGGAAATCTGATTAAGTTCATTGATAAACGAAATATCTCTGCAAACGCTAATGTCGCCATAGCGAAATATAAGCCAGAAAGCTTGATAGTTATCAAAGAAAGAAGTAAGGCTAAGAAAAAACAGATTATCATTCCAAAAAGGATTGAAAAAACTACGCTAAAGTCAAAATAAACATAAAAAATAGCTAGAGAATAGGCCCCCAAACCAAAAAAAGCCTGTTGCCCAAAAGAAACCTCTCCGACGATTAAAATCAAATAAGCAGATAATGCAATAAAGGAAAATAAACAAACATTTGTTAACACAGTAATTAAATATAGACTCACTCTTAAATCCTTTCGCTAGCTGCTCTCTCATCCCTCAATATCGCAGAACCCATCAAACCACCTGGCTTGACGACAAGGATGAATAATAGAATTAAGTAAGTACAGATATCTCGATATTCGGCACCTAAATAGTTAATAACATTTGACTCAATTAATCCTAAAACCAGACCACCTATGATTGCTCCAGGCAACGATCCTATTCCCCCTAACATCATTGCAACAAGACCTTTCAGAGTACACCAAAAACCAAAAAATGGCGTCACCTGCGATTCAGTTGATAGAATTAGGAATGCTGCTATGGCACCAAAAATTCCGGAGAAGGCGAACGCGAATGAAGTAATTTTGTTCGAATTAACACCAATCTTCTTTGCTAATTCTCTGTCAAATGAAACACCTCTCAATAAAAGGCCGTAATTGGTTTTGTACAAAACATAGAAAAAAATACAAGTCATAAAAATAGCAATAAAAAATAAAAATAATTGATCTATTCTTATGAATATATCAATTAAAAATAGAGAATCTGGAAGAAATGAAGGAAAGGATGCAGTTCTGTCAGGCAGCAAAAAAGAACTCAATTCGTCTAATTGCATCCATATAGCGAAACTCGCGATCATAGAGACAGTAGCTCCATAATTTCCTCTGTGAGGGAAAAAACATAGCTTTTCAACATAGATATTAATCAAAGCGCTTGAGCCAAGCATTACTAGAAAAATGCCGAATATGCCTATTGAAAAAACAGAGTCTATCCAAAGAGAAAAAACGGCACTTAAGAGAAGAGTAGATCCAAAAGCTAGATTAATTCTTTTCATTACTCCAAACAGCAATGAAAAAGACAAGGCTAGTAAAGAATATGCAGACCCGAATAAAAGCCCATCAATACAAGTTTGCAAAAATTCCATTTCACTAACTTTCTGAAATATCTCCTAGGTAAGCTCGTTTTATAATATCATTATCCTCGATCTGATCAGGTGTCCCAGAAAAAGTTATTTCACCCTGATCAAGTAAATAGATATGATCGGCTATAGCGGACGCCTTAACAGCATTTTGCTCGACGAGAACTATTGATATTCCTTCTTCGCTAAGCGACTTAATTATTTCAAAAATAGTATTAACAATTTTGGGAGCAAGACCTACTGATGGCTCATCCATAAGCAGCAACTTGGGCCTCGCCATTAGAGCTCTTGCTACGGCAAGCATTTGTTGCTCTCCTCCTGATAGAGTTCCTGCTTCTTGGGAATATCTTTCCTTTAGAATAGGAAATCTTCTATACATAGACTCTATATCCTCATCAACTTCATTCTTTCTATTGAATCGACTATATGCGCCAGCTAGCAAGTTTTCTTGCACAGAAAGATGAGGGAATACTAGCCGGTTTTCAGGAACCAAAACTAACCCCTCTTTAACTATCTCAGGAGCCTTCATTTTTGAAATATCCTTGTTAAGAAAATTGATTGATCCCTTATCGCTTTTTAAAATACCCGCAATAGTGAACAGAAGAGTGCTTTTACCAGCGCCGTTGGGCCCTAAAATACAAGTAAGCTTACCCTTTTCTGCTTCCAAGGAAACATTTCGTAGAGCTTTAATCAATCCATAAGAAGTTACAAGATCTTCTACTTTGAGCATATTCTTCTTACCTCTAATTCATTAACTAAGCTATTGTCCAAAATATGCCTCCTGAACAGACTTATCGTTCTGTACAGATTCAGGGTCGCCTTCAGAAATTACTTTCCCAAAATTTAGAACAGTAATTCTATTACTGACATTCATAACTAAATCCATAACATGTTCTACAAGAAATATGGTTATACCAAGATCTCTTAGACGAAATATCCTATCTCTCAATTCCTTTACTTCTTCTTTATTCATCCCAGCAGCAGGCTCATCTAAGAATATTAGTTTGGGCTTAGATGCTACAGCCCTAGCTAACTCTAACCTTCTTTGCTCTCCAAAAGATAGATTGCTTGCCAGGTCATTTGCACGCGTTTCAAGACCTGAAAATTTGAGCAAACCAGAAATAAGCTTCTCTCTCGTTTCTGACTTCCCAAACCAATTACTAAACCAGCTAGATTGATTATTTTTATCGTCCTTCCAAGCCACCCAAAGGTTCTGCCAAACTGTTAAATCTCCAAATAACCGAATATTTTGAAACGTTCGACTTATACCCATGTCCACACATTGGTTTGGTTTCAGACCATTAATTTTTTTGCCGTTAAGAAAAACTGATCCCTCTGAAGGTTGATAAAGGCCACAAATAACATTAATGGTAGTACTTTTTCCTGACCCATTAGGACCAATAAGACCAAATATTTCACCCTCATTTATTTCAAAATTGAGCCCATTAACCGCCTGCACTCCTCCAAAGTTTTTGCACAAATTATCTACTTTAAGTATGGACATTATTTATCTTTTCCTGAGGTCGATTTTTTAAAAGCACTCACTAAACCATCTGGCATAAAATTCATTACTAAAACTATCAAAAGACCAAAAATTATCAGTCGCCAATCTTCTAAAAATCTAAATGCTTCTATTAAA
>Ga0066856_10000989_pt1 | contig 10931 bp, 9 predicted proteins | sample ETNtaG_5_FD_65605 | JGI IMG/M metagenome (GOLD analysis project Ga0066856, IMG submission 65605) | Marine microbial and viral communities from oxygen minimum zone, Eastern Pacific Ocean - ETNP201406SV205 | ecosystem: Environmental > Aquatic > Marine > Oceanic | place: Pacific Ocean: Eastern...
TATTTTTCTCTCTCTCTCTCTCTCTCTCTCTCTCTCTGCTTTTCCAACGCAAACCTCATTAATATATGCATACTTAACCGACATCACGACAACGAGCACTAAAAACCATGACGTCCTCGGTCACACCCTCCCTGACGATGTTTTTGTGCAATCGATCGTCGTCGTCTACGATGCGACGAAGTAAGAATACTATCGCTTTGAAAAACAACAAGATCTTTTTTCCTGCGAAGACAAGAATTGTTTTAACGAACTCTTCTTCATCAACATCACCATCGTCATTCGAAGAAGAAGAAGAAGATAAAATAGTGATCACCACTAACGATGATGATGAAGCTAATGCACTTGGACGAAAACAGTATCTTTCAACGATGAGGAAGAGAAACGACGTCGAGGAATGGTTAGAGAAGTGCGATAGCTTGGAGTTCTCTTTGCAACTCGCTCTCGCAAAGGAAGATTACGACTTGGCTGCGAAAATCAAGAAAGAACTCGAGCCAAACGCAGATGATGAAGACGATATTAATTTTAGTATGTTGTGCGATTTATGTCGTCGCGTTAGCTCACCAGCATCATCAGCAATCACCGCGGATGATGAAGTAGAGGCTATCACTATGGCGGCGAAAAAGCTCGGATTAGTTGGTGATCCTCGAGCTCTACCTGCTCTCTCCCGAGCGCTTCGCGTGCCTGTTGCTGAAAACGCGAAAGTGCACGCTCAAATCGAACAAAGCATGTGGACTTTGTTCGGAAAATCAGGCGACACGGAACTCGATTTATTGCTCCAGAAAGGATCGGACATTATGCACGGAAGATACGTGGCTCCAAAGTTAGGAGAAGGCGAACAAAATGAAGAAGCTGAAGATGGAAACTCTACCGAGAAGAGTACAAATGACAAAGAGAAGTCGTCGGAGAACGAGAAAATTAGGAATTCGCTTGAGCAACAAGCGGCAGAGCGCATGCGAAATTTGAAGCGAGCGACGACGATCTTCACTTCTGTTATCGAAAAATCGAATGGATTATTCGCGGAAGCTTGGAATCAACGGGCGACAGCTTTGTACTTGCAGGGCGATTTTGCCTCCGCCTATGCTGACGCTGAAGAAGCTTTTCGATTGAATCCGTATCATTTTGGCGCGCGTAGTGGTATGGGTTTATGTAAATTTGCATCAAGAGCCTACGACGAAGCGCTGGTGCTGTTCGAGTCTACGCTCGAGATAAACCCACACATAAAGTCTATTCAGCGCTATTCCAAGGAACTTCGAAAGGCGCAGGCCAGTCCTCGAGTCGAGAGACAAAAACTCACAGATGCGCTCGAAGATTACAAAAGGTCTATAGCGCCATCTGCAGAGTCGCCGCAACGCAAATTTGATGACCCCGAAACGCCAGAAAATTAGATGTAAGAAAAATTTAAAAACGGGGGATGTATTTAAGAAAAGGAAACTACTATTACTCATTGCATACACTTCCAAGGTAGTACCCAGGTACAAAAACTCGATGCGTGTTCGTATTAAATCATGTCTAAGTTTTTTAGATTGCGATAGATTCTTCCCCTTCGCTCTCTCAAAGGTTTAATCTTTTCGCAATAGTTTTCGTGATACGCACGCTTACTTTTTGAACTATTACGTACGTCTTTCATAAAGTTCCTTCTCTCTTCCATGTATATCTGCATCTCGTTTTCTATTGTTTCCAAATTTTCTTCGGATACGTCACCGTCGCCTGGGAACAGCTCGTCGCTCACTACATTGTTGTCACCAGAACCATCGCATTCTTCGAGTTCTTTGGAAGAGTTTTTCAAAACCAGTGCTTTATGCTCGAGTTTATCGTTCATTCCTGGTCCAAGATAGTGCCAGTTTCGTCGTGAAGCGCTTTGTATTTGAAAGTTTTTGTAACTTTCTGGAACAGCCTCGTTGACGTTTTCGTTTGGATCCCACCACGTGCAAGATTCGAGAGTTTGGAGTGTTTTTCCACTTTCGCCGTGATTTTGCTCTTCTGCTATCGTAGAATGTTTATTTCGAGGAATTCTCCACATTCGCATTTCTCCTGTCGATGTCGCCGTTAAGAGTCCCCAGAAATTCACCTCTTTGAGTCCGTTGTCAGTTTTTGTTGATATCGGCGCTTTGAGCCACGCCAAGTCTGTGCAAGCGCACTGTTCAGACGCGTTGATGCTACCGCACTTTCTCTCGTGTTTCACTTCCAGTGCATCGCTCGAATATACGCGAACATATGAATCATTACTCGCGACTGCTACAAACCCTCCATATTCGTTATGCTTGACGCAATTATGTGCCGCAGTCGTGCGCGTCCATTTTTCACCCGCAAATTTTAAAATATCACCAGATTTTTCGTCCTGTTGAACAAGCGATTTTCCTGCTCCGCTCGGCGATGCTCTGATTGAAAAACATCTCAAAACACCATCTAAAGCACCAGTTATTAATATGTTCCTCGTTCCGGGGTTAGGATGCCACGAAAGTGAAGTGATCTTACTGGAATGATCGTCGTACCATTTACACAAGCGCCCGCTCACGGACGACCAAACGAGAATGCGATATGCACCACGACCACTATTCGCGTAACTATCGCACGTGGCTGTCAAAATAAGACGTCCGCAATTTGTGTACGTCACGTGTGTCATTTGCTTTGTCATCCATCGCAGCGTATGTAAACAACTTCCAGGATCTTTGACGTCTCCGTTGATATCGAAGACGCGTCCGTCACCATCGTTTGACACCGTCGTCAGAGATGCACCAGTTTGCGGGTGCCATGCGATTTCATTGACAGCATCACAGTGATGATACTTTGTCACGCATTCTAAGGATCCAGTTTGAACATCCCAAACTGCTATTTTGCCATCTGAATCTGCAGTTGCGAGACGATGTGAAAACAAAATTGGTGAGAACGCACACGCGGTGATGGTTGCTTTTTCATCGTGAAAGCTGCTTAAATGAAATACTTGTTCGTCACCACTTCTTATTTCGCGGACCATATTTTTCCAAATTATGATAGTGTTATTGCGTCCAATAATTGCGAGTGTGGGTATATCTGGATCTTCGTATACATAATTGTCATCGTCGCGAGTATCTGCATCCTCGTCTGCGTCGATATCGTCTTCCGATGCTTTCGGATCGCTCCATCGTACATCGACAACATCTTCTGAACATTTTAATCTCGCAATCTTTTCGCCATCTGCAGACCAGACGTTCACAAACTTATCTCTGCCGCACGTTGCAATCAGGTACATAAACTCTGATGAAAAAGCTACACTCGCATTCGAAATGATGGGGTTATCTTTTCTTCCCATCGATATAGATTTTACCGCGATGCGTTTGACGCCTCCTTCGTGAGCGTTTTCAACAACCCACATCGACGACGAACTCCTCATTCTCTCTTCGCATCTGGTGATTCCTTCGTCTACTTTTATTTTTACGTCTACACTTGCATCTCTTATCGGTGATTCTCTGTAGATCTTGAGTGCCGCACTCCACCGTTCCAATCTTTCTAAAATATCTCCGCATGTTAAAAACGGATCAACCCAGAGCCTTCGAAACGAACACGACTTTTCGGCATCGGACAATCCGTCTTCATAATCGCCAAGGGCACGATGGCACAAAGCGCGTTTGTGGTACAGCTCTGCGTATCGATGAAGTCCTTCAAGCTTAGAAAATGCGAGCGCTTGCGTGTAACACTCGCTCGCTCTCGGGTAATCCTCTTCTTTCATGGCATCGTCACCAATTTTTTCGAGATTTAGGCCGTGCACGAGAGGCTGCGAATCCGCCACATCATCGCGTATCTCTAACACAGCCTCAGTTTCCTTCTCATCTTCCTCTTTTCTTTTGCTCGCGTTTTCTTCTTTGTTCTTTTCTATCTTTCTTTCGTGACGATTCTCGTCATCTTTATTCGTATTCCTCAGAATCGTTTTCGCTCGCCAAGAATACGGCGCATCTGATTTCACACATTGATGCGTGTCTTTAATTTTTTCATTCTTCTTTTTCCATTCCTCCCTCCTACCTTCTTGAAACCCTTCTTGTTTTTCTCGTCGTTGTTGTTGTTGCTGCTGCTGCTGCTCTTTATCATCAACGCGTTGATCGACGTGATCATCGTCGCTCGTTCGTCGAGTCTTCCCCTTGTTCGTTGTATTAATTTTCTGTAAAATCAATTCGTAACTTTTCTGAATGCGTTGAAACCGTTCGGCTGACCCTCCTTTATCGGGATGTGCCGTTCGAACGAGCGAACGATACGCTCTCTTAACGTCAATTTCGCTCGCATTCGGTGCCACGCCGAGAACTTTGTAATGATTGAGCTTTCGAACCATCACCACTGGTTGGGGTGTGTCGTGTGTGTCGTGTGTTTTACCACGAGTTTTGGGGAAGAAGAGAAAAGAGACAAAAAAGCATGCGTTACGATTTTATGGACCGATTTTATGCGAGTATCGATATTGGATATGGCTCTCGAAATTTGATTTTTTTCGAAGAATGAATTTTTGGTCAAACAAACACCCGTTGTGACGCGCGCGCGAAAGAGAGAGAGAGAACGAAAGAAAGAAAGAAAGAAAGAAAGAAAGAAAGAAAGAAAAGATTGTGCTCGAGATTAGTGTCTTTTGTTGAAGAGAGTGCGTGCGAACGCGCGCAAATGTGAAGAGAGAGAAAAAGTTTCAGACAAATAATCGTTATAACGGTGCGTCGCACGAAATGAGCGGAGATGAAGAAGAGCACTTGCGCGAAGTATTCGAGGAATTCAGAACCTCGCACATATCCAGGGATGATGTCGTGCGTCGCACGAATAGTAATAGTAAAAAATGCGGCAGTTTTGATGTTGATGATTCAACAACAAACCACACTGTATTACTCTTACAGAAGATATTTCTAAAACAACGAGAAGAGGAAGAAAGCGACTTTACAAAATTCTATCACTTTTGTTTTCTGGCGTGTTTGAGAGGTAAAACAGAGGATGTGAACGCAATTTCTGTGCATGATGCGTGTGAATTGTGGGCGTTTCTTCTGTCGTCGACGAAAAAACAGCTGAGAAAATCATCGTCGCTAACCGTAGAAGAAGGAAGTGCTCCGGCAAAGAATGCGACAACAGATGCAATGACAAGGCCATCGTCAGTTTTAGCCAAAGGAATGCTTTTACCGGCGTGGATGAATCGCACATTCAATAAATTTTGTAAAGAGCGAGTGGCACATTCTTCTTCGTCATCATCTTCCTCTTCTAATGTCGTTGACGAGGACACATTTTTAAAAACGTTAGACTTTGCGCGGTCGTACAGAAAAAACAGTGGACGCATACACGACTGGTACGCGCTGCAAAAATGGCCGCCTCTCATAGATGACTTTGTCTCTACATTAGGTAGAGGAAATATTAATACCAGTTCTAGTCCAAACGATAAAGAAGGCAATTTCGACTCAGAGAATAGAATGGACGAACAATTAGCTTCTTCTTCCATTGTAGCAGACGCCGTATCTCGAAAAGGGAAAGGAGGAAGAATTGGACTGAAAACTGTGCACCCGAGAGGACAAAAGCGAAAAGAGCACGAGGCCAACGTAGACGTGCTCTCTTCCCAACTTTCCTCTGCGCTGCAAACAAAGAAACGGAAAACTGGCGGTATTCGCTTAGATTACTTCGACTGATTGTAACAATTACTACACTAGATTATTCGTACAAAAACATTTTTTATTACATGCACTTTGCTTTACACTCGCTCGCTCTCTTTTCAAGCGTCTTCTTCCCAATAAATCATCAACTCTCATTTTCCCGATACCGACGACGACGAAGAAGAAGAAGAAGAAAGTTCGGTTGAGAACTCAGCCCGTCTGTTTGCTTCTATTTGCGTCACTTTCTCGTAAAATCCGCTGTTTTTATGTCCAAAGAGAGGAATTCAAAAGTAAGTATATTAGTATATGGGGAATTTTCGAATTTAAGTACTACTTACGTGTGAATCATGACCGCTTCAAATATGCCCCCGCAAACAAAGGAGGCCGTGGCTACTTTGTAATAATAGGACAGAGGGAAATTGTGCACTGCAACTTTCCCAAATTTTGGACCCAGTCGCGAGGCCATATTTCTTTCTTCTTTTGTATGCGGACTTTCTTCTTCTTCTTCTTCTTCTTTTGCTGCTGTTAGTTGTTGTTGAATAGTAATTTGAAAATTCTCCGATGAAAAATTCATCAAAAAAATCTTCAATCATCAAGTCATGGCTTCTTCCTCCTCTTCAAAGAAGGAGAAAGTAGAGCGGTTGTATAAACGGCGGGAAGAGTTGGAAGCCGAGATGGCTTCGATTTCTCAGAGATTAAACGGACCAAACATGCCAGGTTTAAAAGGCTCTTTAGTCGACAACGAAGGCTTCCCAATTGGTGGAGGAGAGGTGGATTTGTACTCCGTACGAGAGGACAGGCAGAGATATAACTCGTTGAAGAACGACCATTTACAGTTAACGGATGCGATTCAGAAAGAAGTGAACGCGTTGCTCTCTGTTTCTGATAGCAAAGAAGAGGCAGGTGCAGCGACAGAGAAAACTATAGCAACAGCTAAAACGGAAAATAACAAGATACCTTTAGTAAAGTCAACACCTACTGCAACAGCAACAACTGTTGTAAGTCGAAAAGCATTCGCTGTGGTGGATATATTAGCGCCGGGTTCGCCCGCAGAAGTAGATGGCATCCAGTTACACGACCGGATAATAGATTTTGGTGGTGCATTTTCTATCGTAGATGCGGCTTCAGTCATTCAAAATAACGTAGGAAAGAGTCACCGTGTTGTGGTCAATCGCGCTGGAGTAGACGAAATATTAAACATTACGCCTCGGACTTGGAGCGGTAATGGATTGTTAGGAGCACATTTTCGTGCGTTGAACTTTTAGAATATAACGCTTACAAAAAGTAAACGCTTCACTACCTAATCTAAATAACTAAATGATCTATCTAATAACCGCGTTTTCTTTGTAGCTTTCTATACGCTTTCCGCTCCTCAATTGTCATGTCCTTTGTCAATTTTTTCTTCTTTACTGCGTGCTTCTCGTCCATCATGGCGACTTCTCCGTCACTTTTACCAATACTTATACCCTTTTCGCTACCGCCGCCGCCTTCATCAATAACATCACCATCGTCGTCGTCATCATCCCACGTGGTTTTTTTCTCCTCGTTACCGAGTTTTTTAAACACGTCAGATCCAAAGACTTTGTTTTTGTGCCTATGCACCTTCACCTCCTCGACTTTCACCACGCCAGCTTGTTTTAATCGATCTCTTTCGAGTTTCTCGTCAAACTCTTTATCGCTCAACGGATTTTGATTTTCCAGCTCTTTTCCCAAAACTATTATTTTCTTTTTATCTTCATTTACGTCGCCGTCTCTGTCTTTCTTCGCGTTCTTGCCGTCATCTTCCACGTCATCTTCGCTACCGTTATTGCCACCATCGATATCTACACCTTTGACTATTTTATTGAGAAAGCTTACGTCGTTCTTTTTCTCTTCTTTTTTCTTTTTGCCTCGTTTGCCCCTTTTCTTTTTTCTCGGAGGACGCGCTTCTTCCTTTGCAGCATCGTCGTCGTCGTTGTCGTCGTCGTCGTCGTCACCAGTCGCTCGCTTTAATCCAAACGTTGGTGTTGTCGTACCGTTGTTAATATATATATCTTTCTGTTTTTTACGGGTGTTCTCATCATTACCATCATTACCATCATCATCTTGTATCGATGGATGACTATTATCGAGAGGATGTCCGTCTAAAGTTCGCAGTCGTGGACACAGTGCCTTGATATTATCCACGTACGCTTTGCCATCGAGAATGGCAATCGGATTTCCTCGCAAACTCAAATGCGTCAATTTTGGAAGTTTCGCTAACACTTGCACCCCGGCAAAGGTTTTGATTTGATTGTGAGAACAATCAAGCACCCGTAAATTGATGTTTTTACTCAACCCCGACGGCAAATCCATGAGTTTGTTCTTCGCTAATCGAAGTTCTCGTAAATCTGTGTTTTGAGAGAAGCTATCGTTACCTATTTTTGCCATGCCGTTGTTCGACGCGGAAAATTTCCCGAGTTTACGAAGTGAGAACAGCTCGTGTCCAAGACTCTCGATGGAGTTGTTCGAGACGATTAACGAGTTTAATTCCGTGCAGTTCTTCACTGCATTCAAGCATTCCTCCGTGAGCGCGTTGTCCGAGGCAATCAGTGCTAACAAACTTTTCGACAAAGGCGCGTTTTCCAAGCCATCAAGACTGTTCAACCGGTTTCCGGAGACATTTAACACGCGAATAGTTTCGCAGCATCTGCCCAAAGGTTCCAACCCGTTCGATTCTATCCGATTATTGGATACGTTTAACCATTTCAAATGCTTCAAGTACTTCAGGTTTTCGATGCTGGCAATCGCGTTATCGCTTAAATCTAGGCGCACAAGATTTGGAAAGGCGACGGCGGCGTTACTCGATAACTCGATGGTCGTTAATGACTTCCTTTTCAAGTCGCAAACGGCAACCGCTTCGGACGAAGAGACGTTGTGCACGCTTCGCAGAATAGTTTGCTCGTTCAAGATGAGGCCCATTCCTATGAATGATTAGTTAATATATCGCGTATATGAATGGTGCGCGTGTTGTTTATAGATGGTTGTATCTCTCTCTCTTTTACTTTTTGTGAAAAATTTTTGAAGTGTATTTTACGTACGAGTACAACAAGATTGGTCTCTTCTATTTTACAGTTCTTCTCAGCGGTTGCCTCCCTGCAACAGCGCCTCTTCTTCATCATTCTGGTTCTCTGCATCTGCATCTGCCTCTTCTTCCTCTTCTTCTTCTTCTTCCTCTTCTTCGTCTTCGTCGCTCATATCGTCTAAATCCGTAGTCGCTCTTCCTTCTCTTTGATTCTTTCTTTGTTTCGGCGGCAGCTTCCTCAAGGCGAAAAGGACCATCGCCGATGGCGCGACTTCTGAGACGATGTAATATATAGCATTTAACTCCACATCAGCTACTACGTCCAGAGGGAATTTTTGTGGTACTATTGCGGCAACTAAAATACACACCGCTCGGAAAGTAAAGCACGCGGTACACGAAGCTGTGACGATGCCGACTTCAAAAAGCTTTCGAGATTTTCCCACCGCGTCGTTTGGAAACTTTCTTAGCATGAAGAACAGAAGCCCCCCGTATGTCGCAAAGCCAATCGAAGCGGCTAAGAAGGCACACAATCGAATCGCTGCTGCAGCTAAAATCCACCCGTTTTGTACACTTCTTGTCTTTGTGCTACTATTTTCTTCTCCAATCCAACACGCCGCTTGTGCGACGTACACAATAGCATTCAAGACGAAAAACTTAAACCTCAAGTTCCTCGTTTGAGGGGATATCGACCTCGCTTGCTCATAAATTTCTGCCCAGAACAGTATCAGAAGCGAATCTGTTGATTTAAGCGATGATAGAAAGTTAGTTATTCAAAATAAGTTTTCTTTCAGCGCGGCGAGAGGAAAAAGAAGAGAGAAAAACAAAAAGGGAGAGATTTTGTTTGAAAACGACGACGACGACGACGTACACGTAGTGAAGAATATCAACCCGGGTAAGTCGAGTAAGACAGAAGCAAAAACTTTTGGTTCAATCTCGTCCAGTTTCCCTCGAATGCCAAACACCGTGGCCCTAATGGACATGACGAAGAAGTTCAAAACGACGAACGATTTCTGCGTCGTCCAAACAATCGGATTTCGCTGTTGAATCCGAATCAGTTGCACAAAGGCAACTATTGCCAAGACCGCGTAGAGGACGGCGAGATAGTCGTACGCCACCAGCATCGATGGTGATGATGATGTCGCGTCTTGAGTGTTTGACATCTCTCTTTCTTTTTTACCTGACGCGCGCGTAATATTATAGAGAGCGTTTTATTCGAGGGAGACAAAGGAAAACACATCAACACTTTCGTACTACAAAAACTTTTAGATGGGGGTGCCTTTCTTTGAATTTTTTCAAAGGCGTTACTCGTCGTAGAAAAAAAATGTCTCAACCTGTCGTCGCGATGACTATTGCCACTACTACTACTACTACTACTACCATACTATAACTATTACAACTACTATTATTATATTATCATACATCACCATCTTCCTTTCCGTCTTCCTCGGCTCTGCGAAACCTCCAAAAGTTTCTTTTACACTCGGCTAAGTATTTCATCTGACCGCTGTAGATTCCCGGCCAACCGGCGGCGGATAATATAGAAGCTGGCCCTTGAATCTCTCTCTTTGGAAGATTATCTACGCACGACGTGTACGCATCGAGGATGTTTCTAAAGTTCCGCAGAGATTTTGGCATCAAATTTAACGAAGATTCACTGACTAATCCTTCCGCTCCGTTGTAAACTTGTACGTGCGGCACGGAGACGATATTCATTTCCTCCGCGAAGCTGTCATCAAACTCCGACAAATTGACTTTCAAGAACAAAACGTTCGAAAACTCGCGTTCGGCTATTTTCGCAAACTTTGGATGGATGCTCCTGCACGCCGGACAATCTTCTCTGAAATATTTCACGACAACGAGCGGCGATTTGCGTTCGAGTATTCGTTGTACGCTGTTGCTCTTTTCCTCTTCCTCGACGTCTTCGTCGATGGAATTCGATTGATTGTCAATGTCACGATGAATCATCGTCGCGGATGCGTACAAATAGCTGAGAAACTCGTCGATGTTCTTGACTGATACCAAGTTTCTCGGCTGAGACGCAGTCGATTGGTAATTCTCCCACCATTTTTGTTGAGTAGGAGTAGAAGTTGTAGTTGTAGTTGCTTTTCGTAACATTTTTTTGTCTTTGGTGTTGAAAAAATTCGATTTTGTGGCGTTATCCTGTTCTGTGTGGACCAACATTTCTACCGCGCTCGCGCTCGTCGTCGAGCGCGTCGCCACGCTCGAGATGTATTTCTTCTTGTGCGCTTTACTGCTGGTGTTTACTTTTAATTGTTCGTGTTGTTGTTGTTGTTGTTGTTGTTGTTGTT
>Ga0066856_10000994_pt1 | contig 10920 bp, 4 predicted proteins | sample ETNtaG_5_FD_65605 | JGI IMG/M metagenome (GOLD analysis project Ga0066856, IMG submission 65605) | Marine microbial and viral communities from oxygen minimum zone, Eastern Pacific Ocean - ETNP201406SV205 | ecosystem: Environmental > Aquatic > Marine > Oceanic | place: Pacific Ocean: Eastern...
ATGATGACATGCTAATTCAGTGGGAAACTCCTGAAACTTCGGGTCAAGAAACTGTAGTTCAATCATCTGCAGTAAGAATTGCTAACTCATGGACAAAAACTGTGAATATGGCTAACATAGGATTGGTAGAAATTGTAACAGATGTAGATGCCCATTTGATGATAACCCATGGAAATTCTGGTAAAACCTCATTGCTAGGAGAAGAAGGAAATTTCTTCTCAAAACATTTCATTGCACCAGCACAAGTTGGTAATTTATCAATTTCAAATCCAAATGGAAACGAAGCAACGATTACTTGGAAGAATGGAGGAATTTCGATTCCTTCCAATCAAACTCTAGAAATCGCATGGCCCCCTTCTAACATAGATAGTGCTGCAATTATAGAGAGTAATCAGAATGTATTAGTTCAATGGAAGTTGAATGAAAAAGGACTGACGCACTTACCAGCAATCGATACCGGGCAAATAACAGGACTAGAATTCATAGAAGACAATTCAGCGACTATAATCAACTCAACATCAGAATTTGGAGATTATAGTGCAAAACTCGCTAAAGATGGAAATGCAGGAATATTAATCTTGGAGGATGATGGTGCAATGCGTTGTATTGGCATAGACCAAACTGCTTCAGGTTGGATCTCAACTACATTACCGTGGAAATCTATGAACGGACTACCAGAGGGACAAATCATCACGTCATGGCGAGATGGAATTCACCCTGCTAGTATCGAAGTTACTCTAATAGGGGTTGAAGGGGATGCAACTCATGCTAATTTGGCAACGGCTTGGGCATTCCATATATCTCGATTAACTTATGAGTTTGACACATCGATAACTGGTCTTGAGGTAGCATGGAGTGCAGGAGCAATAGTAACCAATCACCCAGAACTTGAGCCTACTATATTGGTGGGACCTACCGATAGACAAGGACCTGGCCCCAGATTTAGTGCAACAGTACCATCCATGCATCCAACTGCCACATCTGTCACTGGAAGTGGTAGTATGAATTTAGAAATCGAACTTTCAATGAGAGAAAGTCTTGCATCAACAACTGCCTATGATGTACGTAGAGGATGGGTAGGACCTTACGGAGACGCAATCGCATCGTGGGCCAGTACAAGTTTGGAAACATCAGAAGATTGGATTGTCAACCCTGGACGTATCGAGTTACTAACAGATTATGTGGGGTGGGTACCAGTACCAACAATAGGTCCAAGTGAAGCCGTTTGGCATACATCGGGACAACCGATCCAATTTAATTTGCAAATAAGTAGTTTAGATGTTGAAATATCGGAGGCTTCAACATGAACGGAAAACTAGTTCGTGACCAATCTGGCGCAAGTACTGAACTTGGCTACATTTTCACATTCCTTCTGGGAGTTCTATTCTTATCACTATTCAGCGTATGGGCATTTGGACTGGAGACATCTACACGTGAAAATTGGAACACCACTGCTGTTGATGTCAACATGGCAGACATTGCTGCTGCTGTTGAAAGAGCAGACCTTGCAAGCCGACAGGACAGTAGTGTAAGTTATGCAGAGGTTGTCACTTGGAGACTTACTGAAGCAGACGAGTCGGAATTCACTCTAACTCTTGACGAAGAGGGACTTAGCCTTGACCATACAGAGAATGAATTAGACAGAGATGTTTCCATCTCTGCAACAGGCTCTGGGACTTATGATGGCAGAATAAATCTATCAGGCACTACTGAAATATGGGTTGTTTACCATGAAGGTGTGACCTACCTCACAACTTCAAGACCTGATTTCTAATCAGCGACCCATTACCGCAGTATGGACCATCATTTGCACTTCTCTCATTCGAGTTTGAGCACCTAATTCTCGGAATACCGATAATGCTCTTTGCAGATACTCCATACGCCTTTGTCGGTCTGGAGCAACTCCACCGAGTCTAGCTAACAACTCTCCGATTTGCATTCGTAAATCATTGGCCTCAGAGATGATAAGGGCTTCTCGATATCGCTCAAGAGCCTCTTCAATCCTGCCACTGTCTTGTAGTACTTCACCAAGAAGAATCGACACTTCAACCAATGCGAGCGGATCTCCTGCCTCTCCCATGGTAGAAAGGGCATCTGTGTAATGATGCAATGCAAGGTCTGCATCTCCGGTTTTTGCATAGTATCTACCAAGCACAGCTCTAGCCCGTGCGTGAAGAATTGCATCTTCACTCGATTCAGACCTCTCATAAGATGAAAGAGCATGGTCACGAGCCCTATCGCTCTCACCCAAATCTAACAGGGCTCTTGCCAGCACAATTTGGGCAGGAATTAATTCAGAAGAGTCGTTTCCATCCAAAATATTCTCAACTTCAGAATATGCTTCAAGTGCCTTGTTTTTATCACCGTTTCTTCTTAGGATATACCCCATATTATTGTAAGACCTTGCTGCGCCTACAGCATCACCCATCGAAATGAACAACTCCAGTGCTTTTCGGTGCATGTTTATACTTGAATCAGAATCTCCTCTTTTCAATGCGATATCTGCTAAATTTGAGACTATGTCGGCAATGACATCATCTAATCCGGCCGCCTCTGCAGGAGGTTTTGCTTGGTTGAAGGCTTCTTCAGCTTCGTCAAATCGACCAAGTAAAGCGAGTACTTCTCCTCTCAGTCTATCGATTCGACAAGCACTTTCTGCAGCCACAGATTTAGTGTCAATCGATTCTAGGAGACCTAAGAGTTCGATATGTCCTTCCTTAATCAAATCTCTTCCCTGTTCAACGATTATTTGTGTCGCATCTTCATGCCTGGATGACGCTATTAGATGGTAAATCAATTCAAGTGCAATTTGGCTGCTTGATCTTTGTTTGTTATACCAAGATACAGCCTTATTGTGAAGATCCTCTTTTGCTTGTTTATCTAAACTCTGTAGTAAAAATTCTCTAATTAAGTCGTGAACGTCATACGTATCAGAATCTGCATGTCTAGCAAGTCCTGATTCTACTAATGAATCAAGTTCATCGACATCTAATCCTTGTTCGGTCAATGCTGCTAATTCCACAGGCTCACGGAACACAGAAAGTGCACCTAGGAGCCTCTTTTGTTCACCTGAAAGTTTGGAGAATATCTCAATATTGACATAGTTCTCTAGGGATTCATGGAATGCGCCAGCTGAGGCGCCTCGATTTATCAGTTCAAGAACTAGTGGGTGACCACGACTTAACGAGTGAATATAGAGTAACTTCTCTTGGTCTAAGTCATCGAATGCTGACAACAGTGACCTTGTTGACTCTTGGTCTAGACCCTCAAGCGGCAACACCAATGAAACAATTCTGCCATCTGCATCCTTTAGGGGAACAACCTCTCTGAACGATCGTGAAAATATTACTAAACCAACATCACCTTCACATTCAACTAAGCCTCTAGAAAGAGCCTGTATCGTTTGGTGGAGAGTTTTGTCACTGACTTTGTGGTAATCATCTATGACAATTAATGCAGGAGAATTTGACAAAGAATCAACAATAATCCTTGCTGTGTCAGCAGATTTTGGAACTGGAGTGGCTGAAATATAATCTGCCAACATTGAATCTCCTATGTTCGATAACCAGTCGGCTATGCTCTCAAAAAACGCACGACTGCCTTCCCAATCTTGGCATCGATGGTACATCAAATTCCTTCTGTGCATGAATGACTCTATCACCTTAGAAGCCATAGAAGTCTTACCAATTCCAGCTATTCCAGGAATCATCAAGGTTGTAGACCTTGCTTCTAGCAAATTAACCATGTTCTCTAATTCGGTAGACCTTCCATAGAAATGTCTCAATCTTGGTAGGTCTCCAAGACTAGTGACTAATTGTTTCTCCACGTGCTTAGAGAGGTCCCTCTCAACTAAATCCGCAGATAGTGACCTAACATCTAGAACACCGTTATCATCGAGATAGCGTATCACATCCACAGGTCGCATTGTGAAAGGTAATTTGTCCTGTATCTCACCAAGTGTGGAAGCGATCGTGTTACCACCTGGCAAAATTGCTCTGAGTTTGAATTCACGTAGATTCTTCCAAGTATCATCAGCTAATTTCATTCCTGAATCCGTCAAGAAGTACGCTTTTCGCTTTCTACTTACACCTTGAACGTGGGCTTGCCTTTCGATTAAAAGCCCTTGATCTTTCAATCCCGCTATTGCTCTTGGTACGTTGGAACGAGCGATTGCTACTGCATTTGCAATGCCCATTTGCGACAATGCAAATGGTACTTCAACTGAATTCATGAAGTCGGAAAAATCCGACAAATGAAGAAGAATTCTTTCCTGAACCCCTGGCTTTGGTCTGCTCACCATATACTTTCATCCCCCTAGTCCTCTTAGAGTGTTGTGTATTTCCGTGTTGGAAATCACTGCTGTGGCGGTCGGTAATTTGGATCTGCAACCCACTGATTGGATTGCGCATCCCATATCCAACCTGGATGCTGTGGTTGTGCGGCTGGGACCGGCGCTGGCGCAGGCGCTAATTCGCCTGCTGCAGCTTGTTCAGCAGCCCTTGCTTTAGCCCATGCGTACGGATCTTCTTCCTTCTGCTGTTCCATCATTGCTTCAGGATCATCTTCGTATTCTTCTTCAAACTCTAGGAAGAAGAATGCTCCAACTGCTAACAAAATCGCAAATGCAATAATTGCAACAACAATCCACACCCAAGTTTTTACTCCATCAGATTCATCTTCACCCTTCTGAAGTGTGATTGAATTGCCATCATCTTTACCGATGTATTGTCCTTCACTCACAAAGTAAATTTCTTGCTCACCATCATTAAGATCGTTTGAACCGATTTCCATCGACCACAAACCATCATCACCAATGGTGGTATAATTTAGCGGAAGATCACCTTTGAGAAGTCGGGCATATACCTGCTTTCCAGGAAGTCCAGTTCCTTCAAATTCTGCGGAATCACTGAACTTTACGGCACCTTGATCGATTCTGTCCGCTGTGAATTCAACACCACGAACAATGAAGTTGACTTTGTAAGAATAAGCAACTGAGTCATATGCATCTCTCGCTTCAAACATAACTCCTTGCATTCCCCATTCTGATATTTCAGATGTAGTAGTGTACATTGAATCCATCGGATTGTAAACAGCCTTACCCTCTGGTGTAATCCTAATGTGGTAAGCATAAGCATCGTCAGCTGCTGTTTGAGGGTCATCGTAAATATCAAACACCATATGGCTTGACTCTGGACCAACACCGTCTGAATCATTGAAGAATTCAAGCAGGTTTATTTCTGCTCCCTCGCCACACTTATCGAAAGCACTCGACTTCTCATCGCAGAATATTATGATTGTCTCAACCCATCCTTCAGGATAGAATTCTGGCTGTATGTTGTCTGCATCTGCAGGATTATCGATAATGATTCTAACAGATTCAACTGCAGAATAGTCTACACCGTCATATGCCTTCACATTGACTTCATATTGCTGGTCGTGTATCAATCGACTTGTATCCCAATATGTCATCCAAGCACCATTTGGTTGGAATGTTGTCACAGGGTTAGGTCCATTGTTCAATTCTATTCCACTAGCCAAATCAACAATCGTGATTTCTACACGTGTGACTTGTCCATCATTATCTCTAGCAACACCACTGATTATTGTATCTTCAGATGCTCTTACGGTTTCCATAGGAAGTGGTTCACTAACCTGAAGAATTGGGATTCTGTTATCGTTATCGATGTTGATTGTAATTTCCTCAGGATCACATACATCCACAGTTTCGTGACAGTAGTTGGAATCACTAGCCCAGATTGTAAAGTTGTATGCACCACTAGGTAAAGAAGAGAAGTTCCAAGAATCCGCCCACACAGTACCTCCGCCGTTTTCAGCAGCATAATTTGCAGAGTAATTGTTTGGTCCTTCAACACTGAACCAGATGTCTCTGATGTCGGTACCTTGGACGCCCTGGTAGTCATCAGATGCTGTTCCAGTGAACAGAACTTCCTGGCCATCGTGTGTTGAACCATCTAATGGTGAATCTAGATTTATCGTTGGTGCGTTAATGTTCAATTTGAAGATTCTAGTACTGAGTACAGACTCATCAAGCCCGTCAAACGACCTTACTCTGAATGTCACATCCTCTTCAAAGTGATTAGCCATATCCCAGTCGAATGACCAAGTTCTGAATGGCCAATTTACCATAGTAACCTCGCCATTTGCACCAGAGGTATCTGTTGCTAGATACCAATCTTGACTACCATGAGGCTGAATTTCAACACGCTTGATATCACCGAATTGCTTTAGCCAAGAATCATAATCGTTGAAATAAGGACCCGATTCACCATCATATGCCGAACCTGTTAGAGATATTGTTCTAGCAAATGATGTACCATCATTTTGATCTACATCTACAGACGGAGCAATATTGTTCAGATTAATTACTTCATCAATCATTCCCGTTAAGGTGAAATCATGAGTAGAGGTTCCCTTGCTGAATCTCTTAGCGATAACAGAATAGGTCGGTAATTCTCGATTACCTGCTTGGCAATCTGGGTCTTGGCCATCAACCAATGTGTCCCCATCATTATCCGTTCCATCACCACAGGAGTCTTCTCCTTGGTCCACAGCCTGATTATTCCAATTTGTGTCCAAGTGGAAATTAGAAGGTAGAGTTACCCATTGGGTGTATCCATAAGCATCAGTTGTCATATTGTACAGAGACTTTCCATTTGCGTCCTTTATTGTGACCAATGCATCAGCAACTTGTGAATTATCTGCTTTAACTTGATATCTTACAAGCTCACCCTGCTCAACCTGGACACCATATGGGGTATTTTGGTTCTTGATGTGGATCTTTGACCTATCGAAGTTCTGCACATCAGAGTATGTGAATGTTGTAGCATTAGGGTTGAGTTCCATCGATAATGGCATGAAGCGAGGTGGCATTGCAGTCGTTAGAGGTTGCTGAAGACATTCTGAAGTATCCCAAGGACATTCTGCACCCTCCCATGATAACATAACGGGATATTGAGCATAAGTCCCTGGATCTGGCATAAATTCACTCTGAACTGCTACACGTGATTCTGTCACATTGTAGACCTGAGATGCATTACTGTAGGAATTACCTGAAAAGTATGCAATAGAGCCGTATTTGTTGCCATAATTGTCATCGTATAATGCGACTCTAGCTCCGAAATTTAATGTTTGATTATCAAGAGAATCACCCACTTCTATTACGTTATCTTGTGCGTTCACGACGCCTCCTTTGATTCTAAAACCGTCACCAATGTTGTTGGTCACTGTGTTACCAATGAAAGTTGCAGATGACATGTAAACGTGGAATGCTGGACAAGGGAAATCTCCCCCATACATTTCCACAGAGTTACATGTGCCAGTGTTATTGGAAACCATGTTGTTTGCGAAGTACAATCTTGCCATTGTAGGTGCAGGGACGTTCCATCCCTGGTCCTTGTGATGGTATTCTCCGATCAAAACTGGCTCTTTAGCAGTATTCAAGATGGTATTGTTTTCTGCAGACACATCAGATTCACCATATATCCAGATGCCATTCCATCCACCAATTGGCCCGATGATGTTGTTGTTTGCGATTACTGTTGAAGAACGAATACCAAATCCTGAACCTTCTGCAGAACCGGAAATGGTGTTTCTCTCAGCCACAACAATAGCACCATCATATGCAGTAATCCCTGCCCCGTCTGTTGGAGTAATGATGTTATCTGAAATTACAAATGTGTAAGTTTGACCATTAGTCATTAGGTGTGAGTTAGTATCGATGGCATTGCACTTTGTAGTAACAGATGAGTTTGTCAAATAGCCACTGCTTGAGCGCAGGAAAGCACCATACGAATTTTCTGTGATAGTAATTGTATCCATTTTAACGAACGAGTTCTCTAGGTATATGGCAGAACGACCGCCACCTTGGTTACCACAATCTGTTTCTTCTCCAGAAAAAGCAGAGTTCAGAATCTGCATTACAACTAATCCAGCGCCAGCACCATATGCTTGAATTGCTGCACCATGGTACCCTTGCTCATCAATGCCGACTTCAAATGTACCTCCGTCTAGAGTTGGTGATGCACCATTGAAAGCAAGAACATTTGTTGTGTTAATATCTTTGAAAGTAGGGTTTGTAACACTCAAACTCGCTCCATCAAAAATAAGTGCGCCATACTTCAAGGTACCTTGACCGTCTATGTCTACAGGAATACCGTATGCACCATCAAGAGTAACATGGTTTAGGCGAGTTAAGGACTGGTCGATAGTAGGTGCTAGATAGATTCCAGAGCCGCAAGCCATGTCGGGATTGAATACGCCTGTTACGTAACAGCGTCCTGTCTGGTTTGGTGCAGGAGCCGCAGGGGCACCCCAAAGGAATCTAATTGGAGAACCTGTACTTGCCTGAGACGCACCACAAGATGTATCTCCTGCACAGATTGAACCCTCAATTCGAATGTTTTTGTCTGCTGGAATATTGATCGTGGTACCGGCATTGATAATCAGTTTTGCACCACCTGCCACTAGAAGGTCTCCGTCCATATTCATCACACCAGTCCAGGTTTCTGTACCTGTGATAGTACCAGATGAAGTCTCATTTACAGCTACAACAGACGGCGTAGTTGAGACCATTGTCACAAATAATGAAACAAGGAACAAACTTACTAATCCGAAACTCTTACTCTTTTGGACGTTTAATGACATAATACACCCTCAACATATGTCCCAGATACAGGACCAACTTAACACATTGGGAAAGATTTCAATTGAAAAGTATCGAATTTAACAAAAAATATCACTATTTTTGTAGTAAAAAAATAACATAGTATCAAATAAGTCTGAAGATATCATGAAGGCGAAGTATAGATAGATAGCGCTCAGTACGCTGTTTCAATCACTCACAAGAGTCAGAAGACCTGATTTCTTCTAACCAATCGGACCCGCTAATCGAGCCATAACCCCATCGAGGATGATGGTTAATTCCTTCCTCGAGTGGCTGTGCAGAGGTCATTAGAGCGGTTTTCACTTCATCAATACATCCAGAATCCGGATTCATTAATCCAGGTTCTGCCTCAAGTATTAGTGCAAGTATTCCAGATACGAAGACAGTCGCATCGCTTGTTCCTGTTGATGAATAGTACTCTTCATTGAAGGCTGTTGAGATGATAGAAACTCCAGGAGCCGATATTTCCGGTTTGCGATGGGGATCTAATGATTCGTTGGGACCAGCTTCTAAATCATATCCAAGCGAAGATCCCTCCCAAATTTCGCCCTGTTCATTTAGGGCACCAACTGAGATTACTTGATCAACGTCGGATGGAGTGGACACGATTCCGTCATCATCTGAACCACCATCATTTCCTGCTGCTGCAACCACATAGACACCATTGGCTAATGCCTGTCTAACCGCATTCGAAGTAGGACCTTGAGAAGATGCATTTGGATTACTCTCACCTCCCAGTGATAGAGAAATAATATCGGCACCGAATGATTTCCAGCACCATGAAATAGCACTAGAGACAATGTCTTGGTCCCCACTATTACCTCCTTCCCCGTCATCATCTAAAGCCGCAGCCATTCCTAAAGTAACGCCAGGTGCGACTCCCTCAAGATATCCATCTGAGACTAATATTCCTGCCATCATTGTACCATGCGCAAGAACGCCTCTGTCTGAAGGCTCACTGGAGCCAGAGATGAAGTCTTTGAACACCAAATCCACGCCTTCAATATCTGGATGGCTAAGGTCAATTCCCGTATCAACCATGCAAACTCGGATACCAGCACCCGTGTAACCCATGTCCTGTAGATCTCTAGCACCTGAATCTTCAAACGCCCACTCCGATGTCGGAGGAGGGATTTCAATAAACAGCAATTGGCTCCTCCATATAGCCCACAAAATCATGATTATAATCAAAAAAATTCCCACATTTATGACGCGTTGACCCGTTCTTCTAGGCCTTGAAATAACAGGGGCTTTTGATGGTGCCCAACCCAAAACCTCGCTACGCCAACCCTCTTGATGACCTACTGTTGCGGAATCTACTGCAGATAAGATTCTGTAGTCTGAAGGTTCAGGTATAAACTCGACATTATCGAGTTGGTTACCCTCCCACATAACAATACGCTAACGCTTCAAGGCTTGAAGATATGTCTTAGACCAAACAAATTACACATCAATATTGACGCATATATTGGATTGGAATATCAGAATCGACCCGAAGAGCCTTTTCTAGCAGTCTTGTAACCGCCGTATAGAACTAATCCTGCTAGTATCATTATTATTGCAGTCAGCCAAGGTGAATCTGCATCTTCATCCGCCATGTTGGAGAATGTGATGGTTATGATCGCTGATTCTTGGCTATCCTCGTGAGTTGGTGTACCGATTACTTCCAGTGTAACCTTGAGTCTAGCGTCGCCAGGAGGTATGTCTGAATAATCAAATGTAGCAATTGCTGTACCGTTTGCAGGGACTGTTATTGTGACCTGCTGTTGTGGATAATCAGTATCTCCTTCAGAGTCCGCTTCCAGATAGACAATTACATCGCCTGCTGTTAAGAATCCTTCATTATTGATAGGTATTCTAAACTGACCGTTTGCGTTTGCTTTAGCATCCGCAAGAGTAGGTTGTACTCCGTCCTCGTAAATCTCCAGCTTAGCAACTGAAATTATAACAGTGGTAGATTGTGATTGGGTATCATAATCTCCTTCGCTATCTGCAGTGAAATCAACATCACATGTTGCCTCAGAGCTAGCGTCAGCAGGAGCATATACAGTAAATGACTGGCTACGCTCGCTTCCTGCTGCAACAGTTACATTGGAGACAGGTGGAGCTACGGACCATCCTTCGCAAGACAATTCTGATTCTACTCTTACAGTGTCATCGCCATTTCCATTGTTAACGATTCTTAGAGTAACGATTGTTTCGCCACCAACTCCCACACCGATTGATTCAGGTGCATC
>Ga0066856_10000996_pt1 | contig 10918 bp, 7 predicted proteins | sample ETNtaG_5_FD_65605 | JGI IMG/M metagenome (GOLD analysis project Ga0066856, IMG submission 65605) | Marine microbial and viral communities from oxygen minimum zone, Eastern Pacific Ocean - ETNP201406SV205 | ecosystem: Environmental > Aquatic > Marine > Oceanic | place: Pacific Ocean: Eastern...
TCGCGAGATTCGATCGAATCGTCGCGCGTTCGATCGTTCGCGCGCGTCGTCGCCGCTTTCTCGACGCGCGCCATCGACCGCGCGCGCGATGATGGGCGTCTCGAAATGCGCGCGCGGTGATGATGATGGGCCGGCGCGCGCGCATTTCGAGACGCGCGACGTCGCGCGCGAGCGCGATGGCGACGCCCGGGACGTCCCCGAAGACGCGAAAAAAACCCTTCGTGCTCATCACGGGCGTTCCGGGGACGGGGAAGACGACGCTCGCCGACGCGCTCGCCGAACGCGTCGGCGCGGAGAGACTCGACGTGGGCGCGCTCGCACGGTCCGAGGGGTTTCACGGGGTCTACGACGCGGAGATGGACACGCACGAGCTCGCGGAGGAGGCGCTGTTGGATCGAATGGAGGAGATGTTGGCGTCGAGCGAGGAACGGGGGGTGGGGTGCGTGGTGGATTATCACTCGTGCGAGTTGTTCCCGGAGCGGTGGTTCGACCGCGTGTGCGCGTTGACGTGCGTGGAACAGACGGCGACGCTGTACGAGCGATTGAGCGATCGAGGGTACTCGGAGAAGAAGATCAGAGAGAACGTTGAGTGCGATATATTTCAAGTCGTCGTGGAGGAGGCGAAGGATTCGTTCGAGAATGTGACGGTGAGGTCGAACGCGACGTTGGACGACATGGAGGAGACGGTGCGGGAACTCGCCGAGTGGTGTGAGAATTTTAAGAGAGGGGAGTGATCACGCGCGCGTTCGCGCCTTTGTGTTCGTTTCTTTTACTTTTGCTAGCGATGCCTTTGAAATATATCTACTAACGGTACAAGTACACCTGGTGCTATTCCGGGACTCGGACTCGCATGGGCGGAACGAGCTGCGCGCCGTTCGCCGCGGCGTCTTCGTCGACGCGTTCGACTTTAAACGTGCCCACCGAACGCCACTCGCGTCGTATGAAGAAACGCGTCTGTTTGACGAGTAACCGCCCTCTGTTGGCGCTGATCTTATCGCCCCACACGAGCGTTTTAAAAAACAACGGTTCCTCGTCGAAGACGATGTCTCCTCTCGATAATCCGCCCACCATTTTCAAGTTGAATCGAAGCGTGTCCCCCTCGATTCTCCACGTCCCTGGCGCGAACGTCGTCGGCGTGAACGCACCCGTGGCGATGGGTTCGACCAAGCCTCCTTCCTTGAACTCCACCGCCACCGGAAGGACCAAACGCATTCCGGACGCCGCCCAATTCGGCGGCATCCACGTCCCCGACTCTCTCCCCACGTCCGCCGTCACGCGCCACTTCGTCCCCACCAACGCCCCCGGCGTCGTCTCAGCGTACTTAAACCTCTTCGCCAGACTCTTCGACACCGTCTCCGACCTCGTCTGCGCCCTTCGAATCGCATACGAGACGCCCAGGATGACGCTCCATTGAAACGCCGCCGACAGCCCGCGTCTCGCGTCCGCGCGCCCTTCACCTCGCCCGTCTCGAACCACCCTCGGCGGTTCCGTGTACACCACCCTCTCACCCGTCCCATCCTCCGATTCCCCGCTCGAGGTCAACGACACCGGAATCCCTCGAGAATCGTCCCGCGCGTTCGCGCGCCTCGACCGCGCGCGCGCCACCGCGTCGAGCGACTCGAAATCGCTCGGTTTGATTTCCCTTCGCACCTCGGTCCTCGGATCCGCGCGCGCGCTCGCGGACGACGTCGAGACGCGCGCGACGACCGTCGCCGCCGCGACGACGCGCGCGAGACACGCGCGACGCGCGAGGACGTCGTCATCGCCGTCGTCGTTCGCGCGCGCGCGAGAGAGAGAGACGCGGGACGACCGTCGTCGCGCGTCATCGCGCGCGCGCGACGCCGACGCGACCGCGGAGGACGACGCGACCGCGACGCGCGTCGTCATCGTCGTCGTCGTCGTCGCGCGTCGCCGTCGCGTCGTCGTCGGCGGCGGCGGCGCGGGACGATGTGTCGACACACCGTGACGTCAGTCATGGTGACGCGTCATCATCATCGTCCTCGTCCTCGTCGCGCGTCGCCGTCGTCGCTCGGACGTTGTCGCGAACGACGACGCGGGTCGTCGTCCGCGTTCGTCCGTCGCGCGACGTCCGATCGCGTCGTCGAAGCACCGTCCGAGGACGCTCGAGTGGATCTTCTGAGCGGTGTCGCGTACGACGACGCGACGACGGCGACGTGGGAATCGCGCGCGCCCTTCTTTTATCCCAGACTCGCGCTCGTCGGGTCGCTCGCGCTCGGGTTGGGGCTGTCGCTGCCGAGCTCGATCGGGGACGTCGCGCGGAGCGGTGGGTCGGGGGAGACGCTCGCGGCGCTGGCGGAGAACGCGCTCGGGTTGGGGGCGTGCGCGTTCGCGGCGCGGGTCGACGTCGATAAACGGGGGACGGCGCTCGCGCGATTGCAGAAAGAATTGGCGCTGGGGAAGATGGTGGTGATACAGCGGAATGCGTTTCGTGAGGAGCGGGCGTTCGCGTTGAGGGAATTGCGAGACGTCGCGCGGGTGGCGGTGGTGTACGGTTCGGCGGAAAAGGTGGAGCGGGATTTGACGGCGGCGACGGCGTACAGACGACGATTGGAGCAGTCGAGAATATTGGTCGTACCCGTCGTCGAGAGAGATTCGGTGGGAGAGAGCGCGGTGGCGGACGTGGGACCGGGGAGGTGGGAATTGTTGAAGGACGTCGTGAAGGCGTGGCCGGGCGCCGGCGCGGGACGATGGCTGGCGTGGCCGACTCGAAACGACGATTGGAGCGGATACTTTCGACGCTTGATGGGGCAAAACGCGAACAAGGGTGGGTATCTGACCATCTCCACGAGCGGTTTGATTCGAGGCTCGGGCGTGGGCGCGCCGAATTGGGACGTTCTTTTATCGACGTTTCCACGAAACCGACCGGGGAACGCGCAAGACAAGGAGGCGGAGAAAGCGTGGAAACGCGCGACGTTGGATTCAACAGAGGCGTTGACGTCCAAAGCTGAAGGCACGGAGATTTCTCGAGGCGGCGGGCGCGGCGCGGTATCGCAAGCGCTTCCGAGGGACGTCCCAGAGCTCGAGCGAATCATCAGTCTTCACGAAGCGTTTTATCGCGCACTCGACGCGGGCGACGAGCGCGGCATGGAGGAGGTGTGGTCGAATAGCTCGAGTCGCGAGAGCGCGCTCGCGGCGCTCGTGGATAGAGGCGCGCGCTTAGACGGCTGGGACGTCGTCTTGCGTTCGGATAGGCGTCCGCAAGGGATCAAAGTGAACGACGTCGACGTGACGATTGAGAAAGGCGTAGCGACGCTCACGGGACTCGAGACGGTGACGAACGGTGCGACATTGTTGTGCACGCAAACTTTTGAGCGCGACGGCGATGATGGTGAATGGATGCTGACGGGTCACACGACCATCCCTTACGGCGCTGACGTCGTCGCGAAGGTCGTGCTGAGATGCGACGCGAACGGCTGCGTCGCGCTTCCGGCGAAATCTGTCGCCTCTTCGAATTCGCGGTGATGAAATCGCTTCGCATGGTGTAGTTGTATTACATTCGTATTTTAGTCGTACCAGTCAATCGCGTCGCATGGATAATCGTACGTTGATCGGCGAATTTTTTCAACTCGCGCGACGTTTCCTAAGGTTCAGAGTCGCTGTAAAAGCGATTGAAGCGAACCTCAGCCTGTTGCTCAGGAGCTCGGCCCTCGATGCGATTCTCGATGGTTGCTTTCAAAGTTTCCACGAAATCCTGGTAAACCTCGGGAGAGATGGATGCGAGTCTCAACCCGACGATTTTCTCGCCCAGAGTGGTTTGGGCCCGCATGACTTTCAAGTGCGAGGATTCGCTTTTTTTGTCTCTCAACTGATCGTTGATGTGATTCCAAATCGGTAACGTGGCGCCGCACATGAGTAAGTTGTTACTGAAACGTTTACCGTCGTCGCACCCGTAGCCGTGTCGAGCGTGATAACACGTTTTACCGTGAATACACGTGGATGAGGAGAATTCATACCAAAAGTGCCAGAGTTCGCGCATGCGAATCATTTCGCCGAATTGGTGAGGTTCGATGCGAACGTAGTTTGCCGTGATGTTGTCGAGGTTCATTTTACCGACATTGAGGCAATTTGGTCGCGTGATCATCATCTGAGGATTACGAAGAGACTCCTTGTCCTGTCGGACGTTGTTACGGATTTCACGCGCAAACATCACGAAAGGGCGATTGGTTCTCGCCCTCGTGCCGTAAGTGGCGCGGTACAATCCGCAGATGCCCTTTTGTTCCGTACCTTGAAAAATTTCTCGACGCGATTCCTCGAACTCTCGCTTCATGGCGCACACTTGATGCCAAGAAACGCCGTTGTCGCTCTGCACCAAACGCACGTTGGTCTCAGCGCCGGACATCTCACACGTGTGAACGACGGTGTTGTGCTCCGGACTCGCTATGATGCTCTGACCCGTGATGTCCGTTACGCCCCTATCATATTGACCGCTTTGCTTGAGTTGTTTGATGACGCCCTCGAACGTCTGCGAGAAGTAATCGAAAACCACTTTTTGCGCGTTGATCGGCATGCCGAGAAGACGGTTCAAAAAGGTTGAAATCTTGAGATTCTTTGCCACCTTTTCCACGAGTATCCACTTTCTTTGATCGCTCACCTCGGCCAAACCGATGTCGACAAATTCTCTCTTGATGATTTCCACCGCGGCGGCGTGCTCCGCGCCTTTGAACTGAACGGTGGGTAAAGGGTCCGCACTGCCAACAATGCACGAAATCATGTGCTTCAACGCTTTGGCGCCGGTATCGTTATCGATGTCGAAAGCTTGCAAGTTTTGTCCGGCGTCGAGAGCGTTTCGATCACCCTTCAACAGCGCGCCGAGCGAAAGAAGGCGCTTGGCGGCGCTCGAAGCGAAACGGCATTCACCACCACAGGGCGTCATCAGAATACGGTACAGCGGAGCACTCGACTGATTCGCGCGATGACTCCTTCCAAACTGCTGGATTGCTTTGTCCGCACTCCATGGAAGTTCGAGCGTCATGTGGCATCGTCTTCTTTGATTTTCGACGCGCTTATCCGCCTGAAGCGAAATGCCGGTACTCGCGGCGTCAGAGATGATAGCGATGAGCTTTTCACCGTTTTGAAACTTTTGCTTCTCCGTGATGTTCAGCATCTTGGCGTTGACCTCATCATGATTGCGACTGATCGTCTTCACCTTGCCGGACTTGTCGCGAACCTGGTGCAGCTTTCTACCCGTCATCTCGGCGACGTGTTCGTGTCCACCACAAAGAGCGACGAGATTGTCGAGCGGATTCGGCGGCAACTGCAAGCCCCTGATCGCTCTAAGCAAAAGCGCTCTGATGTGGATGAGATGTTCGTTCTCGACTGGAACGAGCTGTTCAAAGTCTTCGCGCGCGTCTTCGAAATCGTCGTTGGATTCGTCATCGGCATGTTGGTCTTGATAATTCGCACGCCCGACATCGCGTCGAGGATGACCCAACGCTCGACCTTGCTTCACCGCGGCAGCCGGTGCGGCTTCATCGCGACCTTGTCGCGGCTCTACCGGTGCGTAACGACGTAAACGCTCGAGGACATTCACGGCGGGCTTCGGAGGATCCGGAATCGCCGCGGGCACGGCTGCGGGCGCGGCCGCAGGCGCAGGCACAGGGCGAGCGGGGCGCTCAGAGGTACCGGGAAGCTCAGGGCTAATGATTTGCCTGCTTCGCGCGTACTCGTCTCGACGCTTTTGAATGCTCTCGGAAAATTGTCTGTCCGCTTCATCATCCGACGACGAGTCGATTTCCACGACTTCAAACCTTCGCACGCCGACGGGTGCTTCCACCTTTTGCCGCGAATTGGGAAGCTGGCCATCATCTGAACTCGGCGACGGACGCTTGATGCCGGACTGCACGCGTCGAACAGCGTCCGACACCATCGGCGTACCCGAGGATGAAGGCACGTCTTTGTGCGGTGGGATATTTTCGCGGTTCGCTTGCGCTTCGACCGGATCCGCCAGCGCGGAGTTGATGCGTCGCTGATTCATTTCGACTAATTGGCGCTCTTCCTGAAGCATTCTATTTCTTCGCTCGTCAACCTGCGCGGCATTCGCTTCCTCCATGCGCTCGAGTTCACGAACTTGTGATTCGCTCACGCCGTTTGCCGCTCTCTTTTCGATATCGGCGTCGGTGAGATCGAGGAAATCGCCGGCGATTTTTGCCGCCTCGAGACGTTCGGCTAGAATCTCGTCGAGACTCTTCTCTTGCACCATCTCAAAGTCGTCATCGTTCGGAGCGTCGCGACGCGGAGCGGCGACGTTCTCTCGCTCATCATTCATCGGCTGATCGTCGTTCGCGTTTCTGTCGTTTCGTCGCGGCGCAGCGGCGGCTCGATTGCGCCCGAGAGCATCGAGAATGGTTTCTTGCGAACACCACATGTTGACGACCTGGACGATGTCGGCGACAATCGTGTCCCACAAGCGTTCCTCTTCGGCGGATTCTTGACACGACGTGGTCGGAAAATTATTCTTGACGAAGTTGATGAGCATCTCCGCCGGCGAACTCGCGAAATCGTCCTCTCCGTCGGCGGCCTCTTCCGCCTGTAAACGCGAGAGACTCGCCTCGCCCGTGCTCTGAAGACCGATCACGACGGCCATGTCTTCATGCATGACGGCTCTTCGAGCGAGCTCAGCGAGCTTCGGCACTTTCGCACACATTAACATTTGTCTAAAGAATCGCTGATGCGTCGCCCAGAATAAACGATTGAGACCCCTGATTTCTTTCTCTTTTCCCTTTTGCCAGTCTCTTTGAGCGCCGTGTCCGCGTAATGTTTCGACGGCGGCGAACACTCGCTTCAACATGAGCCAAAACGCGGTGCTTCGATCGTACATCAAGCGAACGTCCTCGGAAATTTCGCAATCCACGAGTTCGAATTCAGCCTTTTCGTACGAGAGCGTTCTACAGAGATAGCTTCCAGTCGCCTTCAGTCCGCACGCGAACATCTCCAACGCGCCCAACCCGGCACCCTTGAGCTTTTCCACCATGTCGACCGTGCTCGACCAACCGAAATGTCCTAATCTAGTCATGTACCCTAAGTTTCTTGGTTCGCTCGCGCCCGTCGCCGAACAGTAGAGCACGCGCGCGTTCGGAATGGCCAACTGCAACGCCACGACGCACACCGCCGTCTTGGTCGGTTTCCCGGTGCCGCTGAACAAGTTCTTAGCCTTGTGACACTCATCGAAGACGATGAGGGGTCCGTGTTTGTCCTCATCCAACCAATCGATGAATTGTTTCAGACGACTTCCCGGCTTGATCATGTCGAGCAATTTTTCCGGCTTTGTCGTCGAGAGCTGACTGGTTATTTTTGGCGTCCCTTGCGTCAGCAACGCGTACGTCGAGAAAAGCACCCCCTTCGTCAGCGCGTAGTTCAGATTACCCGTCGGCATCGATCCCGCATCCTTTGGAATGACATCAATCTTCGGCTTGACGTTCAAATCGTTCAAATCTCGCTCCGCATCGTATTTTAAATCCGCGCTCGTCGACACCCACAGCACCCTCGAGCCGCCTCTCCGCCTGTGTTCGTACACCAATCCCGCGATCTGTCTCCCCTTCCCCACGCCCGCGCCGTCGCCCAAGAAAAACCCAGCGCGTTCATTTCGCTCTCCCGACAACCTCTGTTCGTGTCGCATGCACGCGTACGTCACGCTCTCCATCTGCAACGCCGACAGTCCGCCGCTCTCGCAGAGATCCTTCACCGCGTGTTCGTACGTCGGCACCGGCGGTCGAACCTTGGCCAGCGTCCCCGTCTCCACGACCGGATCCGGGTGCGGTCCACCCGCGATGCTTCCGTGCGCGGGCGCGTACGTCTCGTACTCCACCTCGCGCGCGTCGTCCCTCCCCGCACCGTCGTCCACCAGTTCCTCCTCCACGCGCTGCCGCGCCTCGTCGCTCGCCTCGCGCGCCTCCTCGCGCCGCATCCCCGCGCCCGCATCGCGTCCGCGCGCGGCGCCGTTCATCTCGCGCGCCTCCTCGCCCTCGCGCGCGTTTTCAAACGCCCCACCGCGCCCGCGCGCGCCGCGCGTCACCGTGTGACGCGACGGGTGCGAATCTCATTCGACGCGACGGGTGCCTCGAAATCACCGATGCGAGGCGACACGCGCGCTTGCGCGCTCGAGGCGGCGACGCGGGCGTGTGGGATGGTGGTCGTGGGCGCGTCGACCGATCACGGAGGTCTCGCGGGCGTCGCGCGCGCGTGCGTCGTCGTGGGCGCGATGATGGGCGTTCGAATCTTGAACGACGCGCGCGAGGGAGGCGACGGTGCGCGCGCGCGCGCGGTGCATTCGGGGAGGAGGTGCGCGAGGTGGTACGCGGTCGGGTGCGTGGGGTGGTTCGCGGCGTGCGTCGCGTTCGGTGGAGGCGCGGTGGGGGCGTGGAGGGAGACGGCGCGCGCGGCGAGCGCGGCGAGCGCGGCGACGTTCGCGACGACGGCGGTGAGTCTGGACGGGGTGGAGGGAGAGGAGGAGGCGCGGGCGAGCGCGAAACGCGTGCTCTTGGATGGATGTCCGAGGACGGCGCGAGAGGTGAGCGCGAGGGCGAGCGCGTGGGGGGCGTGCGCGGGCGCGTGGGCGGGCGCGACGCCGATTCCGTTGGATTGGAACAGAGCGTGGCAGCGATGGCCGGTGAGCGTCGTGCGAGGACTCGCGTTCGGGCACGTGCTCGGAATCACGGTGGCGATGGTGTACGTGTGTTTAGCGGACGTCATGGGTCTCGATCCGCGAGACGGCGCGGCGAGACGAAAGCGACGATGACGAAGGACGCGTTCGGCTCTCGAATGAAAATGTCGTCGTCGTCGTCTTCCCAACGCGCGCTAAGAGCTACTGCGTGTTCGGCTAAATATTTTCTTCGTCTACTAGTGTACCATAAATGATCTGAGCGCGGCGACGCATCATTCTCCGAGCAGCGCTTTGATGCGGTCGACTTCTCGAGTATCGCCGACGCGGTGCGCCACCTGTAACTTGTGTCTCAGCATCTCTTGCTCTCGCAGGGCGCCCATGTGCGAACCTAAATCACCCTGCGCCCGAAGTCGCGCGACGATCTCTCTCTGTCGCGCCTCGCGCTCCTCGCGCGCCTCTTCTTCTCGCCTTCGCTCGGCGTTCTCCTCTCCTCTTCGCGCGCGCTCGTCCGAGCGCTTACGCTCGCGATCTCGCGACCTCGACCTCGACCTCGACCTCGACCTCGATCGTCTGCGATGCTTTCGATGCTTTTTGTGTCGCTTGCTCTTCTTATCGCGTCGACGTCGTCGTCGTCCGTCCGAGTCCGAGTCGTCTTCGCCGTCGCCTCGCTCGCGCTTTTCACGTCGGTCCCGTTTCCTCGACCGTCCATCGCGCCCCGCGCGCTCCGAGGCGAAGAACTCCTTCAGGGCATCCTTCGCGAGCGCGACGTCGTCGTCGTGTTCCTTGAGCGCCAACGCGAGCGTCGCGGGAGTCGCTTCGGGGAATTCTTCCCTCAAGAAGTTTGTGGCATTGAGCGCCGCCTCGCGCCTTCTCGCCTCGGCGTGGCGCACCATCATGGACGGTCCGCGATCATCGTTCGGGTTCCCATCTCGCGTGAACATCGCGCGCGCGCGAGCGCCGACGTCTGGGGCGCGAGGTGTCCCCGTCTGTCCCCGTCGACTCGAGCGAGAGCGGCCGAGAGTCGTCGCGATTCGCGCGTGCGTTCGAGACGGCGCGTGTACGGCTATTATGAATTGCGTTGCGATGAAAACAAGAATTTAATCTACTTCTAATAAGAGCTTGAACATCTCGTAGGTGTAATATCCGAGCGCGGCGCTTGGAAGCACCTGGACGCAGCTCGGTCCGAGTCCCGCGTACAGACTTCGCACGCCCGTCTCGCGCGCGGTGGAACGAAGCGTGTTCGCCATGCTCATGAGCGCTTTTCGCCCGAACACGATGGACGTAGACGATCGTCCGCCTTGCATCTGCATTCGGCGTCGAACGACCTCGAACGGGTACGTGGACGCCTCGGAGGCCACCCCGGCGACGGCGCCGTAGAGCATCATGTTCTTTTGCTCGATGGTTTTCACGGCGGAATCGCTCGCGTCGGCGTCCGCACCCTTCCCGCGTCGCCGTTTCCCACTCGCCGCCTCGCGCTCGGCGTTTAATTGCGCCAATCTACGATTCTTTAAACCGTCGTACACGCTGTAATACACCGCCGCGTTCGGAACCATGGACACGAGCGCGGGCGTGATGCCGCGATAAAACGTGCTCATCCCCTCCTGGCGATACATCGTCTTCACGCACGCCCAAAACGATCCGTACTTTTCCTGACCACCGTTCGTCAACAACCGCGTGCGCAGAACATCCATGGGAAAGCACGTGACGACCGCGGTCATCCCCGCGCCCGCGCCCGCGCACACGAGTCCGATGCGCCGCGCGTCCCCCTCCGGAAGCGTTCGCACGACAAACTCGCGATACGTATCGAACGCGCAGAAATTAATAGCCTTGAACGGCGCCGTGCGCGCGATGTTCAACCCATTCCCTTTCCAAAACCCACCGAATCCCTCCTTGACGACGATCCCTCGCACCATCTCCTCCAGTTTGAGCGTGCTTCGATTCAACAAGTACTCAATCTTCACGCGCTCCAACGGCGCCAATATCGTCCTCACGACCACCGTCGCCAGCGTCCCGCTCGCCAATCGCCGTCCCGCCATCTCTTGCCTCGACATCTCCCCCCCATCGCCCCTCGACGCGACCGAACGCACCGGTCCCCTCCGCGCGCGATTCCGCCTCGCGTCTCCGCCTCGTCCTCTCTTCGTCCCCGCCGTCGACGTCGCCGTCGCCCTCGCCCTCGACCTCGACCTCGACCCCGACGTCGACGCCAACCCACGCGCGCGCGAACGCGACCACCACGCGCGCGTCGGTCCCACCGATCGCGCGCGCACGCCTCCCTCCCCACGCCCACGCGTCGTCGTC
>Ga0066856_10000998_pt1 | contig 10896 bp, 5 predicted proteins | sample ETNtaG_5_FD_65605 | JGI IMG/M metagenome (GOLD analysis project Ga0066856, IMG submission 65605) | Marine microbial and viral communities from oxygen minimum zone, Eastern Pacific Ocean - ETNP201406SV205 | ecosystem: Environmental > Aquatic > Marine > Oceanic | place: Pacific Ocean: Eastern...
TTCACATGCTGAACTTCCTAAAGTTTTCATCCTACTTTCTAGCTGTCCTACACCACCTGGCCAAACAACTCCCCAACCATTTGTTGATTGATTACCATCATCATTCATTACTGGATCACCATTTGCATCTACGACTGGATTCAAACTAGCATCGTATCTGGTTTGTCCCCAAGATCTGGTATTGTAAAATACGTTGTTTGTGATCTGAAGATTATTCGCTGTATAGTAGTAAAATGCACCCATAGTAACATTAGCAAATGTATTATGGTCAACTTTACTACCTGGCTCAACATACTCGTATGCAACAATGGCTTCTCCGACTACTCCCTGGAACGTATTATTTTCCACAATAAGCATGTCCATTGTACCCATCCAGGATCCAGCGCCCCAGACTACACCACCGTAAAATGCTCCACCAGGATAACTTGTGAAATTGGTAATTATGTTACCTCTTAGAGTAAAATCAGTTCCAGAGCCAACAGTAAAAAACGCTAGAGCAGCTACACCAGTAACAATACAATCATTAACATGAATGTGATTGTCAGCTCCCGTAGCACCTGCGATTCCAACTTGGCCGGATTCATTTACAGCCATACCATTTAAAAGTAAGTTATCTAAATGCAGTTCTGCACCATCTCCAGCAGTCCAAAACATTTCTCCTGGTCCTGCGTCACCTCCAAAGCCTAAACTTCCGTCAGCAAGAGGAAAAGGCTGCAGTGATGCTTTCTGAACGCCATCAGCTTCTGCTCCAGTAATTTTTAATACTTTACCTTCCGCTACAGATATATTGGAAGCCATAGCATAGATCTTACCTGCTTCTAGAACGAATTCTCCTTCACCACCTGCGGCTTCAACAGCAGCCTCTACTTCGCCTAGAGCACCCGTCCAGGTGATTGTTGTTTGGGCAAAGAGAGAAGATGTTGCAAAAATCATTGCAGCAAAAAGAATCTTTTTTAACGATTCGATCATTAAACACTCCTTCATTTATATTAAAGATATTATTAAAAGATTAATCTATTAGAATTCCTCACATAGTATCTAACGATTATCTTCTTTATATTTTAGTTAATTTATTACTGCTTGTACAACTATTTTTTTTAGGGTTAAAATTTTCTATATCTTAATATATTTATCTAACAAAAATATTAAATATGATTAAGCAAACTTTGAGAAGCTCTTGGAAGTTTCATAACCCGAATAATGGGAAGTGGTATGATGCTACAGTCCCAGGTTTTATTCAAACGGATTTACTTTCAAACAACATAATACCTGATCCATTTTTTCGATTAAATGAATCAGATGTACAATGGATAATGGAAAAGCAATGGACCTACCGAACATTTTTTTCACCGAAAAAAGAAATCTTAGACAAGAATAATAAAACACTATATTTTTACGGAATTGATACCTTTTCCGATATCTTTCTAAATGATGAATTAATTATTTCCACCAACAATATGTTTCATCCTTGGGAAAAAGATGTTTCTAAATATTTATATTCGGGATTGAATGAATTAAAAGTCATATTTCATTCTCCCATAAAAAAAGTTCTTCCCTTGATGGATAAAATAAAACATAGCCTTCCTGCTGAAAATGATCAGGCGGGGAAAACAAGCCCATTTTCAAGAAAAGCTCCGTACCACTATGGTTGGGATTGGGGTCCGTGTCTTGTAACATCTGGGATTTGGAAAAATGTGCAACTCCATGGTTGGGATTCTTTTAATCTAAATAAATGTTCGATTTTAAATGTTGGAGTTGAAAAAAAATGTGCAACATTATTTTTGGAAGTAGAAGTTTTTTCTATCAAAAAGGAAAGCGCAACTATTTCGATTGAGGAGTCGAAGTCAAACACCTCTCTGCAAATCCCAATTGAAATTGAAAAAGGGAAAAATGTTATTGATAAGAAATTATTAATTACGGATCCAGATCTTTGGTGGCCATCAGGACATGGTGAGCAACCTTTATATACATTTATAATAACAATAACATCTGCTACTGATTCTTTTACATTTTTGAAAAGGATAGGAATACGTGATATTTTTATTAAAAGAGAAAAAGATAAAAAAGGAAGGTCTTTTGAGGTTCATGTGAATGGGAAACCAATTTTTTCAAAAGGCGCAAATTGGATTCCTGCAGATTCATTTACGACGCGGATTAAAAAAGAGCACTACAAACAACTCCTATCTGCTGCCAAAGATGCTAATATGAACATGCTTCGAGTTTGGGGAGGGGGTATATATGAACCAGAAATATTTTATGATTTGTGCGATGAAATGGGAATTATGGTTTGGCAGGACTTTATGTTTGCCTGCTCTATGTATCCAGCGGATCAGAAATTTTTAGAATCTGTAAAGGAAGAAGCTCAATATCAGGTGGATAGGCTTAAGAGTCACCCTTCCATAGTTCTTTGGTGCGGGAATAATGAGATCGCTTCTGGTTGGCTTAGTTGGGGATGGAAAGAAGAATTGCCAGCATCGGTATGGAATGATTATAAAAAAATCTTCCATGAAGTATTACCTAATGTATGCAAAGAATTAGACCCTGGGAGACTATATTGGCCTAGCTCTCCAGGGCATAGTATTTCACTTCCCGAATCTGACCAGCGATATGGAAGTGGAGATAATCATTATTGGGGTGTATGGCACGGTGGGGATGGATTCGAGGCATTTGAAGAATATGTGGGCAGATTTATGTCAGAATATGGTATGCAATCGTTCCCTGAAATGAAAACGGTTAGGAAGTTCGCAGAAGACAGAGATCTTGATATAGAATCAAAAGTAATGGTTTCGAGACAAAAAGCATCTCTTGGTACAGGTAATCTTATTAAATACATAAAGGATTATTTCAATCCTATACCAGGTTTTAAAGCAACCGTAATTTTATCTCAGGTAATGCAAGCACTAGCGATAAAGACTGCGGTTGAGGCCCATAGAAGAAATATGCCTTTTTGTATGGGGACACTTTATTGGCAATTTAATGATTGTTGGCCTGCAATTAGTTGGTCCAGTGTGGACTACTATGGTAACTGGAAAGCTTTACATTATTATGCAAAGAGATTTTTTAATCCACTTATAGTCACTATTCATGAAAATAAGAGAGATCTAGAAATTCATGTAATAAATGATCAATATAAAGAATATAACTCAAAACTTATATTTCAAGTATCGAAGTTTGATGGCTCAGTTATTGAAGAAAAATCTTTTAATCTTAAAATTGAAAAGGCTTCATCTAATTGTGTGCAAACTCTAGACAAACAAAACTTGATTCAAGGTCATGACAAATCTGAACTGTTTATGCAGGCAGAAATACGATTGAAAAAAGAATTAGTTTGTAGTGATATCTACTTCTTTGTTAAACCAAAATATCTAAAGTTGAATAAACCTAAATATAAATATAAAGTTGAAAGAAAAGAGGGCACTATATCTATTGAAATAGAAGCATTCTCTTTTATCTACCAACTTCATATTTTATGCGAAAACGCAGATGGTATTTTCAGTGATAATTTCTTTGATTTATTAGCAGGTGAAAAAACTATAATTTATTTTTATCCAAAAGGAGAAGATATTAAAACTGATTTTAATTTTAGATTGAATACGGTACAAGATATAACCATTAAACAAGTGGAGTAATAGGTGAAATTTTCAGAAAAGTTAAAGGATGCTTGCTCTAAGGATTCTAATTTAGATTGGCCCAGCTTGTCTTATTATTGGGACAAAAATAAAGATGTAGCTTCACTTAATAAAGAGCAGGATCGCATTGTTTTTATGGGGGACTCCATTACAGAGGAGTGGGCAAGAGTATTGCCTGACTTTTTTCAATCTTCATCTTACCTCAATAGAGGAATAGGTGGTCAGACTACTCCTCAAATGCTACTAAGGTTTAAGCAAGATGTAATCAATTTAAACCCAACTATTGTGTTCATACTCGCGGGGACCAATGATATAGCAGGCAATACAGGACCTTCAAATATTGATATGATTACTAACAATATTTTTTCTATGGCTGAACTTTCAATGAACTACAATATAGAAGTAGTATTATCATCGATACTCCCTGTTGATAAATATCCTTGGGCAGATCATATTAGAGAGGTTCCAGAGACCATTTCAAAAATAAATCAACAATTAAAATCCTTCTCACAAAAACATAGCATTATATATATTGACTATTATACTTCGATGGTAGGTGAAAACCGTGGACTCAAAAAAGAATATACTTTAGATGGTGTACACCTAAACAAAAAAGGATATGAGGTAATGTCTGATTTAGTACAAGACGTCCTAAAGGAGGAAAGTTTTGCTGTTTAACCTCAATATGTAATCAGGAGTAAGCATGATTAAAAAACAAGCATATTTAATTTATTTTATTTCTATATTTTCTTTATTTGGTCAAGGTTTTTGGGGTAATGAATTTCCAGAGGCAAAGATTGAGTATAGTCCTAAAAGTTACGTTTGTTATAAAACTGAGGTTCCAATATTGATCGATGGAAAAATGAATGATCCTGGGTGGTCAAAAGTTGAATGGACGCAATCTTTTGTTGATATTGAAGGAAGTCTTAAGCCAAATCCATATTTCGATACGAAAGCAAAAATGACATGGGATGATAACTATTTTTATTTTTATGCCTATATGGAAGATCCTCATGTTTGGGCAACAATTACTGCTAGGGATGCGGTAATTTTTAAGGATAACGATTTTGAGATATTTTTAGACCCTGATGGCGATACGCACAATTATTATGAGCTAGAGGTAAATGCATTTGAAACTGAATGGGATCTTCTCATTTTAAAGCCCTATCATGACGGGGATAAAGTAGTTATTGATTCTTGGGATATTCCTGGCCTAATTACAAAAGTCCATATTGATGGTACAATTAATGACCCAAGTGATAGAGATAAAGGTTGGGGTGTTGAAATTGCAATCCCTTGGAAAGCTTTTATTAGCAACTTTCGATCCAATAATCCACCAAAAGATGGAGAACAATGGAAAGTGAATTTCTCAAGAGTTCATTGGGATACAGAGATAAAAGATGGTAAGTATGTGAAAACAGATACTCCGGAATTTAATTGGGTGTGGTCTCCTCAGGGCTTGATATATATGCATATGCCACATTTTTGGGGTTTGGTTCAGTTTTCAGAAAATGCTGCAGGAGGAACAGAAGTTCAGTTTAATAAAAGTGACATTGATCAGATAAAATGGTCTTTGAGGCAAATATATTATCGACAGCGTAATTACTACTTTAGAAATAATCGATATACAAGTTCGCTAAAAGCGCTTAATCTAATGGAGAAGCCTGTTGAGGGTGTTCCCTGGCCTCCAGAGATTGTTTTAACTCCCTCAGGATGGGAAGCTTCCGTATCTTGGAATTCAAGTTTGGTAATTATTCGAAAAGATGGAAAAGTTTGGGTCCAATAAAAATCTAGATTTCGATACCTAAGCATCTTAGATTTTCTGCAAGTCTTTCGCATAACTTATGGAGCAGTATTGGCGTTTAGTATTGGGAAGAAGGTACTCACTATCTATATATAGTATGATTTTCCTCCAAAACTTTTATGTATTTACACTTTTTACACTAATTACTTTTTCAAAGTAAGAACACTTATAAAATAATTATTACCAAATGATTTTTGTAGACTGGATAATTGTATTTATTGTTCTTGCTGGAATGATTTTTTCTGTAAATCTTTCCAAAGGGTTAATGAAAAGTGTTACAGATTTTCTTTCAGCTGGAAGAACAGCAGGAAGATATCTTATAGCTGTTTCTAGTGGTATAGCAGGTTTGGGTGCTATTTCTGTTGTGATGTTTTTAGAAATGGGTTATGTAGCTGGATTTAGCTTGGCATGGTGGGGCCTTAGTCAAGGTATAATTATATTAATGTTAACCATGTCAGGTTGGGTGATTTATAGGTTTCGATCCACAAGGTGTTTAACGTTAGCACAATTTTTTGAAAAACGTTATAGTCGAAGGTTCCGAATTTTTACGGGCGTAGTTGCTTTTGCAGCAGGAATTATAAATTTTGGTATTTTCCCAGCTGTAGGTGCACAGTTTTTTATTAGTTACTGCGGTCTCCCCGATTCTGTTATGGGTGTATCTGTTTATCCGTTATTAATGATTGTTTTACTTGGGATTTCCCTTTACTTCGTCTACACGGGTGGGCAGATAGCTGTTATTATCGCTGATTTTTTCCAAGGAGTTTTTGCAACAGTTTTATTGGTTGTAGTTGCCCTGTATCTCTTTTTCAATGTTAGTTGGGATCAAGTTTCTGATTCACTGGAGCAGACCCCGATAAAACTTGCAAAAGAAGAAATTGAGTCGCTCAATGAAGATGAATTATTTTCGAGTCTTACAGAGGCTGAAAAGCAAGAAAGGACAGATGCTATAAATGAAAAATATCAAAACTCATCTAGAATTAATCCTTTTAAGACTAGTCATGTAGAGGATTTTAACTTTTGGTATTTTTTGATAGGTATTATTGGGATATTGTATGGCAGTATGAGTTGGCAGGGTAGTCAAGCATATAACTCTTCTGCAAAAAGTGCCCATGAAGCAAAAATGGGTTCTGTGCTTGCCGGTTTTAGAGGACTTCCACAAGGTCTCTTTTTTCTACTTGTTCCGGTATTATTGTACGTTTACATGAACCATCCAGATTTTAGTCATATTGCGGATGCTGTAAATCTATCTCTAGATCAATTGAATACGGATACTCTGAAATCTCAAATGCGTGGGCCTTATATTTTATCTGTTGTTTTACCCAATGGACTTTTGGGTGCTTTTGCTGCCTTGATGTTAGCAGCATTTGTAAGTACCCATGACACATATCTCCATTCCTGGGCAACAATCCTTGTGCAAGATGTGATTATGCCTTTTCGTTCAAAACCATTTGATAAAAAGACTCATCTTAAGGTTTTGAGAATTGCTATTTTTGGTGTAGCTGTTTTTATTTTCTTTTTTAGTTTATTATTTCAGCAAAATCAAAAAATAGCGTTATTCTTCGCTATTACAGCTGCCATTTTTGCTGGTGGTTCCGGAGCAGTCATAATTGGAGGACTTTACTGGAAGAGAGGAACAACCTCTGCTGCTTGGACTGCGATGATAGTAGGTGCTTTTATCAGTGTTGGTGGAGTATTGGTAAAGCAAATATCTTCTGAATGGCTAGCGGACACAAGCTCTCTCTGGCAGTTAAAAGATGCATTAATTTTTATTAGAAACATAAACGGTCAGGAGTACTGGGCCATTAGTATGGGAATGTCTGCTATCTCTTACGTGGCGGTATCGCTTTTAGGTAAACCGTTATCTTTTGATATGGATAAGTTATTAAACCGGGGAGAATATGCAATAGAAGGAGAATCAAAAATAGTTAATGAGGATACGCAAATTGGATGGAAAATCTTTCTTATGGGTGAAGAATTTACGAAAACTGATAAAATAATTTATCTTCTTAATTATGCGTGGACTGGTTTATGGACGATTACTTTTATCATTGGAACTATATATAATCTCTCCAATGATGTAAGCAATGCGTCTTGGATGAATTTTTGGAAAAACTATCTTTACATACACATAGTATTCTCTATTTTTATTATTGTTTGGTTTACACTGGGTGGACTCAATGATTTAAAGCTGATGTTGACTAAATTGAAAACAGATTATAGGGACCATCAAGATGATGGCTGGGTAGCTAAGGAATAAAATTAATGAATAAAAAAGAAACACAAGTAGTTCTTCAGAGAATTGAAAACTGGTATGCTCGCTTACCGAATTTAATTGTTTTTGATAAGCAAAATTTTGATGCTGAATTTGGATGGTCTAAAGAGCCTACTCCTTTTCAAAGTAGAATGGACCTAAGCTATAAAAAAATTAAAGAGGGGGAAAACTGGGGTCAGAAATGGGAGAGTGCATGGTTTCACCTTACTGGAGAGGTACCAAAAAATTGGTCGGGTAGGCAGGTTGCTACAGATTTAGATTTTTCTGGAGAGGGTCTAGTTTTTGATAAAGAAGGGGTTGCAATCCAAGGTATAACAAATGGGGCTATCTGGGATCCAAATTTTGCAAGAACACGAGTCCATTTTATTGACGAATGCTCAGGTGGTGAAAAAATTGAATTGTGGGTTGAGGCTGCCGCAAATTCATTGTTTGGTGTTTTTACAGATCCTGACCCAGAAGAACAAAGCCCAAAACGCCATGGATGGTTTGATGCTAAAGTGGAAAAAATGAAGTTTGGTATTTTTGATAAAGACGTATGGCATCTATACCTGGATGCTCGAATCTTGTTGGGTTTGGTAAAGCACTTGAATAAAAAGTCTGTAAGGAGAATTAGAATTATAAAATCCTTAAATCAATGTATAAATGCTTTTGCTGAAAATCGAAGCAATGCACAAGCAGCAAGAGATTGTCTAAAAATAGAATTAAAGAAATGTGCTTCTGCTTCGGATCTAAAGGTTTCAGCTATCGGACATGCACACATTGATACTGGATGGTTGTGGCCTGTGAGGGAAACCGTGCGAAAAACTGCAAGGACATTTGCGACTCAGTTAAAAATTATTGATCAATATCCTCAGTATATTTTCGGTGCATCTCAGCCCCAGCACTATCAATTTATGAAAGATTCCTATCCCGAGATCTATGAAAGGGTCAAAGCAGCAGTTTCAAATGGAAATTGGGAATGCCAAGGCGGGATGTGGGTTGAAGCGGATTGCAATTTAATCAGTGGTGAGTCTATGGTTCGGCAGCTGTTGCATGGTAAAAATTTTTTCAAAGACGAATTTGACGTAGATGTAGATAACTTATGGCTTCCAGATGTTTTTGGATATTCCGCTGCACTTCCTCAGATTTTAAAAAAATCTGGAGTTGATTATTTTTTAACTCAAAAATTATCTTGGAGCCAGTTTAATGAATTCCCACATCAAACTTTTCACTGGAGAGGTATTGACGGAACCGAGATTTTGACACATTTTCCTCCAGAGAATACTTACAATAGTGAACTGGATACTCAGTTTTTAGTACCAGCTCAAACTGGTTTTAAAGAGAAAGATAAATTAGATGAGTTTATTTCTCTTTTTGGAGTTGGAGACGGAGGAGGGGGGCCAAAGCCTGAAAATATTGAATTAGGCATTCGAATGGAGAACCTTGAGAATTCCCCTCGAGTACGATTTGATACTGCAAAAAACTTTTTTCACAGGCTTCAAAAAGAACAAGATGTTTTAGAAACCTGGGTTGGAGAATTATATCTGGAGCTTCATAGGGGAACATTAACTACTCACGGGCTTGTAAAAAAGCAAAATAGAAAACTGGAGTGGAGACTCAGGGCCATTGAAATGCTTTGGTCTTGCATTGATATAGATAAGTATCCATTCGAAAAACTGGATAGATTGTGGAAAAAACTACTTATAAATCAGTTTCATGATATTATACCAGGATCCAGTATCAACCTGGTCTATCAAACTACCCACAAAGAGTATGAGGATATTCACAGAGGTTGTGATGATCTAATGGATGAATCTGCAAGGATCCTTTTCCAGGAAGATCCCGACGCTTTTGTATTAGTGAATACTCTATCTTACGTATGGGAGGGGATGGTCACTGTACCAGAATCTTTTCATGCATATGAAATTTTAAATGAAAATGGTGAAAGCCTGCAAACCCAAACGAATGGAAAAAAGACAGAGGTTTTTGTTTCTCTTTCTCCTTTGTCATATTCGACCTTTAAGAAAGGGGAAAAAAAGAATTCAGAGGTTTCGAAGGATGGTGGTCTTGTACTTGAAAACGAACTGATACGATATGAGTTTAGTGATAAAGGAGAAATGATATCCGCATTTGATAAAGAATTGGAGAGGGAGGTGCTGGATGATGTTGGGAATGTGCTCTCTCTTTATGAAGACCGCCCAAATAATTGGGACGCGTGGGATATTGATTTCTTTTACCGCGATGCGCTCCTTGAAACCGCAGTCGTTTGCGGCAAGTCTTTAGGATCAGCAGATAGCATATCCAAGCAAATAGAATTTACTTTCCAAATTGGAGTTTCTAAAATTGTTCAGAAAATTGTATTGCAGCCAGAATCGAAGCGAATTGATTTTCAAACTACGGTTGACTGGAAAGAAAAACATAAAATGTTACGAGTCCACTTTCCTGTTAGCATCATGTCGGATCAGGCAACCTTTGATATTCAGTATGGTTACGTGAAACGTAACTCTCACAGAAATACAAGTTGGGATAAGGCAAAGTTTGAGGTGGTGGGGCACAAGTACGCGGATTTATCAGATCATGACTATGGTGTTGCACTCATGAACGATTGTAAGTACGGATACATGGTCCATGATAATCTTTTAGATTTAAATTTACTTCGTTCACCAAGTAATCCGGATCCTGACGCAGATATGGGTGAACACTCATTTACCTATAGTCTCTTACCTCATAAATTAGATCTAATACGTTCTACTGTTATCAAAGAATCCACATGCCTCAATCAAGAACCTATGATGTTTGATGGAGTTTCTTCCAATTTGGATATGCCAGTCAAATTATCTGGAGAGGGTATAGAATTAACAGTACTGAAAAAGGCGGAGAAAGAAGATCGGTGGGTAGTACGGGTTGTGGAAACGCATGGAAGAAACTCAAAAGGATCTCTACATTTACATGGAAGTATTACGGAGTGTAATCTGATAGAATGGGAGGATCTTAGCAGGACAGAAAATGTGCAGGGTGAATTTTCAATAGAGCTTTCTCCTTTTGAGATAAGGACCTATAAAATATTATTTTCCTAATGCTTGTGTGACACATCACATTCTAGCATTTTTATATTAATATAATTTGCTGTATCTAAGTAAACATCTTACTTTGACCGACATAAAAATTTACTATTTTAAACATTTTGTAACCTAAAATGGAGCATATATGAT
>Ga0066856_10001002_pt1 | contig 10877 bp, 11 predicted proteins | sample ETNtaG_5_FD_65605 | JGI IMG/M metagenome (GOLD analysis project Ga0066856, IMG submission 65605) | Marine microbial and viral communities from oxygen minimum zone, Eastern Pacific Ocean - ETNP201406SV205 | ecosystem: Environmental > Aquatic > Marine > Oceanic | place: Pacific Ocean: Eastern...
CAGTAGTGTCTTTGCGCACATCTTGGGCATCAATTACAGATCCACCCCATAAAACGTTATCTATCATCACTAAACCTTTTGGACGAATTAATTCGAGTGCTAGCTCGTAATATGAGATATAGTTGGCTTTATCTGCATCAATGAAAACCATATCGACTTGTCCGGAAAGAGATTCATTTCTTATAAGACTATTTAGAATATCAATAGCATCGCCTAATTTAGACTCAATTTTATTTTCGAAACCAGCATCTTTCCAGAAGCTCTTGGCTGCATCGGTCGTTTTTTCGTTGCAATCAATTGTTATTACTTTTCCTCCATCATCCATAGCACTCGCGAAAGTTAAAGCGCTATAGCCTGTAAAAGTTCCTATTTCTACGATTTTTTTTGCATTTATTAATTTAATAATCAGTGAAATTAGTTGACCTTGTTCGGGAGATATTTGCATATTCGAATCAGGTCTATTAGCTGTGTGTTCCCTGATGCGTTTCAAGCTATCCATCTCTCTTAGAGATATCGACAACATGTATTCGTGCAATGCATCACTTAGTTGAATAGTCTTGCTGCTCATAGTTCGCCAGTTCCAAGATTGCTTAACTTTATAGGAAGGACTCGCTCTTTAAACGGTCCCGTTATAACATAAACTGATTCTAATTCTATTATAAAAATAAAACATGTCTCGAGATCTTGTCAGCCTTATAGGCAATACGCCTCTTATTAAACTTAAAGCCCCTTCAGAGGAGACGGGCTGCGAGATTCTTGGGAAAGCTGAATTTTTAAATCCTGGTGGTTCAGTAAAGGATCGAGCTGCCTGGTATATTATTAGTGATGCCATACAAACAGGCCAACTTAGGTCTGGCGGAACTATAGTAGAAGGAACTGCCGGTAATACAGGCATAGGGCTTTCTTTAGTAGGCAACTCATTAGGTTACAGATCCACAATTGTTGTTCCTGAGACCCAAAGCTTAGAGAAACTACAACTTCTGAGAGCTTGTGGTGCAGACTTAGTTACTGTTCCAGCAGTACCCTATCGTGATGAGAATAATTACGTCAAGATTTCTGAAAGGATAGCTAAGAAAATAAATCAGGAGCGCGCTGCTGGGGCTGTGTGGGCGAATCAATTTGATAATCTGGCAAATAGAAGATCCCATTATGAGACTACCGGACCTGAAATATGGAGAGAGACTAATGGTAACTTAGACGCCTTCGTTTCTGCCGTGGGTACTGGCGGAACCCTAGCGGGTGTGGGTGCGTATTTAAAAGAGCAAGATCCTAAAATATTAATTTGTCTTGCCGATCCTCCTGGTGCTGCTCTTCATAACTATTATAGTTGTGGTGATTTAAAGGCGACTGGTTCGAGTATCACAGAAGGTATTGGCCAAGGTCGGATAACAGCAAATTTAGAAAACATAGAAGTAGATAAATCCTATTTGATACCAGATCAAGAAACTATAGATATGGTTTTTCAGCTGGTTAAGAATGAGGGACTTTTCTTGGGCGGAAGCTCAGGAATAAACGTGGCAGGGGCGATTCGTCTTGCAAGAGAACTAGGTCCTGGACATACAATAGTAACTATTCTTTGCGACTCCGGTAGTAGATATCTCTCTAGATTATTTAATTTCGACTATCTAGCATCGAAGCATCTAGAGGTGCCAGATTGGCTAAATAGTAAAAAAGCACTTTGAGATTATTGTAAAAATCTAGGAACTATACTAAGTAAGGATATTGAGTAATGGAATACTTTCTAATGGTTGGCTTTATGACTTCAATTGCTTTGGTCTTCTGGTTTGTGAATGTGGCTTCTGCGTTAGATTCTATTGATAGATCCCTTAAGGAACTGGTAGAGCAGAGTAAGAAGGGGTAGTGAATCCGATTAATAAGTAAAAAAAATCTTTAATTTTAAGCGAAACATTGATAAAGCAAATGCTCTTCGTGTCGATTTTTTTAAGTAACAGATAGATGCAGCTAAAACCTTAGTATTAGGCTTTTACTCCCATAAAAGAGGTTTAATTGTGAGTGATCTAGAAATTATTGCGGGTTTGCTATTGGCGATTATGCTCACATTAGTCTTAGGAATGCTAATTTTAAGCCGTAACCTTCATATTTTAGGGAGGAAATCAGCCCTAGATACCACCTCTGAAAATTACTCATTATTAAAAATAAATAAAATCCTTGAAGATATTCGAGAGGAGTTACAGGTTGGGCAGGCGGTGCGCGATTCTCAGGAAGTTAAAGAAGCGATTAAAAAAATCGAAAAAGTTGCGGAGCAATACGTTGTCAAAGAAATTTAGATAGTTCTAAGCCGGCATTACTTTTCGATATTTATCCTGATGTTTTGCATCTCGACATGACTAGTTGCACGAAAAACTCTATGGTAGGTTTTACTACCTCAGCCTTCTTCAATTAACATATCATCTGCTCATTGAGCATAATCATGTGCTATTGACGATAATCTATTAGGTAGAATGAAAGTATGAAAAAAATTTTAGTTACCGGTGCCAATAAAGGTATAGGATTAGGAATAGTTACTCGTCTATTGAGGTCGTGTCCGGATACATTTGTATATCTCGGTTGTCGTGATGCTGAAAAGGGGTATTCTGCCATCGAGCCTCTTGCGAAAGAATGTCCTGACTGGGCAGAACGGTTATGTGTTTTAGAGATAGATGTGGCAGACCAAAATTCTACTGAATTAGCAGCATCTAAAGTACGTGAATACCATTCTGCGGATGACTCTCTTCTATACGCAATTGTTAATAATGCTGGTATTGCGCGTTCAGATGCTGGGGTAGCGCCTATTATAGAAGTGAATACTTTTGGGCCTAACCGTGTTTTTGAAGAATTTGTCAATTTAATAGATCCGAAGAGTGGACGTATTGTCAATGTTACTTCCGCGTCTGGTCCAAATTATCTTTCGCATTGTGATGAGTATGTTAGAGAAAAACTAACAAGCCAAAATGTCTCATGGGATGAGATAGCTAATCTCGTAGAAAGTTTTTTGAACGAATACGAAGACGCTTCAGCTGATGAAAAAGAACGCCTGTATTCTCATGTCTATGGATTTTCGAAAGCTTGCACTAATGCATTAACAATGTATTTGGCTAAATCGCATTCAAATTTAATCATTAATTCTTGTACGCCTGGTTTTATTGAAACTGATTTGACGCAACCTTATGTAGTTGAGCGAGGTATGACCCCAAAAGAAATGGGCATGAAAACGCCTATAGAGGGAGCTGCATCTAGCATACACCTCTTAATCGAAGAAAATATCGGGTCGGGTTTTTACTTTGGTAGTGATTGTGTGAGAAGTCCACTCGATAGATATCGATCTCCAGGAGATCCCCCGTATCAAGGCGATTAGTTGGTTTAGAAGATTTATTTATCAGTAGGGATAGAGATTGGAATAGATTTAAGTTTAGGATGTATCGCCATATCTAATTGGATTACTTCCATCCCAGTTTTCTGCAGCGTCAGCAATCACTTTTGTAAATGCTTCCACTTCTTCATTTTTAGTTGCGATTTCAAGCATACATCCCATTACAGATCGAGTATCGAAGTAAGCAAACTTAGTTATTCCTAATGAACCTGTATTCACAGTCTTAAGTCCACGAGATTCAAAAAAATTGATGTCAGCGTCAAAGTCGTAACTCCAGACACATGCATGATGAAAACCTGTCGTTCCTTCAGGAATGACTTCTCGGTAAGCAGATTCTTTTGTTACGGGTTGAATAAGCTCGATTTGCACCGACCCAGCCTGTGCTAAACCTACAATTATATCTAGTTCCCCGGGTTTTCCGTAATAACGAACATCTGTAAATTGACCTATAAATTCATAGATAAAAAAGGGGCCAATCCCAATATCTTTGACCCAAGATAAACAGGCTGCTTCTACATCGTCTACCACCCAAGCATTTTGCATTATGGTTCTATCAACCGGGTTGATCATTTGTCTGATCCTTTAAATGTATGCTTCTTTAATCTCAATTTACTTTTTAATTTAAATTAGATCAATAATTCTCAAGGTAAAATTGAATTACTCTGATAAACAATCTCTAGTATTTAAATTTTGAGTATCAGCTTATTTAAATAGAGCGTAACTGTTATTGTTGCGGAAAATATAACTAATTTAATTTTTCATTTTTTTCAAAAGAAAATTTATTGTGATGAGGCTCACTATGAGAGAATTAAGCAACCCTGTTCAGATTGCCTATGCGGTAGACGATGTCGCGGTCGCGGCCGCCCGATGGGCGGCAGATTTTGGAGCGGGTCCATTTTTTTTAGCCGAACATATTTTAGTGACTGATGTTATTTATCGTGGTTCTCCAGGTGAATATGATCACTCATCCGCATATGGACAGTGGGGTAATATAATGCTCGAGCTTGTTCAGGATCATGGGATTGGTCCGTCTGTTGTAAAAGATAGTTTTGCCTCAGGAGAGACGGGCCTTCATCACCTTGCCTACTTTGTCGAAGATCTAAATATTACTACTAAAAAACTTTCGAGTATGGGTTTTGAGGTTGCTATGTCCGCAAAGGCTAGTGATACGAGATTTAATTTTGTTGATGCGCGCTCTCTAATGGGTCATTTTATCGAGATTTATGAACCCGATGAACGACTAAGCTCTTTCTACAGTATGGTGAGAGAGGCCTCTCTTGCCTGGGACGGAAAAACTCCAGTTAGGAAATTATAGCGTTGCGAATACTTATGACTATTTGGCTAGAAATATTTTTCTCAGCAGTAAGTAACGGTTTAATCTATATCCTCTTCAAAGGTTGGTAGATTATCAGTTATTTCATAGTAATCTGACGCATCCGTTACATATATGTGACATGAAGGTATGAGATTTGTTGGCTTTTCTAGGCATCCAGCGGAAACGCTTATTTGTTCAGATTCATCAGATTTGTAGAATAAGCTCGCCCCGCATTTTCTGCAAAAGCCTCTTTGAGCTTTCGGTGAAGATTTATACCATGAAAGACTGGATGTTTCGTTCCACTCGATATCATTTTCACACGCTTCAGTATATGCAGAGAAATGTCCGTGTGTTTTTAGGCATTGTCCGCAGTGGCAAAATATTACTTCACGAAGTTCACTCAGGATATTAAAAGCGACGTTGCCGCACAGGCATTGGCCTGAAGTTTTTTTCATACTTAAACTGCCTTTTTTAAAAGCCTGATGATCTTGCCGCCTATTTTTTAATCCTAACTAGAATTATGAGAGTAGCATACAAATAGTTCGATCAAAGAATCATATGTGATAGTCTTAGTTGTGCACATTCCTTGTGTCAAATTATTTTCTCAACGATATAAAATGAAAGTATGACTCGAAAGTTTATAATAAATAAGGAGCCTAAAAATGAATCTGATTCTTAATCGTTCTATTAGAATATGGTTTTTGACATTATTGATGGCACTAACCAATAGCCCAGGAATATTTGCTGAAAAAGGAACTGATTTGCCGTTAACGCTGGTGCTAGCGGAGTTGTCTCCAGCAGAGGGTAAGCGAGCTGATGTTCTCAAATGGTTGGCAGGAGTTCTTCCGGAAACTCGTGCATATGATGGATGTAAAAGTCTATCGGTATATCAAGAAATGGATAGCAACAAAATTATTTTGGTGGAGCATTGGGAGACTAAGGAGAAATTTATTGCCTATAGAGATTGGAGAGTCGAGACTGGTTCTCTCGCAGCTTTAGCTGAAATACTTGACTCTGATCCTATTTTTAGATTTTCTCTGGATACTAAAATTTAGAACGATAAAGACTATTTGGCAGTAATAGGTGTATTTAAAAATACGAATATATAGAGCTATAAAAAAATCTTCTTGGATAAGCGAGCTAATGACAGGACTGGCCGTGCTTTTTTAGTCGCCAATAGTTGTAAGGCCAAGGAGCAAGAAAACCTAAAATAAGCATTAGTGGAATCACTCGATAATCCATTTGCAAACTGCCTTTAGTAAAAATTAGATCAGTGATTTCCATCGTAATTTCCATTACTAACATTGATATAAAAGACATGCCTAATGCTGTACTCAGCGCGTTAGAAAAATCCATCTGCTTTTGCATAAGAATGGTAGTTTCAAGAAAAATACTTGTAACAAGCCCATTGATAAGCGGGAGGATCGCATAGAAATACCACAAGGGACTAAAAAGAATTATGCCTGATGTTATTTCAGATACGGAGTAATAAATTAAAGTGCCAAATTCGCCTATAGAGCAACCCAGCAGACACCAAGTGGTGTTCTTAGCAGATCTAGCCCAGATGTTTTTGTCTCTCCAGTCAAAATTATCCTCCAAAATTGAAGCAGAAAAACCATGAAATCGTAATGTCTCATAAATCACATCTATGTTGGCATCTTTATGTTCCACGGAGGCTTGTCCGCTGATATGACATACCTGTACTTCATTTACACCAGCAACCTTTTCTATTGCTAGGCGCACTTTTTCGGCACAAGTGCTAGACTTCATTCCGGTTATGTTAAGAGAATATTCCACGTTTAAGATTTTCTTTATTTCTCAAATGAGTCATCTATATCGCCTCTAAAACATCCAAGGATCCATGGATATGTTTCAGTTACATAATATCTATAACTCCCATTTACTACCATTCCGTTACATTCGTCTAGATCACCGCTATCCTCAATGTATTCATAATCCTGAATATAAGTCCCGTCATAATTCCCACCTGGATTTGTATCGTCACGTCCAAGACGCGAGCCTCCTTCATTTTTAAGGCGATAACTTGATAAAGCTTTTCTAGCTATACCATTGTCTAAAAAAAATGATCCCGAAATTGGGAATCCATCCGCAGCAAAGCCAATAATTGGGGATTCTTGGTTGCTTGATTCATTTTCGAACATGGAAAGTGGATTGCCGTGGTAGTGGTATGTGCCGTCCGGCTGAGCATGGGCATTATGAGAGTCTGTTCCAAAATTATTGCTCTCGAACAAAGGATCTAGCAGCCATTTTTCCTCATTAAACAGGCACCCAGATTGAACATTACCTGAACTATCTGCCTTAGTGTCATTTGGTCTATAGCAACCCGCCGACAAAAGATCTACCGTAACTCCATTGAGCATTATCGCATCCCATTTACTTTGTGATAGCTGGGTAACAGAGTCTAGAAGCATTGGCTTTCTAGAGAATGAAAAACTTCGATTAACGGTGTTAACGTTATTCACAAAATTTATACCTGAGTCATTAAATTCGTGATTAGGAATACCATTGGTATCTATCACACATTTATCGTCATTCGCTGTTATAGAGATGCTTGATGAAAAATATTTACTTCGACCTTGATCAAATGCTATGCCTGTGTAGTTGTTAGCGTAACTTGCGCAGTCAAGGCTAGTGTTTTTAAATATTTTATCCGTAATATTCGGAGTGCTTACCGCATGATTTGCTTGGGAGCCGAAGCTCGCTTGAATTTTTATAGAAGTAATTAAGGTGTTTGGAGGTAGAGAACATCTCGTCAAATAGTCAGAAGTTTTATTGATTGGGAGAAGCTTTTTCCATTCTAGGGAAGCAAGAGTATTGGGTTCAAGATTTATTTCCTTCGGTTTTAATGTGTCGCCATGAGATTGCGTTAGTTCGCAACTTAGTTTGCTCACAGTTGAATCTTTGCTCATAGCTTGCAACGCAATATCAAGCAGAACTTCTGAAGAATCTAAGTCATGGTTAATAGGTGCACGCAAAACAGGACAGATAATATCGATTGAGGAATCATCAGTGTTACTAAGCCCAGCTTCCTTGCTTTGCAGGGCGCTGCTGCTTGCGGGATTGGCGGCTTTGCAACTTGAAGTATGAATAGTGTATTTCTCTGGTCCTTCATAAGAAGAGTTTGCCAATATGTCATTGTTTGAACTGCATCCTGATTTGTTGTCCGTTATCTCAATACTACCACCGACAGAATCCTCTGAAGGAATGTAAGGCCAACCAAGAAGCAGCACTAAAGCTTCACAGTCGTTAAGCTGACTATTCGAGGTAATCTTTAAGTTCCCTGAAATAGAAATGACGCCTTCAAGTCCAGTCAAACTGGACAATGAAGAATTGTTATTTATTTCCAGTCCACCTCCGATGAAAGATAGTGTTTTAAATTCTGTTATATCAGAAAGAACCCTATTGTCTTGCAGTCTGACGTCACCAGAAACATTAACTAAGTTTTCAAAGCCTGATAATGACGATAAAGCATCATTATTGTAGATATCCAACTCAGTGATTCCATAGAGGTTAGAAAAACTGCTTATTTCGTCAAGAGTGTCATTATTGCGAATTTGTAATTTTCCTATTTGTTTTAAATTTTCGATGCCCGCTGAACTATTTAAAGCGTCATTCGAATCAATTAACAATGTACCTCTAACTCGAATCAAATTTGATAAAGAATTTATATCAGAGAGACTAGAGTTAGAAAAAATCGTTAGGTTTGAACCTATAGTGACGAGTGACTCCAAGCCTTTTAGAGTCTTTAGACTGTTATTGGATTCGATCACTAAACTTCCTTTAATAATCTTTAATCCATTAATTCCCAGAAGATCTTTTATATTATTATCGACCGACTCTCGAATTGTGAGAGAGCCGAGTAAAACGTCACAAATACCATAGTCTAGTTGGAAAGAATCAATCTCACTCTGGGTTTTCAAGATAACAGTTTCTTTATCACAATTGACGTTCGCGATCGCGGAATGGCTAAATATTAGGGTAGCAAACACCAAAATATTTTTTACAGAGAGCATAGATGTCTGTTATCTCCAAATTTTTGAATGTATTTTTGTATTCTACTCAAATCTATTTTAAGCCGAGATATTGTATACCAATACATACACAGTCGTTTTTTTTGTATTAAACTAGTGACTATAAATTTAAAGATTAATATTTCATTCGAGTTCCCAGTCATGAGAGACAATCAGTATTTAGTCGGAAATTTTGCGCCGTTAGAAGATGAATTGACAACCGAAACATTGTCAGTGACTGGTAAAATACCCCAAGAACTTGATGGGTGTCTTGCTCGAATTGGACCAAACCCAATAGATCCAGATCCAACCACTCATCATTGGTTTTTGGGAAGCGGGATGGTTCATGGTTTGTATCTGAGGGATGGTAAAGCACTAAAATTTCATAGTCGATTTGTACGGGACGATGATGTAGTAGAGAAATTCAACTTGCCGGAAATTTCTGGTCCTCGCGGCTCGCTGCAGTTAGGTTCTGGTGTTGTGAATACAAATATTATGAAGCATGCGGGAAAGACGTTTGCACTGGTCGAAGCAGGAAACCTCCCGATAGAAATGAACGAGAGATTAGATACGATACAAAGGACAAATCTTGAGGGCACCTTGCCAGGAGGTTTTTCTGCGCATCCACATTTTGATCCGGATACGGGAGAGCTCCATGCGGCCGTATATTCACCCTTGTGGCATCACATTCAACACTTAGTTATAGATAATATGGGGCTAGTTAATCGTGCAGTTGATGTCCCGGTTCCGGGTCAACCTATGGTTCACGATTGTATGATAACTAAGCAGTATTTTATTTTACTCGATCTTCCAGTAATCCTTGATCAGGAGGTTTTTGAAGCGGGGTTTTCATTACCCTATAAATGGCATCCTGAGTATGGCGCTCGCATAGGATTGCTGCCGCGTGATGGTGCAGCTCATGAAGTAACTTGGCATGAGGTTGAGCCATGCTATGTTTTTCATCCGATGAATGCTTTTGAAGATGAATCAGGCACAGTGATTATAGATGTGGTGAGGCATTCAAAAATGTTTGATAAGGACAGACTGGGTCCAAGTGAAGGAATTGGAAATCTTTACCGATGGGAGATTTCAAGTAGTGATGGAAAAGTTAGGGAAAGTCAAATTGATGACGCGGTAATAGAATTCCCAAGGATTAATGAATCCAGGATAGGTAAGAATTATCGTTACGGTTATGTCTCTACTTTTACTAAAGGCTTTTCTCCAAATGGATTAAAAAAATATGATTTATTGAGTGGGAGGTCTGAAATTTATAGTGTCGGGGATCACAAAGCATTTATGGAGCCCGTCTTTATAGCGAAGGAAAATGCTTCAGAAGAAGACGATGGTTGGTTGCTGTCCTATTCCTATGATCAGAATATTGATTCAAGTGATGTCGTAATTTTGGATGCATGTAATATTTCAGACGGTCCTGTTGCAACAATACATTTACCACGAAGAGTGCCATTTGGATTTCATGGTAATTGGTTGTAGTTATATAATTGAAATATCTCGCATTTTTATTTTTGATATTCCGATTAATTCTTAATATGAAGAATTTATCTAATCATCGAGGCTATTGATTCTTTTTATCAAATTCGGACCATGATAGATAAATCCGCTATAGATCTGAATGAGTTTTGCCCCGGAGGAAAAAATTTTTTCAGCGTCTTCTGCAGTCATTATTCCGCCGACGCCAATTATCGGTATCTTATTTCCAAGCAATTTATATAGAGCGCTTATTACTTTTATTGAACTCTCAAAGAGAGGTGCCCCGCTTAGTCCGCCTTCTTCTTTCGAATGTTTAAAGTCAACTACCGGCGAGTGATCAACTGTGGTGTTGGTTGCAATTATCCCATCCAGATTAATTTCCAGGACCGCTTCCGATATAGATTTGATTTCTGAGATGTTCAAATCTGGTGCTATTTTTATTACTAGCGGCACATAACGATCGTAACGATTAGCTAGTTCATCTTGTCTTTCTTTCAGCCTGCTTAAAAGTTCTGATAGAAATGATCCAAATTGCAGTGAGCGAAGTTCAGGTGTGTTTGGGGAAGAAATGTTAACGGTCACGTAAGAGGCGAACGGATAAACTTGATCTAAACAGAACAAATAGTCTTCAGTACTTTTTTCGAGCGGAGTGTTCCTGTTTTTGCCAATATTG
>Ga0066856_10001004_pt1 | contig 10873 bp, 7 predicted proteins | sample ETNtaG_5_FD_65605 | JGI IMG/M metagenome (GOLD analysis project Ga0066856, IMG submission 65605) | Marine microbial and viral communities from oxygen minimum zone, Eastern Pacific Ocean - ETNP201406SV205 | ecosystem: Environmental > Aquatic > Marine > Oceanic | place: Pacific Ocean: Eastern...
ATAGATCATATAGTTCCTAGAGCAAAAGGTGGTCCTGATTTTACAAAGAATGTGTTGTGTTGTTGCCATTCTTGTAATCAGGATAAGGGACATGAAGATTGGGAAGAATGGTTTTTTAATCAGCATTTCTTTTCTCTGGAGAGATATCATGAGATTAGAAAATGGATGAGACCCGATCCACCAAAGGATTTATTTGCATATCGCCCAAGAAGGAATAATTTAACTTGAATAAATAACTCAGCAGTATATACTGCTTGTTTTAAGGTACATACCGAAATCATTATAAATGGCGACTCCGTTTAGAATTAAACGATCTGCCGTTCCTGGGAAAGGACCGTCAGTATCTGACCTACAATTAGGTGAATTAGCTCTTAATACTTACGATGCTGAACTGTATACACTACGTTCACGTCCTGGTATCGGCACGGAAGTTGTAAAAATCGGTGGTGCTGCAATTGAGAATGTTTTATATGTCAACAAAGACGGAGACGACGGGAACTCAGGATCAACCCCTGCAGACGCAAAAGCAACGATCAAAGCAGCAGTTGGAATCGCATCAGAGGGAACTGCAATTAAAGTTGCTGCTGGAACTTATATAGAAAATAATCCTATAAAAGTATCAAAACAAGTTAGTATTGTTGGAGACAGTTTAAGAGAAGTTACTGTATCTCCTCAAAATGCTGATGAAGATATTTTTCATGTCTCTCCTGGAGATATGTTAGCTGAACTTACTTTTTCTGGAACAGTAGATAAAGGTATTGCAGTAGTTGCATTTGATCCCGATAAGATTCAGTATGTGAATCAATCACCCTATATACGATTTTGTACTAATAGAGTTGCTAATAGTATTGGTTTAAAAGTAGATGGTAATAAAGCAGTAGGACCATTTAAAAGTATGGTTACAGACTCCTACACTCAGTACAACGTGAGTGGTATAGGGGTCTCTGTTAGTAATGAGGGGTATGCTCAGATAGTTTCGTTATTTACGATGAACCTTGATGAGGCGGTTTCTTGTCATTCTGGTGGACAATGTGATGTAACAAACTCTAACTCTTCTTTTGGAAACTATGGTTTGGTTGCTGATGGAAAAGGACCTCTTCAATATACTGGAACGATAGCATCAGAATCTAAAGAGAATACTGATAAGTTTGAGGTTAATTTAAGTACATCTACAATTAGTATTTCTAATTTTGTATACGATCATGTAAGTGGATTATCGACAGTAACAACTAGTTCTCCTCATGGATTTAATGTTGGAATGGGAGTTACTCTTGCAGACCTTACTTTATCTTGTACTTATGGTAATAAGGTATATCCACATCAAGCTCCATATGTATTCACCGTTGCTAGTGTTCCAAACACAACAACATTTACAACTAATATAGGAATATCAACTGTTGCTCATACTTATGTTTCTGGTGGTAATGCAAAGATAAATTTGATTAGACCTTTTGATGGTAAGGTTGTTTATTTTGAGAATGAATATAATACTATTGGGAAAATAAAAATTACTAATGCTGGTAGTGGATACAATACTGCACCTACTGTTACTATAGGAGATCCTAGTACTTCAAGTACTTGGGGTGTTACTGCAACAGCAGTTGCTTCTATTATTGGTAGTAAGGTTGATGAGATAGAAATTCTTTCAAATGGTAGAGGATATACTTCTCTTCCATCCGTTACAATTTCTGCTCCTGATGTTGGGATAAATACAGCAACGGCTACCATAGAATTAATTCCAACTTATTATACCGTTAAAGAATCAACCCCAATTTCATCTGGAATTTGTACCATTACAATAAATGAGACCCTTCCATATTCTGTTGGTGTTGGAACTGAAGTTCCTTTCTTTAGACAAAGTAGAGTATTAGCATCAAGCCATTCATTCCAATATATTGGTAGTGGTGTTGATCCTATAGATTCATTACCTTCTCGTGGTGGTGTTACCATACAGGAAAATGAAGTTGATAATCGTAATGGTGGTTTGGTTGTATACACTAGTACTGATCAAGGGGGAAACTTTAGGATCGGTGATGGTGTTCAAATAGACCAGATAAGCGGAACTATTACTGGTAATTCTTATTCTAAGAGTTTATTTGCCAACGTTACACCATTAATTCTAGCATTAGGAGGAGATTCATAAAATGGCATTACCGTTAAACGTATTTAAAACAATAACATACGTAGCACCATCACATACAGTTGGAATTTATACTGCTCCAGTTGGGTATAGTGGTGTTATTTTAGGTTGTCAAGCAACTAATGTAGATTCTACAGCACATACAGTATCATTAGATCATGTAAGAACTAGGGCAGGTATTGCTGTTACTACTGAAATTGTAAAGAGTATGGCTATTCAAGGACATGATAGTATGGCATTAACTCAAGGAAAGATTGTTCTTGAGACTGGTGATGTTCTTAAATTATCTGCTAGTAGTGATGATTATGTGAAATTTATTGGAAGTATATTAGAAACGCTTAATTAGAAATTATGTCACTGGCAAATAGATTTAGAAGCGGAAGAGTTCCCCATCAACATATCGGTATTAGTTCTTTTACCGAAGATAAACTTGTCCTTGATGTAATAGGTAATACCCAGATTAGTGGTACTTTAACTGTTGGTGTTGGAACTAATAATAGTGGTAATGGTAATATTAGTATTGGTGGAACTACTGGAGATGTAGGTCAGTATTTAAGATCTACTGGAGTTGGTATTGAGTGGGCTGATTTTGCTGATGTAAGAGATTCTCAAGTTACTGTTGCTACTGCAGGTCAGACATTATTTCCTTTTACTGCAAATGCACTTAATCAATATAACCCAAGTTTTATTGATGTATATGTTAATGGTGTTAGGTTAACTGCTAGTGAATATGTTGCATCTAATGGATCTAATGTTGTTTTAAACTCTGCATGTTTTGCTGGAGATATTGTTGAGTTAATTTCATATAATACAAATAATATTACTAATGGTATGGGTGGAAGCACCATTGGTATTAATACTTTAGCAACATCAACCGTTACTCACGTAAATGCAAGTGGAGTTATAACTGCCACATCTTTTTATGGTGATGGTTCTAACTTAACTAATTTAGCTTTAGCTTCAAATGCAGCATATGCAAATGTATCTGGTATTTCAACAACATCTCAGAGTTTAACAGGTGTTCCTGATATTGAAGTAAGAAATATAACTGCTGGTATTACAACTCTTTCTGGAGATCTTACTGGAACTAATGCTTCCTTTAGTGGGAATATATCTATTGGTGGAACTTTAACATATGAAGATGTTAAGAATGTAGATTCTATTGGAATTATAACTGCGAGAGATGGTATAGATGTAACTGGTGTTATAAAGGGATTTACACATACTTCTGCTCCACATAGTAATACAGTACAAACAATATTAGTTAAGGTAGAAGATAAGACTTCTAATCACAGATATTATAATCAGGGTAGCACAAAGGGGTATACTCTTGATGGTGAAGAATCTCCATTTTTAAATCTAACACCAGGTAAAACTTATAGGTTTGATCAGTCAGATAACTCAAACCTTACACATCAATTAAGATTTTATTTAGATAAAGATAAGACAAGGTTATTTAATACTGCTGAAGTTACTGTTATTGGTACAGCAGGTTCTCCTGGTGGTTATACTCAGATTATTCCAATTGATACTACACCAACTGTATTGTATTATCAATGTGTGAATCATTCCTACATGGGAAGTTCAATTCAATTGAATACTAGGACTGCAGATAATTTAACGTATGATGCTTCGGTAAACACAACAGGTATTATAACTGCTTTTAGGTATTATGGTGATGGAACATATTTAAGTGGAGTTCAATCTCAACTTGTAATACAAGAAGAAGGTTCTCCTGTTGGTACTGCAGGAACAATTAATTTTGTTGGTGCAGGAATAACTGCAACAGTAGCAACTGATATTGCTACAATTACAGTCGGTAATCATTTCTCTAATATTGCTGGTGTTGCAACTGTTGCTCAAGGATTAACTGGATCTCCAAATATTGCTGTTAGTGGACTAACAGGTGCTGGTGCTCAGTTTAGTGGACTTTGTACTGCTAGTACTTTTGTTGGTAATTTAGTTGGTAGTATTCAGGGTGGTAATTGGGCTGGATATGATTCAGTTGCAAGTAATAATGTAAGTGCTGGACAATCTGTAACAGCAGGAAGCGGATTTTATGGTGATGGTTCTAATTTATCAAATCTTGTAACAACTTCAGACAATGCACCAAGTAGTCCTGCTGATGGTTCTCTTTGGTGGAAATCTGATGAAGGTGTTTTAAAAATATATTATCAAGATGTAGATAGCTCTCAGTGGGTTGATGCCTCACCTGGTGGTGGTAGTGGTGGTAGTGGAGGATCTAGTGATCTTCTTAATGATGATACACCTAAACTTGGTGGTAATTTAGATCTTAATACTCGCAACATTAGAGGAACTGGTGACATTACTATATCTGGTATTGGATCTTTTACTGGAACGTTACAAGTAAATCAAACCTCTCATCTTAATGCTGTTGATGTAACTGGTATAGCAACTTTTAATGATGATGTAAAACTTAGAGATGGTAATAAACTTGGATTTGGGACGGATTCAGATCTAATCATTTATCATGATTCAGTAGATAGTTACATTAAACAACAGGCATCTGGATCTGGTGATTTAATTATTAACTCAGACAATCTTTATTTGAGAACAAGTAATAATGGTCAAGTTCATGCTCAATTTGTAAAAGATGGTGAAGCAATTTTAAACTTTGGGGCAATTAAGAAATTTGAAACAACTGCTTCTGGAGTTCAGGTTTCTGGTGGAATAACAGCAACAACATTCCACGGTGATGGACAATATTTAACTAACATATATTCTGCACCTCCACAAGGTATTAGTACTACTGGATTTACAGGATTGGTTGATTTGAGATGTCTTGGATACCTTGAAGTTGATGGGCAATCAATTCTTGATGATGTTATTGTATCTGCTGCTGCAACGTTCCAAGGTGCTTTAAGTGCTAATACAGGACCAGTTACTCTTAATAATACAACTATTAACGGTAACACAAATGTAACTGGTGTTTCTACATTTTCAAATATTAATATAGTTGGACTTTCAGAATTAGATGATGTTAATGTTTCAAGTGCTATAACAGCAACCGCAGTAAGTGCAACTACTTTTGCATGTGCTGATGCTGGACAGTTCTCCATAGGAGAATCAACTTACGCAACAATTGGATATAGTGGCGGTAAGGTTGTTTATATGGGTAACAATAGTAATTTTGATGTAATAGCTGATAAACTTGATTATTATTCTGGATCAACTAAGCGTGTTACTCTTGATGCAAATGGAGTGAGTGTTGTTGGTTCTATTAATGCTCCAACTGTATCTGCTACTAATGTATCTGTATCAAGTTCTATAACTTCTACTAATGGTTATTATGGAAATGTAAATGTCAATAATAAAAATATTGAACTTGGTAATTGTACTACTGCAGGAACAGATAATACTATAAAGGTAGGAACTAGTGCATTAGAAATACATCATAGACCTGCTGCATTTGCAAGTTATATTCAGAATAAAGCAGATACAAACCTATTCCTTGCAGGTAATGATACTAGCGGAACTTGGGGTAACATATTCATCAGACCTTATTTAAGTAACTTTAGTGGAGTTGCTTGTTGGTGGGGTGGTGCTACGGAATTATATTATGGAAATAATAATTCCAAGAAACTGGAGACCACTTCTGGTGGTGTTACAATTACGGGAACTCTAAGTAAGAGTGGTGGATCATTTAAGATTCCTCATCCAGTAGCTGGGTTATCTACTACCAAGCATTTGGTTCATTCCTTCCTTGAAGGACCGCAGATGGATCTTATCTATCGTGGTAAGATTGATTTAGTTGGCGGTACTGCCACAGTTAATATTGATACAAAAGCAGGAATGACTGAAGGAACATTTGTTCTATTAAATAGAGATGTTCAATGCTTTACATCAAATGAATCTGGATGGACTGCTGTTAAGGGGTCTGTTTCTGGCAATATATTAACTATTACTGCACAAGATAATACTTGTACAGATACTATTTCTTGGATGGTTGTTGGTGAAAGGCAAGATGATACTGTTAAGTCATTAGATATGACTGATAGTGAGGGCAACTTAATTGTTGAACCAGATCAACCAGCAGCAGATACAAAACATGCTGATGTTCAAGCACAGTTATAGAGGTAAAATAAATGGCTATTAATTTTCCAAACAGTCCTAACGTAGGTGATTCACACACCGCAAATGATTTAACCTGGAAGTGGGATGGAACAACTTGGAAAGTTGGTATAACCACTATTAATGCTGCTACTATTCCAGGTATTAGTACAGCAGGTACATCAACATTTTATAATTTAGATGTTACTAATGATGTATCAGTTGGTAGTTCTGTAACTGCTGTTAAGTATTATGGTGATGGATCTTCTTTAGGTGGGATCACAGCAACATCATCTAATTATGCATCTGTTGCTGGTGTTGCAACTGTTGCTCAGAATTTAACTGGAACACCTGATATTGTTGTAAATGATATAGCATCTAGACATGTTAATTCTTCTGGTGTAGTTACTGCAACTTCTTTTGTTGGTGATGGATCTGGAATAACTGGAGTTATAGCATCTGGAGCTGGTGTTGTTGTTAAGGATAGTAATACAACTGTTGGTACTGCAGGAACAATTAACTTTGGACTTAACTTAAGTGTAACTCCAGTATCTTCTGGTATTGTGACTGTAACTACTGCTGGTGGTGTTAAAGATAATGGAACATGGACTGCATTTGCAGGAGAGTTGGAGCAATTGGACAGTATTGCTACTACTAATTTGGTATCAGAATATATTTTATATTTTAGTCATAGTACTGGTAAGCAAGCACAAAAAGTTCTTGTGTTAAATAATGGATCTAATTCATATTCTCAAGAGTTTGGTGTTGTTTATGATAACAATTTACTTGTTTCTGTTGGATCATCTATTTTTGGTGGTAACTTGACTTTAAATGCTATACCTGAAAGTGGAATTACGGGAACAATAAGTTGGAAGTTCTTACGAAATGATGTATCATGATTTCTACAACTCTAGATTCTAAAAGTGGTAGAGTCCTCGTTGTTTATACTGATTCTGCTCAAGCATATTCTGTTTGTGTAAAAGATTCTGCAGATTGGGAAGAGGTTCATAATTATATTATTAATGAAAACAATATAGATGATATTCCAAATAGGAAGATTGATTGTACTTCAGAGATGAAATGTTCTCCGAAGAGAAGTGTATATGAAATGTCTCCTGCAGAGGCAGAGGTATTAAGAAACCATTCTAAGATTGAGTGGGTTGAGAGATCTACTTTATATAATGAATATGAATTAGAACAGAGAAAATATGACGAGAAGATTGATAAGCATACTGATACTGATAGATTTAAATATGATGTTGAAAATAGAAGATATTCATATAATGCGAATCCAGGAACTGTTCTAGATTTTACTCAGTGGGGATTGTATCGTCATTCTTATAGAGATAATAAGTTTGGGTATTCTTCAATTGTGGATGATGAACTGCATTACACATTAACAGGAAAAAATGTTGATGTTGTGATTATGGATACTGGAGTTTTTTGGACTCATCCAGAATTTTTAAAACCAGGAGTTAATTATGCTGATATTCCTGATGCTATTGTTTGTGAAGATTATACTAGAGTAAGAGATATATTAATTCATGGTGCATCTGAATATGGAATTGATTGGGCTAATGAAGGATTGATTGAACCAGGAACAGGATCATTCTCAAACTATAATAGAGCTGGTGCTTTATTGATGCATGAATATGGTAATACTGGTAATGCTAAAGCAAATATGCATGGATCACACTGTGCTGGAACTGCTGCTGGTAATCAATTTGGTCATGCCTTTGAAGCAAATATATGGACTATTGCTTGTGTTGATAGGAGCGATCTTGGATGGTCAAATCCTTGTGATGGTTTTGATTATATTAAAGTTTGGCATAAGAATAAACCAATTAATCCATTAACAGGAAGAAAGAATCCTACAGTTGTTAATGGTAGTTGGGGATTTAGACAATTTTATCGTAGCGATCTAAGTTATACTGTTAATTTTAGAGGAAATAGTTATAGCGATTCTCAAATATCCTCTACTGTTGCTCCTGCAATTTATTATCAGTCAGCACTTACTGCTTCATATAATGAGTTTACTTCTAGAGAAGCTACAGGACAATCTGAAGCAGATGAAGTATTTGATGATCCAGACTGTAAAGATATTGTATGGTGCTTTGCTGCTGGAAATTCAAATGATAAGCAAGATTATGCAGAAGGAGAAGACTATGATAATGAACTAACTTCTGGTACTGTTTACTATAGTGGAACTAGATCTAAGGATCCTTATTATAATAGATCTGGAACACCTGCTATATCTGCACAAGGTAGAGAAGATGCTGCAATAGTTGTTGGTTCTATAGATTCTACAAGACAAACAACTAATGGACAAGAAAGGTGTTCCAGTTTCAGTAGTAGAGGACCTTCCATTACTGTTTGGGCTGCTGGATCTTATATTATAAGTCCTTATGGTAGTGGTTATGCTGATCCAAGAAGTGGTGCTGGATTTTTAAATGCTGCTATTAGTGGAACAAGTATGGCAACACCTCAAGTGTGTGGTGTTATGGCTTTGTATTTGGAATCTAACCCAAGTGCAACCAGAGCAGAAGCTAGAAACTGGTTAATAACACATGGATCAACTGATGTTCCTGATAGTGATGCTACTTCAGAAACTGCTGGATTTTATGATCCATATCAAAGTAATGGTGCAAGTGATTCAAATTACTGGGGTAATTCTTATAGTTTGAAGAGTTCTACTCGTAGAATCTTATACAATCCATATGCAAATAATGGAAAACCATCTATGGTTGGGGTTACTATTAGTGGTGCTTCATTTTCATTCTAATCAATATTATAAATAAATAAATAAAGGAAAACTAGTTGGTAAAGCAATGGGTAGGTATGTTGGATCTAGTATAAACAAAGGTTCTGGTGGAGGTGGTGGCAGTGGCACTATTGTACAAACAGATAGTTTTACAAGAGCTACTGGCATCTCTACCGATGGTAATAACAATGTTACTTCAATAAATGTAGGAACAGAAGGGAATAAGTATACTGCAATTTCGTATAATACCGTTGGTTTAATTACAGCATATAATGAAACGATTAGTGATAATACTAAAGGATGGTCTCTTACATATGATTCTCAAAACTTAGTAACTGCTATAACTGAGGTTGATGAGTGGCCAAGTTATAGTGCAGCTCCAAATGTTAATAGTGTAAATGAGGGTGGTACTGTAACATGGACTGTTACTACTACTTTAGTTGCAGATTCAACAACTCTTTATTATGATACAAACTTAGATGATGCAGACTTTAGTGGAAGTACTGAAAACGGATCATTTACAATTAATAGTAATTCTGGGTCTTTTTCTGTTACCTTGGCTAACGATGTAGCAACAGAAGGTGCAGAATCTATGAATGTTAGACTCTATTCTGATTCTGCCAGAACAAATAGGTTAGCTACAAGTAGTAATGTAACTGTTAATGATACTTCACTTGCCCCAGTTCTGGGTGGACACGTATTCCATGCTGCTGGATGGAATCAACAAACCACACATAGTTGGACTGTTCCTAGTGGAGTAACAGCAATATCAGTTATTTGTGTTGGTGGCGGTGGTGCTGGAGAATCACAGCATGATGCTGCATCAGGTGGTGGAGGTGGATTAGCATATAAGAATAATATTACTGTTACACCTGGATCAACTGTTACAGTTAAAGTTGGTGGTGGTGGATTTGCCACATCAAACCAAACTGATTGTCCTGACGGTAGTACATCATCAGTAGAATATAATGGAACTACTTACGCTGTAGCGAATGGTGGAAAAGGTGGTGATGGAAACCAGTCCACTAATAACTGGTATGATAATTCCAATAGTTTCCCTAACACCAATAGTGATGGTGGTGGAATGGGTGGTGCTGGATTCCACGGTTCTGGATTCCGTTCAGGTGGCGGTGGTGCTGGTGGATATTCTGGTGGTGGTAATACTGGTAGGGGAAGAGGTTGTAACCGTGGTAACTACACTGATCCAGAACCAGGAGTTAATGGTGGAGGTGGAGGAGGAAACGGTTCTAACGGATCTTCTCCTTACTACTCAGGTGGAGGCGGTGGAACTGGTGTCTACGGTCAAGGATCTGACGGAGACCGTGGTGATGCTAACGGTAACAGTTCTCCAGACAACTCCACTGATTTCGCAGGAAAGGGTGGATCAACTGCCTATAATACTGGACTAAGAGGGTATTGTGTTGAATCTTCTAACAGTACATTTGCTTGTGGTACTGACTTAGGAAATGGATACAATAGATCAACTCAAGCAAGTTATCATGGATCAGGCCATACTACACCAGATGGAGGATTCCCTGGTGGAGGTGGAGGTGGAGGAAATAGTGGTTCCTCTGCTGGATGTGGTGGACACGGTATTGTAAGAATTGTATGGGGATTAGTATCCAATTCTGCACGAGCATTCCCTACTACGAATGTTGATAGGACTGATCAATACGTTGGTACTGTTACCGAAGGTGTTGAGGGATCTCAATTAATGTATTGATGAATATTGTTAATTTGATTTTTGAAGGCAGAAGCCTAACTTTATTGATCTATAACAATATTGACGCTAAGATGGGTGACGTTCGTCACCTATTTTTGTCTGATGATGACATCCTTTTACAATATATTAAATAAATATCTAAAAAAAGCAAATGGCAGATAAAGGTTTTGGTGTAAAG
>Ga0066856_10001006_pt1 | contig 10867 bp, 4 predicted proteins | sample ETNtaG_5_FD_65605 | JGI IMG/M metagenome (GOLD analysis project Ga0066856, IMG submission 65605) | Marine microbial and viral communities from oxygen minimum zone, Eastern Pacific Ocean - ETNP201406SV205 | ecosystem: Environmental > Aquatic > Marine > Oceanic | place: Pacific Ocean: Eastern...
CTGGGCATCCGCGGCGGCGTCGACGGATGCGGTCGTCGTTTTCTCGTCGACTAGCTCCTTCTTCATCGTCGGCGTTTTCGCTGCATCGTCGCCGCCCCATTTCGCCTTTTCAAACTTCCGTTCCGGAAATTCTACTTTCCCACCCGAAGTTCTCGAAGTATCGATTCGGACATTTTTGTATTTCGAGGGTTTTTTTGAGGGTTTTTCCCCCTGGGGCTTTTTCGCCCGCGACTGCGCGACCAAAACGCCGCCGCCGACGACAACGACCGCCGCGGCTAAACTTTGCTCGTCCGTCAGTGATACGGGGTCGATCTTGATCCCTTCGATGGCGTTCGACCCCGCGTACGATGGTTTTACCCTCCTTTTGACTTCAATTTTTGGTCTCGGAGCCCCTTTTTTAGGTACGTTTTTAAAGTTCGGCTTGCCGTAACCCACATCTGGCGTCGGCACCAAAGCCACGTTCCCGATGTCCCCGCCCGATCCAGCAAACGCCGGCTCCGTCGGCATCAGGCATTCTTCGATACCGACGACGCCCACCGCGCTCATCACCACGACGGGAAGCGTCGCGCTGAGCACGTTTTGAACCGACGACGACGATGATTTCGTTGAAGATGATGATGATGATGATGATGATGATGATGATGAAAATGATGATGAAAATGTTCCGCTTTTCGTCTTCGACGCTTTCGCTCGATCGCTCTCGGCGACGCAGCACAAAAGGCCTCTCCTTCTCCCTTGGCTAAAATCCGATCGGCGATACAAAGAGGTTTCAGTTTTACCCCCACGAAAGCTCGTCGAAGCGCGCGAGGACGAGACCTTTTGGTGGCAGTGCAGGTGTTGCATCGTTCTCGTTATCTCTTCCGTATCTCTTTTTTTTTTATCTCTTTTTTTAATGGGGAAAAATGAGTCGTAAAAATGAAAGGAAAACACGAGTGATGTATTTGAACGTCTGCTACCCTAAACCCTAAACCCTGCTGGGAAAAAAAGCACACACAATAAAATGCTCGCATCCACTTGGACGAGACTTTTCAAAACACTTTGAGTACAAATACACTAACAACACTGCGACTAAAACTCTCGGATGAAACGCGATGAAGCCAAAATCATCACGATGAAAAGCCGACGATGGAAACAACCGCAATAAATTCGAAACGTTGAAAAAGAAGATCACATCGTGATTATCTGTCCTTCTCTTTTTCTGTCTCTGTCTCCGTCTCCGTCTCTCGCTCCGACGACGCGCGCGGCGGCGGCGCGGTCCAAACGACCAAAGCCGGCGAGAGCGAAACCGCCGCCCGATGTCGATACGCGTCTTCGGTTTACGTGTTCCACGCGGAGTGGCACACCGACCAGGTCACGACGAGGCTGGCAAGTCCCGCGCCGGTGCCATCGCTTGCCAGTGCAAATGGGCCTCCCCATTCGATCGATTTCTCCGGCGGATGTCCTAACCAGTGTTGCGAGAGCACCATCGGTATGGACCCGAGCACTATGCCGCCCACGACAAAGTGCGCGATACCGACGGCGTGCATTTTCGCGTACGCCATCCCGAGGAGCGCCCCGAGGACGATTTTGAGGTACGCGGAACAGTCGAGGACGGCGTCTTTCGTGTCGTAGAGGGTGTTTGTGCCATCGCCGCGTCGTCGGAGCGCTTCGAGGTGGACGCCGAACGTGCGATGCTTCGCGCGAAGAAACCGCTCGAATGGCGTTCGAATCTCGTCGGCGAAGAAGCGCATCATCATCATCTTCGTTACCATCTAGGTCGTCTCTTTTCGAAACTTTCGACGACGACGATGAGTCTTCTTCTTATCGGAGAGCGTCGTCGCGGACGAGAGCGACGTAAACGACGACGCTTCTTCTTCTTCTTCTTCTTCCGCAGAACAAAAAATCAACGCCGCGTCGGTGTTCGAAGACGCGGAAAAGGCCATCGAGATCCCGAAAAATGCAGAAGGAATCAAGAAATCCATCCAAAGACAAATCGCGACTGGTACTATAGCGACCGTTCCAACCTCTTTCGACGACGAGGACATGTACCAAGCGACGGCGCGAGCCGCTCGCGAACAACTCGTCGAAAGATGGAACGATACGTACGCGCACTTTCACAAGGAAAACCCGAAGCAAGCGTATTATATTTCCATGGAATTTTTGCAAGGTAGAGCGTTGACAAACGCAATCGGTAACATGAAGTTGACCGGAGCGTACTCCGACGCGTTGAGATCATTGGGATACTCCTTGGAATCTTTGGCCGAAGAAGAAAAGAACATGGGTCTCGGTAACGGCGGTTTAGGTCGATTAGCGGCGTGCTTTTTAGATTCCATCGCGACCTTGTCCTTGCCAGCCTGGGGCTACGGCATGAGATACAAGTACGGGCTGTTCAAGCAAGCGATTGATCAAAAGTCCGGACAACAAAGCGAATTCGCGGACGATTGGTTGGCTAGAGGCAACCCGTGGGAAATCCCGAGACCGCAAATTTCCTACCCGATTTCTTTCTACGGGAAAGTTGTCGACGGTAAGTGGGTTCCAGGGCAACAAGTCGCCGCGATCGCGTACGATACCCCGATTCCAGGTTACAACACGAAGAACTGCATCTCTCTTCGTTTGTGGGACGCGCAACCAATTGTCGCCGACTTCAACTTGTCCGCATTTAACGAGTCCGACTACAAGACCGCCATGGGTCCGACCAACTTGGCGCAACAAATGATGGCGGTGTTATACCCGGGCGATGCCACCAACGAAGGTAAGGCCCTGCGTTTGTCGCAGCAATACATGTTGTGCTCGGCCTCGGTGCAAGACATTTTGGCAAGATTTAAGGAGCGAGGAAACACGGATTGGAACAAGTTGCCGGAAAAAGTGTGCGTCCAAATGAACGACACGCACCCTACGTTAGCCGCACCGGAATTGATGCGCTTGTTGATCGACCAAGAAGGTTTATCCTGGGACGACGCGTGGGCATTGACGAAGAAAACTGTGGCGTACACTAACCACACGGTTATGCCAGAAGCGTTGGAGAAGTGGCCGTTGGATTTGATGGAAGAGTTGCTCCCGAGACATATGGAAATCATTCGCCAAATCGACTCACGATTTATCTCTGAAGTGAAGGCCACGTTTAAAGGCAAGAAGACTGAGAAAGAAATGAACTCGTTTTTGAAAGCGACGACGATTTTGGAAAACGTCTACCCGGATGCCACTGGCGGACCGAAGATGGGCGACACCGTGGAAAAAGCCGAAGCGCCACCAAAAACGGTGAGAATGGCTAACTTGTGCTGCATTGCAGGTTTGTCCATCAATGGCGTCGCGCAAATTCACTCCGATATCGTCAAGGCGTTCACGTTTAAAGAGTTTGCAGAAATCTACGGCGACAAGTTCCAAAACAAAACCAACGGCGTCACGCCGAGACGATGGTTGGCCTTTTGCAACCCAGAATTGAGCAAAGTCATCACCAAGTGGGTCGGAAACACCGACGCTTGGATCACGGACACCAAGGTTTTGCGCAAGTTGATTGAAAACGCAAAAAATCCGGAATTGCAAAAAGAGTGGAAGGAAGCCAAGCTCGTGCGCAAACAAATTTGCAAAGACTACATCAAGAAGACTACCGGCATCGACGTCCCGATCAACGCCATGTTTGACATCCAAGTCAAGAGAATCCACGAATACAAGAGGCAGTTTTTGAACATTCTCGGCATCATCTACAGATACAGACAAATCAAAGCTATGTCTAAGGAGGAAAGAGCGAAGGTTGTTCCGAGAGTGTGCGTGTTTGGAGGCAAAGCGTACGCCACGTACGTTCAAGCGAAAAGAATCGTCCGTTTGGTCACCGCGGTCGGGGAAGTTGTCAACAACGATCCAGAAATCGGAGATTTGATGAAGGTTGTGTTCGTCCCCGATTACAACGTTTCCGTCGCGGAAACCTTGATTCCGGCTTCGGAGTTGTCCCAACACATCTCCACCGCCGGTACCGAAGCTTCGGGTACCTCGAACATGAAGTTCCAAATGAACGGTTGCCTGATCATCGGTACCTTGGACGGCGCGAACGTTGAAATCCGAGAGTGCGTCGGCGACGACCACTTCTTCTTGTTCGGCATAACCGAAGACGAGGTCGAACCGGCGAGAGAGGAAAGAGCTGCCGGGAAATTCGTAGCGCCGAAGTCCTTCTTGGATACTATCGCGTACGTCCGGTCTGGCGCGTTCGGCAAACAAGGCGAATTCGAAGAACTCTTGGGTTCTTTGGAAGGTAACTCTGGTTTCGGCCAAGGCGATTACTTCTTGGTCGGTAAGGACTTCCAATCTTACATCGAGTGCCAAGAGAAAGTCGACGAGGCGTACAGAAACCAGGACGGTTGGACCGAGTCCTCCATCTTGTCCACCGCGACCTCGGGCAAGTTCAACTCGGACAGAACCATCGAACAATACGCCAGTGAAATCTGGGATATCAAGCCGTGCGTCGTGCCGTAATTGTTACCGTTATTATTATTGTTATTAATAAGGTGGTAACTTATAATTCGAATTCATTGTTATTATTGCCATGCGCGCGCATTCAAAAGCAAAAGAGAGAGAAGGGAGAAGGGACGAGGAGTGCGGTACTATATAAACGCGTGAAAATAATGTAGTAAATCTTACAACACACGTCATCTCTCTCTATTTATCTGTATATATATATATCGTAAGTCTCTTTTTCTCTAACGCTGCTCTCTACTTCTTCTTCCCGATCAACGCTCGTTTCGCTCGATCGTACTTTTCACACAGGTTGTTGTTGTGTTTGCAAAACGCATCCAACATGTCTCTCACCGGTGTGCATCCTTTCTTGCACGTCACCGTTCGTGCGCATCTCAGCGTGTTCCAAAAGTTTGGTTTCGTCACGCACCCTCGGTCGTCTCTCCCGTTATCGCACCAGACCCCTTTATCTCGCACGCAGGCGACGCACGGTTTCTCCCATTTCCGCAGCCACAAAATTCTCTCCTCCTCCTCCTTTTTATTATTATTATTATTCTTCCATTTCGCTGCTTCGACGAACGACGACGAGGAGGCGTCCTGGAAGACGACGAAAACGAAAACGAAGAGGACGAAAACGGAGGAAGAAGAAAAAAGTCGTCGTCCTCGTCGTCGTCCTCCTCGCACCATCATTTCCTCTTTTGCTCTCTTTTGCTCTCTTCTTTTGCTGTTGACAATACTACCCTACGCTATGTCGTTTCAAAGCACAACCGTCACTTATGTGGGGGCAAAAAGTGTCTTCTTCTTCTTCTCAACCAACAACAACAAAAAGGTAGTATGTACTACTACTACCTACGTATAGGTGTTGTTTTGTGTGTGTGTGTGTGTGTTTTTGCTCTTTTTTTGTGTGTGTGTCCCTTTTTTGTCTCTTTTTTCTTTTTTTTTGGCAGAGTCTTTGTGAGTTTTTCTTTATCACGAACGAGTTGTTTTTTGTGTCTTTTATCATTATTATTATACGACGACGACGACGACATAAAAACACCGTCTCTCTGACGACGCCTCTCCTCCTCCTCTCTGTGCTTTCCAAAACACACCAACACTGAGAAGAAGAAGACAAAGAAGAAGACAAAGAAGAAGAAGACAAAGAAGAAGACAAAAAAAAGACGATGGAGGAGGAGGACGAGGAGGCGGAGATTGCCGAGAGAGGTGCGCGCGCGTGGCATTTTTTCGCTTCATCATCGACGCATTCATCATCATCATCATGCAGAGAGAGAGCAGCAGTCTTTCGTGTGAAAGGCGGCGATCGAATCCGCTCTCTGTAGTTTTATACACACAATGACTCTCTCTCTCTCTCTCGTTTATTTCTGCCGTGTTTCCGTTTCCGAACAACGCGTTTCGTTTCTGCGATCGGCGACCGACGCACGCGAGAGCACAAAAAGGGCGCGCTTAGTTTTCTTGAGCGGAACAACGCGTCGCCGAACGTTTACTAATTTCGGGGTCGAAAGAGGCTCTGTCTAAAATGCCCTTCAAAAATGTGCATTTTCTCTCTAAAAAAATAAAAGAAGCGGAACGACAACCGAGACGCTCGACTGACCATTTCTTTTTCTGTTCTCCTTCCGAAATAAACAGCTCGCAAATGGCAAAACTTAAACGCGAAACGGTACGCGGAGAAGAGGAAGTTTGGGTACACGGAACCAGAGAAAGAACAGATGCCGCCGGAACACGTGCGGAAAATCTTGAAAGACCACGGCGACATGTCCTCGAGAAAGTTTCGATCGGATAAGAGAGTCTATCTGGGCGCTTTGAAGTTTATTCCACACGCGGTGTATAAATTGTTAGAAAATATGCCCATGCCGTGGGAACAAGTGAGGCATTGCGAAGTGATTTACCACATCACGGGCGCAATTACTTTCATCAACGAAACGCCAAGGGTAATTGAACCGATTTACATCGCGCAGTGGGGGACCATGTGGATTGCCATGAGAAGAGAAAAGAGAGACCGTCGACATTTTAAACGCATGCGATTCCCACCGTTCGACGACGAAGAACCGCCTTTGGATTATCAGGATAACTTGTTAGATGTGGACCCGTTGGAGGCAATTAATTTAGAGTTGGACGACGACGACGAAGATCGACACGTGTGCGAATGGTTTTATGACCAAAAGCCGTTGCGATGGGACTTGAATTTCGTCAATGGGAGTTCGTATAAGAAATGGCGTTTACCTTTAACGGAAATGGCGACGCTATATCGTTTAGCCGGGCAATTATTGAGCGATTTGACGGATAAAAATTACTTTTACTTGTTCGATCACAAATCGTTCTTCACGGCGAAAGCGTTAGGCATGGCCATCCCTGGAGGCCCAAAGTTTGAACCGTTATTCAAAGACGGCGACGCGGCAGATGAAGACTGGAACGAATTTAACGATATCAATAAACTAATCATCCGATCGGCGATTCGAACGGAATACAAAGTTGCGTTTCCATACTTGTATAACAACCGACCGCGTAAGGTAGATTTGGCGACGTACCACTCACCGATGGTGATGTACATCAAAACCGAAGATCCGGATTTACCAGCGTACTATTTCGATCCGTTGATTCACCCGATTGCGTTTTATAAAAGCAGTAGCGAGAAGAAAGAAGAAAAAGAAGAAGAAGACTGGAGCGAAGACGACGATTTCGCCTTGCCCGAGGAAGTCGAACCGTTGTTGAAAGATTACGATTTGTACACGGAAAACACGACGAACGGTATTGCGCTCTTGTTCGCGCCTCGACCGTTTAATTTGCGATCAGGCTACACGCGATCGTGCATCGACGTTCCGCTCGTCAACACGTGGTTTCACGAGCACTGTCCGAGTGGATACCCTGTCAAAGTGCGCGTCTCCTACCAAAAATTGCTCAAGACATACGTCTTGAATCAATTACACAAGAGACCACCGAGGCAAGTGAAACGTAAATCATTGTTTAAAGCGTTAAAAAAGACGAAGTTTTTCCAATGCACGGAATTAGATTGGGTCGAAGCCGGTTTGCAAGTTTGCAGACAAGGCTACAACATGTTGAACTTGCTGATTCATCGCAAGAATTTGAACTATTTGCACTTGGATTACAACTTCAACTTGAAACCGGTGAAAACTTTGACTACGAAAGAACGTAAGAAGTCTCGATTTGGAAACGCGTTCCACTTAATGCGCGAAATTTTACGATTAACGAAACTCACCGTAGACGCGAACGTCCAGTATCGATTAGGTAACGTGGATGCGTTTCAATTGGCGGATGGTTTGCAATACATTTTCTCGCACGTTGGACAATTGACTGGGATGTATAGATACAAATATCGTCTGATGAGGCAAATAAGAACGTGCAAGGATTTGAAACACTTGATATATTATCGTTTTAACACGGGACCGGTCGGAAAAGGCCCGGGTGTTGGTTTTTGGGCCCCGATGTGGCGCGTCTGGATTTTCTTTTTGCGCGGCATCGTCCCGCTTCTCGAACGATGGTTGGGTAACTTGTTAGCGAGACAGTTCGAAGGCAGAAATGCCAAAGGCATCGCAAAAACCGTCACGAAACAAAGAATCGAGTCGCATTTTGATTTAGAGTTACGAGCGGCCGTCATGCACGACATTCTCGATAGCATGCCAGAAGGCGTGAAGCAGAACAAAGCGAGAACGATTTTAGCGCATCTTTCCGAAGCCTGGCGAAGCTTCAAAGCGAACATTCCCTGGAAAGTCCCGGGTATGCCAGTTCCAATCGAAAACATGATTTTGCGATACGTAAAATCCAAAGCCGATTGGTGGACCAACGTCGCGCATTACAATCGCGAACGGATTCGCCGAGGCGCGACAGTGGACAAAACCGTCTGCAGAAAAAATTTAGGCCGATTAACGCGTTTGTGGTTGAAAGCAGAGCACGAGCGTCAACACAATTACTTGAAAGACGGTCCATACGTGACTCCAGAAGAAGCCGTGGCGATTTACACCACTACCGTGCACTGGTTGGAATCCCGAAAGTTTTCGCCGATCCCGTTCCCACCTTTGTCGTACAAACACGATCGCAAGTTGTTGATTTTAGCGCTCGAACGATTGAAGGAAAATTATTCCTTAGCCATTCGTTTGAATCAACAGGAGAGAGAAGAGTTGGGTTTAATCGAGCAAGCGTTTGATAATCCGCACGAAGCGTTATCGAGAATCAAACGACATTTGTTAACCCAAAGAGCTTTTAAAGAGTGCAACATGGAGTTCATGGACATGTATTCGCACTTGATTCCAGTGTACGCGATTGAGCCTTTGGAGAAGATCACGGATGCATATTTAGACCAGTACATTTGGTACGAATCTGATAAGAGGCACTTGTTCCCGAACTGGATTAAGCCATCGGATACAGAACCGCCTCCTTTGTTGGTATATAAATGGTGTCAAGGCATTAACAATTTGTCCGATATCTGGGATACGAGCGAAGGCGAATGCGTCGTGATGTTGCAGACGAAATTTGAAAGAATGTTCGAAAAAGTTGATTTGACCATGTTGAACCGATTGTTGCGATTGATCGTGGATCATAACATCGCGGATTACTGCACGGCGAAGAATAACGTGATTATTGCGTACAAAGACATGTCGCATACGAATTCATACGGCATGATTCGCGGGTTACAATTCGCCTCGTTTTTAACGCAATATTACGGTTTGGTTTTAGATTTATTAGTGTTAGGTTTGACTCGCGCGTCCGAAATTGCCGGTCCTCCGCAAATGCCAAACGAGTTTATTAATTACCGAGACGTTCGAACGGAGACGAGACATCCGATCCGTTTATACTCTCGATACATCGATAAGCTCCACATCTTGTTCCGCTTCACCGCGGAAGAGGCGAAAGACTTGATTCAAAGATATCTCACCGAACATCCCGATCCGAACAATGAAAACATGGTTGGATACAACAACAAAAAGTGCTGGCCGAGAGACTCGAGAATGCGTTTGATGAAACACGACGTGAACTTGGGACGAGCGGTGTTTTGGGACATGAAGAATCGTTTGCCTCGATCGTTGACGACGTTGGAGTGGGACAACGGGTTTTGCTCTGTGTTTTCAAAAGACAATCCAAACTTACTGTTCAACATGTGCGGATTTGAAGTGAGATTAATGCCAAAGATTCGCATGCAAACCGAGTATTTCGCGCAAAAAGATGGCGTGTGGAACTTGCAAAACGAAGAGACAAAGGAGAGAACCGCGCAAGCGTTTTTGCGAGTCGATGACGAAGGGTTGAAAGCGTTCGAGAACAGAATTCGACAAGTGTTAATGTCTTCTGGGGCAACAACATTCTCCAAGATTGCGAATAAATGGAACACGGCGTTGATTTCGTTGATGACGTATTATCGAGAAGCCGTGGTGCACACGCAAGAACTTTTGGATTTATTGGTCAAGTGCGAGAACAAAATTCAAACTCGAATTAAGATTGGCTTGAACTCGAAGATGCCGTCGAGATTTCCTCCAGTCGTTTTCTACAGTCCGAAAGAGATTGGTGGTTTAGGTATGCTTTCCATGGGCCACATCTTGATCCCACAATCGGATTTGCGATACTCTGTCCAAACAGATTCAGGTGTCACGCACTTCCGTTCGGGCATGTCGCACGAGGAAGATCAGTTAATTCCAAATCTTTACAGATATCTGCAACCGTGGGAAGCTGAGTTTACGGATTCACAACGCGTGTGGGCTGAATATGCGTTGAAGAGGCAAGAAGCGCAAGCGCAAAATCGAAGATTGACACTGGAAGATTTAGAAGACTCCTGGGATCGCGGCATTCCGAGAATTAACACGTTGTTCCAAAAAGATCGACACACGTTAGCATATGATAAAGGGTGGCGAGTTCGCGCGCACTTCAAAGAAAATCATTTGATGAAGATTAACCAGTTTTGGTGGACGCATCAAAGACACGATGGGAAGTTGTGGAACTTGAACAATTACCGCACGGATGTTATTCAAGCCTTGGGTGGCGTCGAAGGTATTTTGGAACACACGCTCTTCAAAGGCACGTATTTCCCAACTTGGGAAGGTTTGTTTTGGGAAAAAGCTTCCGGTTTCGAAGACAGCATGAAGTTCAAGAAGCTCACCAACGCGCAAAGATCTGGTTTGAACCAAATTCCAAATAGACGTTTTACTTTGTGGTGGTCGCCGACGATTAACCGAGCGAACGTCTACGTCGGTTTCCAAGTGCAGTTAGATTTAACCGGCATTTTCATGCACGGCAAAATTCCAACTTTAAAGATTTCTTTGGTGCAAATTTTCCGAGCGCACTTATGGCAGAAGATACATGAATCCTTGGTAATGGATCTCTGTGAGTTCTTTTTTTGTGTTTTGTATTCGTTCTTTTTTTGTTCGCTCTCTCAATCTTGCGCGCGCGCGTGTGCACCAATCGTGTTTCTTTTCATGTGCTCACCTTCTTTTCTTCTTGT
>Ga0066856_10001008_pt1 | contig 10853 bp, 11 predicted proteins | sample ETNtaG_5_FD_65605 | JGI IMG/M metagenome (GOLD analysis project Ga0066856, IMG submission 65605) | Marine microbial and viral communities from oxygen minimum zone, Eastern Pacific Ocean - ETNP201406SV205 | ecosystem: Environmental > Aquatic > Marine > Oceanic | place: Pacific Ocean: Eastern...
ACCGTGAATCGGTCGAAGGAAACAACAAGGGACGCTCTTTCGAGGGTAAGTCACCAAACCGACACAACAGATTCATGATGGAATGCGAGCCACTATCAGCAGAAGTAGTTGCTGCTCTAAGAGATGGTCACTTCGGTAGTGGAGCCATTAGATCTGGAGACGCAAAGGAAGTTGGAAACAAATTCGGAGAATTTGGAATGGACAAAGATTTGATGCGCAAGATTTACGCTATCAACGGAACAAACGTTCTAGTAAACGACACCAAGGGTATCCAAGGTCTTCACGAGACTCGTGAATTGATTATAGAAGCATTCAACGAAGTCTGTAAGAAAGGACCTATTGCTGATGAACCGGTTATGGGAATGATGGTTAGACTAGTCGATGCAAAATTGCACGAAGACGCAATCCACCGTGGACCTGCTCAAACTATTCCTGCTGTTAGAAATGGTATCAAGGGCGCAATGATGCGTGCACGCACTGTTTTGATGGAGCCAATGCAGAGATCTCACGTCAGCGTTCCAAACGACTGGCTAGGTCAGGTAACCCGTGAAATCACCAATAGACGAGGCATCATCGAAGATATGCCATCTGAAGGAGAAGCAACCACGGTGATTGGAACACTACCAATTGCTGAAACATTCGGATTCTCCAACGATATCCGTGCTGCTTCTCAAGGACGTGCTGTCTGGAACTCAGAAAACATAGGATTCGAGATGCTACCTCCACAACTATTCAACAAGGTAGTAGGAGAAATCCGTACAAGAAAGGGACTGAAACCTGAACCAAACCCAGAATCTTACTACTCTGACTGATTAGAACACCATTCTAATGTCTAGAATGCCTGGTGAAGCCATGGGTAAAGTTTTGGGGATTTTTACCTCTAATGGTGGAGTTCCTAAGACATCTATTGAGTTCGCTGAAGTTACTACTACGGGAATAGTTGGCGATGACCAAGCCGATAAGAAACATCACGGCGGGGAGTTAAGAGCAATCTGTATTCTCGAAAATGAGTTACTTACCAAATTACAAATGGAAGGTCATCCAATAAATCCAGGAACAACTGGGGAGAATCTATTGATTGAAGGATTTGACATCGGGATTGGAAGCATTATCGATATTGATGACGTAAAACTGGAAGTTGTTTCTGCTGCCACTCCTTGCAAAACTATCTCTGCATCATTCAAAAATGGCGATTTCAGTCGAATCTCTCACAAAAAATACCCTGGCCAAACTAGATGGTATTGCAAGGTAATTACTACAGGTTCAATCAGTATATCCGATTGAGTTGGTAGTCAGTTAATTCTCTGAGTGCACGAAGTGCAGGATTTTCAGGTATCCTATCAAGGCAATCATGTGCCTTACGGTGGTATGCTTCAGCCTTGAATTTAGCATAATCAATAGATCCTAAATCATGTAATGCTTGATGGCCTCTTGCAACTTGTTCGGCTGTAACATTCTCTCCTTTCCCAAGTACTGCAAGTAAATCATCCTTAGATTGAGATGGCGGTTGTTTCAATGCATGAATAACCATCAATGTCCTCTTACCTTGAGCTACATCACTTCCACTTGGTTTACCTAGTGTATCTGAATCGGAAAGAACGTCGATTAAATCATCCATTAGTTGGAAGCACAAACCTAGTGCTAATCCCCAATCGTGCATACATTCGATAATTTCTTGGTCTGCTCCAGCCAAATGCGAACCGACTTCTGCACATGTTAGGAACATGGCTGCGGTTTTTCCGTGAATCATCTCAATGTATTCTTCTTCGCTCACTACTTCTCTGGCTTCAAATTCAATGTCTAGTTGTTGCCCTTCACTACACTTTCGGACCATTCGGCCGATTCTCTTTACCAGAAACGGTAGAAGTTCAGGTTCGATGCCTTCTGCTACCGCCATCGCTTCAAATGCGATTGCTAACATTGCATCACCAGCATTGATTGCTGTTGGCAAATCATATGCTTTGTGAACTGCAGGACGACCACGACGTACATCATCATCATCCATTATGTCATCATGTACCAAAGTGAAATTATGAATTATTTCGATTGCTGCACCGACATCCAATAATCCAGAATGTGTGTCCCCTACCGCCTTTGCGACAAGCCAAGGAAGTGTTGCCCTCAGACGCTTACCACCACCTTCAAGCAAATGCATCATTGCTCCAGATAATCTATCGAGTTTTGAATGAGTGAGTGCTCTCTCGATTCTATCTTCAACCAAATCTTTGATTTCTGCAATGCTGGTATTCAAGTCAGCACCTATGGCGTTAGGCAACAAATGAGAAACATCACCCATGTCATGAATCAAGTCATCAGGGTTTGTGCAACCCGGTCTCCACCAATCATCAGTCATTATACGAGCTGCAATACACCTGAACCATGGTGCAATTACATTTTCATCATCTTCTGCAATCAGCATCTCTTCAAGTTCTTCTTGAGAAACCCACTTCACAGCATCGACTTCATTGGGATTTGGATTCAATCGAACATCTGCATGTATTACTAAGCAATGATCTATCTCCCTTTCAATCCAGTCTTCGTCTTGGCGAGATTGGTACCTCATTCTTGTCACGAAATGGAATTTATCGATTGGTACTTCAGAAGGGTGTATTCCTAATTCTTGCTCTAATTTTCTCACTGCGGCTCTCTTTACCCCAAGTGCATCTTTGAGTTCCATTTCCTCATCACTGTGAAGAGGATGCGAGCAACATGAATTAGCCCATACATTTGGAAAAGTAATCTTGTGAGATGCTCTTTTTTGTAGAAGTAACCTTCCGGAAGAATCGAATAAAAGAACACTGAAAGCACGATGAATTTTACCATCTTTGTAATGACTATCCAACTTTGAAATCGGTCCAACGACTTCATCATTTTCAGTAACCTGAATCACAGCTTCAGCCATCAAGGACTCTTGGATAGCATCTGAACCCTTCAATACATCAGACGCATCAGAGTCCATTTGGATTGTTGGAACATCCTCTATTCCGTATCCAGACATCGACTCACCAATTATCCGGCTTCGCGGGCACTACATCAACAGTTCCCCGAAACAATTTTTGTTCCAATTACAGATTTACCCTCGATTGCATCACTAACACGTTGTGAAATTTTACCGTTTACAAGTAATACATCAATACCATGCTCAGCAATCATCGCACCTCTAGTGGCTTTCAGGCCAATCCCACCGGTCACATCAATTTCAGCCGAATGTTCACCTTCAAATTCCAAACCAGGGTGCCAGATTTTGATCAAATCATCTGGGCCCGCTCTATTTGGTGGTACACGAAGTATTCCATCTACGTCTCCGATTGCAAAAATAGCCCTTTCCACATCAGGTAATTCTGTTGCATATCTTAGCATCAAGTCATCACCAGAAAGAATTCCAAATTCCATCTTATCATCGTCGACCACATCACCATAAACAATGGTCACACCATCGTGTAGAGGTAGTTTTCCAGAAAAATTGGCACCTACGCCTTTGGCCCAAGTATGCGGAGGATATGATTTGACATCGACGCCCTTTAGGCGTAATGCTTTGACAACTAAATCATTCAAATCAAGCATATCACTTCGAACCTCAGAAACAGCATTATCTTGGTCAAAATCATCAATTCTACCTTCTGCGAGTCGGAATTTTTTGGCCTTCATGTGGCCGAAAGACCCTGCACCATGTACTATCACTAGCTTTTTGGTAGAATTAGCGCAAACCTCTGCTAGTGAATTAATCACTGTATGATTTACGGAACACATCTTATCTTTGTGAGTGATTAAACCTCCTCCCCACTTGATGACTACTGTCCCGGTCATGTTTATCCTAAACAATTCATACTAATGTGTGCATTGGATTTACATGGGAGTTTAGATACGCCCCAAACATGACAGACTCACCGACGGTTGATGAGTTCATTCGCCACATGCAAGCAGAATTGGATGAATGCGAGGAAATTGTCGACAAAAATGAGCGTCAAAAGCGACAATGGCGTATAGAATCGGCTTTGCTTCTAGCCATCGAGTTCGAAAGCCGTTTCAAAGAATTATCAAAATTGGGGCAGAATCCTATGAAGATTGTTCAAGCACTAACCTCACCTAATGCGGATAATGCTGACCTAGCAAAACAAGTCATTGCAATAGCAGGAGGTATGTGCCCCCATTGTGGAGCAACAATCGACTCCGATTTGAATTTCTGCTCTAGTTGTGGAAATTACGTGGAATAATCATTCCTCTTCCCACATTCTAATCATGTCTTGGATAGATGGATCTTCTTCTTCGACGTGATACAGGTATTCAGATGGCATTTCTTCGCACAAGAATACTGTAGTGCCTGCTCTCCAAATTGTATAACCGTCAGCAATAGCTCTAGTGGTGTCAATTTCCAATATAGCTGGTCGACTAATTCTAACGTGACCCGCTTCCATTGCATTGGAAATGGTCTTTGACAAGTGAACATGTTTTCTGTCTCCTGCTGTAATACCGTATTCCATGTGAGTTGGAACTGTTTCTGGGTCACAAGGCCAGTATAATGCATCAGGTATGTCATCGGTTGGAAGGTCTAGTTCAAGTTCAATTGAATGACCATATGTTGCCCTAATCATCTCACCTTCAACTTGGTATCGACCTTTTGTATCTGCATTTGCAATTGCTTCAAAATGCCATCCTCTTAACCAGTGGAAACGATTTCTCTGATTCTGTATGGCTTCTGATAACTCTCTAGAATTAACCCAGCCGTTCAAATCCATCTCAACTCCGAATTTCTCTGGTGCGTGGCGTAAAACCAGTGCCAGAATTCTTCCAAGGCTATTTGATTCTCTATCAGACATGATGAACTTACCCTCTGCATTGCACACTGGGCAATTTGTCCCGCTGAAGTGTCCATGGGTTCTACATTGTCGTAGCATAAATCGGGCTGACGGCAACTCCTTCATAATCAGTTCTATTGACAGAGATAACATTTAGGGCAATGATGATGAAAGTATTCATTGTGGACAGCACATGCGAGCAGTTATTTCTGACTACGTAAGAACTCCATTTCATAGAGCCCACAAAGGTGAATTGTCCGAGGTTAGGCCAGAAGATTTGCTGGAGGCAACCATTTCAGAAATTTTGCAAAGAAACAATGTCGATGTGAATAATATTGAAGATCTCATGCTTGGTTGTGCATATCCTGAAGGAGTTCAAGGATTAAATCTAGGACGGATAGCAACATACCTCCCCGGCCTGCCAAATACGATACCTGGGATGACAACTAACCGACTATGTGGCTCGTCAATGCAAGTAGCACATTCAGCGGCTGGTTCTATCAAAATGGGTTCCGGCGAGTTGTTTATTTCAGCAGGAGTAGAAACTATGTCGTTAGTAAAACGAGGTGGATGGAATAGAGATTTACACCCGGGTATTGAAGAAATGTATCCTGATGCATACATTTCCATGGGACTTACCGCAGAAAACTTAGCAAATGATTATTCAATTTCCCGATTGGAACAAGAAGAATTCGCCTTACACTCCCATAATAAAGCCCTTAGTGCTCAAAGCAAGGGATTGCTTACTAATGAATTAGTTTCAATTCAAAGCGATGGAAAAATCATCAACATGGATGGATGCATGAGAGCGACTTCCTTGGAGAAGATGGCAAGGCTAAAACCTGCATTTTTGGAAGATGGTACGGTAACTGCTGCGACGTCTTCACCATTAACCGACGGAGCGGCATGTAACTTGATCTGCTCCGATTCATATGCACGAGAAAACAGTCTCAATGGGTTAGCTGAAATTGTTTCGACTGCAGTTGTCGGAGTACCACCCCATGTAATGGGTATTGGACCAGTAGATTCTTCAAATAAAGCACTGCTTAGAGCAGGAATTACAATGGATGATGTAGACGTCATCGAACTAAATGAAGCATTTAGTGCTCAATCGCTTGCAGTTATGAAAGATTTAAACTTGAATCCAGATGATGATAGAGTGAATATTGATGGGGGTGCACTAGCTATCGGACACCCTCTTGGTGCAAGTGGTGCAAGAATACTTGGCAAGGCTGCCTCCCTACTCAATCGAGTAAATGGAGAGTATGCATTAGCCTCCATGTGTATAGGTGGAGGAATGGGTATCGCAACAGTATTACGTAATTACCAATGATAACCTTCATGGTATATCGCAATTCTAACGCTAAACATGGGTATTAGGAAAGGCCGAAGAGAAGCCTATGAAAACCTCAGTATCTCTGAAGAGGGAGACTGTCCAAGATGTGGCGGTGAAAAACAACCATCTTCATTAGCAGGTTACCTAAATTGCGCTAGGTGTGGATATGAGTGGAAAGATCCAAACCATGTAGCACAAAAAAGAGGACCACCACAAAATTATCGAAGAGACGAAGAATTAATCCAGGAATTCAAGCAAGAAATGCAGGCTGGAGATTTAAGCAATGTTCTCGGAATTGAAAAAGGTCTATCCGGTGAACAAGAAGCATCACTAAAGAGATTAGAAGACAAGTGGATGAGTGGTATGAGTGGGCACTTTAATGCAGCTGCGGAGGAAAGAAAACCTCTCATGATTTCATTCGATGATGATGACAATTTGGTTGATACCACAATTGGAAGCATTACAATTGTAGCAAATGGATTTGACGGAGGCGAAGAAATTAGATTGGAATACCCAGGACGTGGCACTGAATTCTACGCATACGATGAAGCGAGTGAAACAGGATGGAGAAGAGGTCGCTCAGCAGAAGATACTGCACGTTCGATAACCAATGTAATCAATAGATTTTCAAATTTAGTTTATGCAAACCAAGACAACAACATGATTTTGCTTGAATTAAGGAATGAAGAACTCAATGCAGATTCACTAGTAATCTTCGTAGATGACCCGGGTGGCACAGATATTGTTGCTGAGAAGTCTGGAGTTTCAATGGATCCAAGAGATGTTAGAATGGTTGAAGATTACAAGGTCGTAGTCGAAATCTGTCTCGCAGACGGAATCATATCTCCGTCTGAAGATCAAATGCTTTGGGCTATGCGTCAACAACTAGGGATAGATGATTATCTCCATGTACAAATCGTTCAGCAAATATTTGGTGAACATGCCCTAAAAGAATGCACAAATTGTGGGGCAATGGCTGACCTTTATGCAGACTATGCGGCATGGTATTGCAAAGCATGTGAAAATTGGTGTTAGTACCCTGTTATATAGAAAATTTTAGAGCCTCTAAGAATATATGTCCTTTAGGGATTCTTCATAAGGTGAGAGCCAATCGCCCAAATAGGCGAGTATTATGGCTGAAGAAGTACTATACATCGGAATTGACCTTGGAACCTTTCGCTCGGTAATGGTATCAAGCGACAGTCACGAAGAAGAAGAACTCACTGTAATTGGAACTCCTAAGGACCCAATTGCACGAAATTTCCTAAAGAGAGATGTTCTCTTTGGCAATGAAGCATTGAAGAACAGACTTGCACTAAATCTGTTTAGACCTCTGGAACTCGGTGTAATTAAGGATACACCGGAAGATAGACAATTCATTGCTCACTTTATTACTCATCTAATCGGATTATCAGATCCTGAAGACTACGACAGAGTTGTTGCAGTTATTGGAGCACCTGCTGAAGCGAGCCACGTTGACAAGACCTCTATCTTCGATGCGGCAGCTGGTTCCGTAAACGCAGCCATGATTATTTCAGAACCTTTCGCAGTTGCATATGCGCTCGACATGATTGAGCACACTCTAGTTATCGACATAGGAGCAGGAACTACTGACCTATGCCGTGTATACGGAACCATCCCAGGACCAGGTGACCAAATGCACACTGGTTACGCAGGAGACTATGTTGACAAACAAATTATTGTGGAAGTTCAGAAGAAGTATAACGGTGCACAAATCACTAAAGACATGGCACGACGCTGGAAAGAGCAATACTCATTCGTCTCAACTGCTACACCTGATGGGCCAATTATGGTAGATTTCTCAATTGAAGGTAAAGCAATGACACTAGACATCACAGACTGTGTTCAGGCTGCTTGTGAATCAATCGTTGACCCTATTGTTGACAATGTTAAGCAACTAATTGCTGGCTCAAATCCAGAATTCCACGATGAATTCCGAAGGAACATGGTTCTAGCAGGAGGAGGATCTGGAATAAAGGGACTTGGCGCACTTATTGAGCGCCGCTTATCCGACATGGGAGAAGTCAACGTTCACGTAGTAGACGACCCTGTAAGGCTTGGCGCAATGGGCGGCTTAAGGCTTGCAATGGAAGTTCCTGAAGATATGTGGAAGAATCTAACTCTAGCATCCCGCTGATTAGTTTTCACTCTTCCTCAGATCCCAAAACCAATGGTGAATCACAATGAGGACATTTGTCCTCTCTTGATAGAAGTAATGGGTTGACTGCTAGTACTGCAAGACATGAAGGACAAGCCGCTAGAATTTCGTTGGCTGGCAATTGTATGCCGTCCTCATAGACTGAGTGGCCACTATATCCCATCTGGTATACAGGATGGAAATGTATTCGAATAAATCGAATTGAGGAAAATATTGCGTAGCCCAAAATTACAGCAAATAGTAAACCGCTAATATTGCCAGTTAGTATCGATGCTACATTCAAGAAAAGCAGCAATGCAAAGATAATAGTAAGCCCTCCAATAATTATTGGAACGAACCAAAACGCCCAAGCCGATTTGTTTTTGTATCCCGTCCAAACTGCCAAACAGAATAATCCTGGAACTATTGCTAAATTACCAAAGAAAGAATACAATGCAAATGTAATGATTAAAGAATCGATGAGCAGAACAAAAGAAGTGCGACTGTGTAGTGAATCTATTGGATTAGAACTACGTGGTCTTGAACCTGCAAGGACCATTTCATCTGCATCTGCCATATTCTAACCACTGTAGAATTACAATTGAAACAACCGGTTATCTGTTTAATCAAAGTTACATTTTCTAGCGAAGCCGTATTGAAGCAGTGGATAGTGGCACACACATGCGTGACACCGATGTCGAGATTCGCGGCAGCTCATTGAATGGGCGCCATATCTTGCTAGGAGTCACGGGTGGAATTGCAGCAGTAGACACAGTCAGACTTGCTAGAGAACTTAGGAGACATGGTGCTGAAGTATCCGTAATAATGACTCCATCAGCACAACAAGTTGTCACGCCGATGGCAGTTAGATGGGCATCTCAGGGTGAAGTAATCACAGATTGGGATGGAGACTTAACTGCTCTTTCTGGATTTGATGCAGTATTGGTTGCTCCTGCTACACGAAATATAATTGCATCTTTTATCCATGGTTTGATGAATGGTCCTCTATTGATGGCTTTATCAGCAGCGAGAGGAAGAGGTTGCCCGATAATGATGATTCCTTCAATGCATAATGATCTTGCAAATGACCCAGTTACAGAAGATTTGGTTATTCAATCCGCTAAATCGGGAGTAAGCGTATTATGGGGTCCTGAAGAAGAAGGAAAGCGCAAGACTCCCAATCACGTGGAAATCGTAGCAAGACTTGGTAATCTTGTCAATAAGAATCAAACTTCTGTGGTTGTCACATTGGGAGCCACACGTAGTGCAATCGATGATGTTAGATTCATACAAAATACTTCAAGCGGCAAAACCGGTTACAAGATTGCTGACGACCTCTATCGTCACGGAATGGACGTTACCTGTGTAAGCGGTGTTACAACTGTGGAAAAACCTGAATGGTTATCCTTAGACATCAAGTGCCCGGACCCAAACAATATGCTTGATGAACTAAAAGCGTTAGCAAAAGATCGAATTGATGTTTGGATACATGCTGCAGCAGTCCTAGATTACATTATTCCAGAACCAGTTGAAGGGAAAATAGCCTCTTTACAAGGAGATTTGGATATCCAATTGAAAGAAGGTGCAAAACACATTTCTGAATTGAGAGATTTATGTAATGGAGCAACAAGAATTGGTTTCAAATTAGAGAGCGGAATCAAGCAGAAAGACCTTGTTCACAGAGCACACGCCCAGATCCAAACTGCAGGGATGACCGCAACTATTGCGAACAGAATGGAAGACTATGGCAAGGAAGGTAAACCAAGAGGATGGCTCGTAGACTCTCATGGGGCACATTTCATTCTTGAAACAGAAGACGACATGTGTGATGCAATTCGCTCTGTAATTGAAAACAACAGGTGATTTTTCTGCGTCGCTTTGTCATTGTTGGAACAAGAGCAATGGCCAAAGGAAAATTGCCACTAAATGATTTGGCCGGAGGTGCCGGTAGGATGGACGTCCTAATCAGGGCCCTTATGTCCTCAATTCTAACAAGCCATGGCATGAGAGCTGACGTAGAATTTACAATGATACTGCTTGGAGGCCCAGGGCCATCTAGACGTATCAAATTTGTATCGAACGAACTCAAAGGAATTCATGCAGAGGAGAGAGCAGTTGCAGGGAAAATTGCCGCAGTCATCAAAGAGCCAATTCCACCGAGAGGACATTGGATTGAAAGAAGTCCAGGAATATATGACGGAGGTGGGGATTTAGATATGACATTAGATGAATGGAAGTGTCCAATGATCAGATTAGAAGCAGATTCTCCAAATCTATATTCTGGCCAACTGCCCAGTGATTTTACTATTGAAGACATTGGATTTATTCTCGGCGACGATAAAACTCTTGAGTGCGAGCAAGGAATCCCTAGAAGTTTAGGAAAGTCTTGGTTACAAGGCCATACTTGCATAGCAATTGTTCATTTCCTCTTAGACGAAGGTGTGCAACTACAGTTTTAGTTTCTAATTAATCACGTTTATTCCATCTTTTGAACTCTTCGACCAAACGTAATCTTTCTTTCAGCCAGTTTGTTCTTGTCCCCAGCCTCTTTCTAAGTTCCAAT
>Ga0066856_10001012_pt1 | contig 10829 bp, 10 predicted proteins | sample ETNtaG_5_FD_65605 | JGI IMG/M metagenome (GOLD analysis project Ga0066856, IMG submission 65605) | Marine microbial and viral communities from oxygen minimum zone, Eastern Pacific Ocean - ETNP201406SV205 | ecosystem: Environmental > Aquatic > Marine > Oceanic | place: Pacific Ocean: Eastern...
CATCTCGCAAATGTTCTATAACACTTTCCCATGAACCTCCTGCTAATTCATCTCCTTTTACTAATTTAAAATCATTTAGATCGACCATATCATAATCGGGTACAAGTTCTGTATCAGAGTCATAATCTTCTTCTACATTAGATGCCATGTGAGTTGTATTTAATGATGAAAAAATATTTGTAAATTTAAACGCAGACAAAATGATAATAAGAGAAATTATACACGATTTATTACATCATACACTTGATGAAGTAAGAGAAAAACAAAATATGATGCGATTACAAACAGACCTTATTGATCCAATTATTCAATACGCTTTTGCACATTTATATCCATATATCATTGTTACATCTATACTTTTTTTCTTTACATTTATAATTGCTGTTGCTATTCTTATCTTTATTCTAAAAGGTCAATCTTTGTAGAATTAAAACCTCATTTTCAACAGAATCCGGCTTTTTCGAATTAATTGCTCTCCTACATTTTATAATATCTATTTCATAATCATCACTTACAAGAAATGAATCTCTTACTTTTTTCGTATCTGAATTACTCATTAGAAACATAATATGTCTATTTTTCAATTCATGACACTTTCTAAATAATGAATCATGTTGTGATTCATTAAAACCACCAGATTGATAATTTACGAAAGAAGTATTATTAATTGGTACATACGGTGGGTCTAAATATACAAAATCTCCAATACCTATCTTATCCGGTATAATTTCCGCAAAATCAGATACATTAAAGTTTACTTTTTCAATCATATTGCTCATATTTTCAAGTTCTTCAAATGATATTATAGAATTTAACTTTTTATAATTACCAAAAGGCACATTAAAACCATTAGGACCAACCCTATAAACACCTCGAAAACATGTTTTATTCAAGAATATGAACATTGCTGAGCATTCCACAGAATCAAGATTTTCATCACCAATTTCATTATATTTCTTTCTTATCCAATAATAGTATGATTCTTTTGATTTAATCGCATTTTCAAAAGAAGATGCAGCCTTGAGCCGTGCGCTCCGACGTTTCTTTTTTGCAGATATTACAGCTAAAGCTGCATCTGATTCTTCAATTAACAAATTTCTCATTGTTGTAGAGCCGGTGATTTGGGCGTCACTTAAAGATAGCCCTCGTCTTCCTATTTCTTTTTTAAGTTCTTCAAGAGTCTTCAAAGATTTAATCGCTTTTCTATTTAGTGGTTCCCCATCATCTATGTTTGAATAAGTATTTAATAACAACCCTATCTCTTTATATAAATCTTTGTGATTATTTTTTATATTATTAAACATTCCAATTAAAACTCTGTTTTTATCATAACAATATATATTACCATTTAAGGTTATCTTATTATCTCTTATCCTATCCAGAAGTTCAAATAAAACACTTCCACCGCCTAAAAATATTTCATGATAATTATTAATAATATTGGGAAATTTTTCGAATACTTCTTCAAGTATCTGAGTTTTGCCACCAACCCATTTTATTATTGGCTTCATACTTATAATTATAAACTTATAAGTTTGTAAGTTTATTCTTTCATGGGTATATTCACAGATCATTTTTCTGAACTTTTTACATGATTATACACAAAAATGAACAAAAATGTTGTTAAAAAGACATATAAAGACGGAATCGATTTATAAGGAATACATGATAAATATGGTGAAATTTAAAAATACTGTAACTACAAGATTAGCTGAATTAATCAATTGGGCATTGAATCCATATAAGAACGGTTTAGCATCACCTGTTAAGAAAAATGAAGAGTATACTGTCGGAATGCTTCGTAAAATTGCAAAAAAAGCAGAACATGAATGGGGTAATAAAATGATAAATCAAAATAATAATGGTAACTGGACTACCTCTCTAGGAGAAAATCTTGTGAGGGATGTTCTAAGATTATTAGGTAAGAATCCAAAAAAAACTACTGGAAGGAATGGATACAAACCTGATTGGGAATGTGATGATGCAATTTATGAAGTAAAAACAAGAAATTGGACAACATCTGGAACTGCTGGAGAAAAGGTACTGGGCGTTCACTACAAATATAGTGATATTCCAATTATTTATGGTAAACCGTTATATATTGTATGTGTTGCTTATCAAGAATACGAATTAACTAATGGTAATACACGAATTTTTGGAGAAGATATTTCTGAAAGAAAGAGAGAGATTCTCGAAATGGCAAAAAAAATGGATATTCATTATATTAAGTTTAGTGACCTTATTAAACCACTTATTATATAAATTTGAGTATAAGTTTATAATAGAAAATATATATTATATCTCTAAAAGAAGCAAAATGAGTTTCTTTAGTGAAAAAGATGAAACATATAAAGAAGAATACAAAGAATGGTGTGAACAAGAATGTGATGACGGTTTAAAAAATATTGATTTTATAAACTCTTTTTTGGATAAATATGTAAAATGGATAAGAAAACAGAAAACTGTTGTAGGAATAGAGACTCGAGAATTGAAATTAAAAGATTATTTATCTTTACACAAAGAAAAAATTAGGAAACTCATTTATAATATGAGCATGTAATAGTAGTTTGATACATTATTTTTTCTTTTGTAAAATGTGTAAAAAAATGATTAAGTCTAATCTTAATAATTATTATAACATTATCATGGAGGTAATGCATGTTGTAAAACGTGATGGCACAAAAGAAACAGTATCTTTTGATAAAGTATCAAATAGGTTAGGTAAATTAGTTAAGGGAGATGGAAAACAAAAAGAGTTAAAAGTTGATTATATCGCTTTAGCTCAGAAAGTTTGTGGAGATATGTATTCCGGTGTACGCACATATGAATTGGACGAATTATCAGCACAAACATGTGCGGGATTAATAACTGAATGTGTAGATTATGGTGTTCTTGCAAGTCGTTTGGCAATTTCAAATCATCACAAAAGAACTTCACCTTCATTTAGCGAAACAATTCAAATTTTGTATGAAAGTACAAACAAACTTGGAAAAAGGGTACAACTTGTTACAAAAGATGTTTATAACACTGTTATGAAACATAAAGTAAAATTAAACCAGATTATTGACTATTCGAGAGATTATGATATTGATTATTTTGGATTTAAAACTTTAGAAAAAAGCTATTTACTAAAAGTGAATGGAGAAATTGTCGAAAGGCCTCAACATATGTTTTTGAGAGTATCTCTTGGTATTCACGGATCTGATATTAAATCGGCTATTCAATGTTATAATGCTTTATCTCAAAAAAAATGTATTCATGCAACTCCAACACTATTTAATGCTGGAACTGTAAATGGACAACTTGCGTCGTGTTTTCTAATGGGAATTAATTCGGATAGTATTGTTGGTATTTATGATGCTTTGAAAGACACTGCTCTTATTTCTAAAAATTCTGGAGGAATTGGTATCCATATTCATGATGTTCGTGCAAGAGGTGCTGAAATCGCTGGAGGCACTGGTATTTCAAACGGTATTGTACCTATGTTACGTGTATTTAACAATACTGCGCGCTATGTTGATCAAGGAGGGGGAAAAAGGAACGGTTCTTTCGCTATTTACTTGGAACCATGGCATTTAGACATTCATGACTTTCTACAATTGCGTAAAAATCAAGGATTTGAAGAGGTTCGAGCAAGAGATTTATTTTATGCAATGTGGATTCCAGATTTATTTATGAAAAGAGTACAAGAAAATGGGAAATGGACTTTAATGTGTCCTCATGCGTGTCCTGGATTATCAGATGTATATGGTGATGATTTTGAAGAACTATACACTAAATATGAGAGTATGGGACTTGGAAAAGAGGTTAATGCGCAAGAAATTTGGTTTAGTATTCTAGAAAGTCAAACAGAAACTGGTACGCCATATATCCTATTTAAGGATAGTTGTAATAAAAAATCAAATCAAAAGAATCTTGGAACTATTAAGTCGTCTAATTTATGTTGTGAAATTGTAGAACATACTTCAAAGGATGAAACTGCTGTATGCAATCTTGCTAGTATTAGTCTACCCGCTTGTGTTATCAAACCTAATATAACAGATGGTATTACTATTGTTGGTATTCCAAAGTGTGCATTTTGCTTGTTGGCAAAAGCGTGGTGTGACAGATGGGGTCTGGACTATACATATGAACAATTGCCAGGTCCAGAAGTTGGAAAAAAATACCCACAAATTAGTGTAAATGAGTTCAAAGGGGGATTTACAGATTTTGTGGAAGCTTTTCCTGTAAATTATGATTATGAAGCACTTACAAATATCACAAAACAATTGGTACGTAATCTTAACAAGGTAATTGATAAAAGTACATATCCAATTGAAAGTGCAAGACGTTCTAATATTAGACATCGACCAATTGGAATTGGAGTACAAGGTTTAGCAGATGTGTTTATGAAAATGAGAATCGGTTTTGATAGCCAAAAAGCAAAATTTATTAATGAGAAAATCTTTGAAACTATTTATTTTGCGGCTGTTCAAGAATCTATGACTATGGCAATGAAAAAGGCTGAAAAGAAAAAAGTTACAACTGCTTCACCAAAATATCCCGGGGCATATTCAACGTTCGAAGGTTCTCCAATGGAACAAGGACAATTTCAGTTTGATTTATGGGATAAAAAACCGTCAAAATTAGAACCGTGTTATGATTGGGAATCACTTAGAAAAGATGTTATGAAATACGGTATTATGAATTCACTTCTTGTAGCACCTATGCCTACAGCTTCTACAGCTCAGATCCTGGGTAATAATGAATGTTTTGAACCAATTACATCAAACATTTATGTAAGAAGAACTCTTGCCGGAGAATTTGTATTAATGAATAAATATTTACAAGAAGACCTGGAATCTCTTAATATTTGGAATGGTGAACTAAAAAACTCTATTCTTTCAAATGATGGTAGTATTCAACATTTGAATATTCCAAATATTATTAAAGATACATACAAAACTGTATGGGAAATTTCACAAAGAGTCCTAATTGACCTTGCTGCCGATAGAGGAAAATATATTTGTCAATCACAAAGTCTGAATCTATTTGTTAGGGAAGCTAAATTTGATGTAATTACATCAATGCTTTTCCATGCCTGGAAAGTCGGTCTAAAAACTGGTGTATATTATCTAAGAACACGACCGCAATCAAAGGCACAATCATTTACTATTGCCCCAAAAGAAGAGGCTGTTTGTGAATCATGTAGTGGATAAATTACATACATGATAAAGCGGAAACACGCTTAGACCCCCAAATTGAAGGTTCAATATGATAACGGGTTTTAAGTATTGTTTGAATTATGTCAATTTTTTCGTTTGATGTACTTGGAGGAAGTTGTAGATCCAAAGAATATATAATATTTTTTTTAAAATTATCAATTAGATTTGAATTAGAAAATTCAAATGATTTGATTACCTTCAGTTTATCACAATGATTCTTAATAACTGAAATAAGCTCTATCTCATCTATATTTTTATCATTCGGCAAATGTATAGTTATTCCATACATTATATTAAATCATAAATTATTTACGAGGCGTGTGCCGGGTCTCTTGAAACAATGTTTTCTTCTATAAATTCTGAAAATTCACAGGTTGTTTCTAAATTATACATATTAATTTTTGAACGCATATTGATTATGTTTGGCTCTACTAATTGTATGTATTCTTTACTATTCTTATATTCGACACAATTATTAATATAATCACTTAAAACACTTTCGAAATAATTGCCACGTATTTCTTTTGATTGATATAGTCTTATAAATATTTGTCTTAATTCACTTAGTTCAATTAATGCCTTTAGTCTTCCATTTGATAATGTCTTATACTCTGGAGTAATAATAATAATATGTGATAATATTTTATAAATATTTTCAATTGGCGGAAAAGGCATCCCTTTCAAAGATTTTCCTAAAGTTTTGATTTTATCATTGAGTATTTTTGAAATTGACTCACTAAAAAATACACTATTAAGAAATTTTTCAGAGGGATTATAAATACGATTATTTTGTTTTAAATATAATTCAATATCACGACGCGCGACTTGATGACCTTGTCCGTCGATGGTCTTGTTGTTTTTATCTGAATAGGATTTAGATAATACAATTGTAGCAACTGCGTGAATGATTTCTATTGAATTTAACATCTCATCTGAAATTGCACGAACACTGATAGAAACCTCTATAAGTTCACTGTAAAATTGTAAAAGGGCTCTTTCATTGGAACGAAATATATTATCTACGTCTGTATAAGAAAACTTATTTATAAGAGCTGAAGGAATTATATTCTTATTGGAATTAGCAGTCACACTTTTTAAAAATTCGCCATATTTTTCAGAATCAAGTAAAGTCCTTTTATACTCGCATATTACAAATAATTTATCTATATTATCAACGATATCATCTATAAATTTTGATAAGTAAATTGAGGGTATTTTTCCATAATGTACTATAGCACTATATTGATAAGATTGTTCACAACCAGTTTGGCTGTATATACAAAACACCTTTTTAAAATTTAAAAATAATTCCTTTGTAGGTAAATCAGAATTTGTTAAATATGACATCTCTTTTAGAATGTCATGAAAATAATAAGGATTATTATTCTCAAGATTCATTTCATTCCATATAGATAATCTGTAAACAAACCGATTTAATCTATATATACGTTGATTATGAGGAATATTTACGAGTATCACTTTTAACCATTCATCAACCATGTTCATAAAAACAAGGACTACATCCTTGCTATTAATGTTCTTAAAGTCAAGTTGTTCCTTCAAAACCATCGGCTCGTATGTGTTATTCATGTTATAATTTATCATTTTATTTAAATACAAGAAATATATTACAGTATAAGTAATAGAAATGTCAAAACTATGGCGGTATAGTTGGAAAGGATATAATACTCCAGTTTCTGAATTAGAAAGCTTTGAAAATTCTTCAGATAGTAATTTTGTTAATTTTTTAGAATTAAAACAACGGGCTTTTAATGTTATTGCAAATAATAATTATATACATAAAGATTTTAAGCATGATGATGAGATAAACGTTGTTAATGAAAGTCATATTGATTTTACTAACGATATTGGACAGAAACAACTTGATGTTACAATTAAAGCGGGAGATGAAGAATCTTTAGATGTATCACAAAAAGCATATCAAGAAGTTGATAGTTACTGTATTATAGATAAATGTTCAAATATTTCATCAATTTCTAAATTTGAAAAAAATGTTTCAAAAATATGGCATAAATCACTTATTTTTTCATATTATTGTTATACAACAGAAAGACAATGGGATAAAGTTGATAATATACAAGATCCGTTTTTTATTGCTCTTAATATTCTCAGACAAATACAAGTTGAAGAAAATCCTTTAAAACTAGTACATTACGCAACAATTCCTGATGAATTGGATGAATTGGATGAAATAGATGAAAGGGACCAATTATTCAAAATCTTTCCGTTACCTGAAGAATTCCCAAGACTGGAATCAATGCCAATTGAACAAACATTTAATACATGTAAAGATACACTCGATGTTTGGTTAAGTCAAAGATTAGAAAATATTGCAGATAAACTAAAATGGTCAGATGATTTATGGAGAAAAATATATGATGAAATGATAACTTTAATTAACTTTTCTCTGTTTGTTGCCTCTCCCATATTGTATCAAATGTATGGTAATGATATTATCGTTGGAACTATGAATCACAAACTTGTTAAATTATCTGTTTTATTAAATGTACAGAAGCATATAAAAGTTAAAGCTTCCAGCGCTATTCAAAAAATCTGGGATTCACATTCTTCATATGAACAAGCCTATTATTATTTCGTTGATGAAGGTTCTAACATTAAAAGAAGACTAAGTCTTTTACTACCTCCAAATATATACTATGCGAATGACGAGGTATTCAATGTTCAAAAATTATTCGAAAATCCTGAAGAAAGACAGAGATTAATATCTAAGTTTATATATCAAAGAGCATATGATTCTATTGATACTATTGAAAAAGAAGCATTAGCCTATATTCAAAATATTAACAGTATAAATTATAGCATAGAATGTAAAAAAACCGCTTTAGAATTTATAGATAATCAAGTCGAAAATATTAAAAATATAAGACAATTTTTAGAATTAGATGACCGAAATTCAGAATACAGTTGTCTCAACAATATAATAGACCCACTTGAGTTAATTTTATTAGTTGAATTCAGTGAATTTGAAAATAATGTTAATAAAACACTCGGACCTTGTTGTGGTTTTGATGATCCTAAAATGTTTTACATGAATCTTGACAATATTAAACTTCGATTTAGACATATACTTGAACGTTGTTCACATAGAGAAGCCGAACTATACGCTTTAGCAAAGGAAATTAGAAAATCACCTAAACAAAATATAAAACCAGTTATATCATTAATTACAAATAACCAGCAATCAACATCAGAAGGAACTATAACTCGTTTTGCTTATGATTTATTAAATTTATATAGAGGAACCGCCCGTATTCGATTTATAAGAGGTAATATAATTATAGGTGAATCTTACAAACATGATTATAATACTCCAGATTTTGAAGATACAAATGGAAATAAAGTCGCCCATCAATTTATTGATAAATTAAAGAATATATCACAATTTATTACCTTTATTCAACTATCTAAATTATATCATTTAAATCATTATCAAGAAGTCATGCATTTTATTAAGAATAAAAAAATATTAGTAACTAACAAGGCAATTTATGATGTAGAACCCGTCGATACACAAATTTTTAAAGATATTAACAAAATTGTTAATCCAGTCAAAGGTACTCAAATAAAAATTTCTAATCTAATTCAAACGATTAAGATTTCTTTGGAACTTGCTATTATGGACAAAACATATGGATTAATGAGATTACATTGGTTTTCATCACAAATAAATAAATTTTTATTGTCTTTAGATGAAATTATCGAATAAACACATTTCTGATATTTTCTGTTTCATTTATCATTTTTGATACTATCCAATTTTTACCAATTTCATCTTGAGGCATTATTTTAACAGAAACATTTCCGGAAATACAAACTGGAGCCCATTCTTTTCTCTCAAATCTGTTAACATATTTATCCTCTATCCGAAATTCTGGATTAATTTCATTAACATCAACTATTTCATAGTCTTTATTTTTTGATGGACGACGAGAAGTCATCATCAAAACCCCCTTTTTATTAATATATTTGTAAACAGTCTTTTTTAGAATATTTCCATAATCGTCTGTCAAATATTTCCCCTTCCAATGATTAGTATGATTATTATATACAACACTCGGTTCTTTCAATACAACACCAATTGGTTCAACAATTTCACCATCTTGAATCTGTTCTATTAAATTAATTTTATTACTATTGTTATTCAAATAAACAATTCTACCGAAGAATTCTTCATCAGGCCCAGGCTCAACTTCCCATTCAAACATATGACCTACTTTTTCACCATTGAAAGTTATTCCATCTAACTCAATTTTTTTACTTGCTATTCTGAACCTATTTTCACAATTAAATTCAATATTTGGAATCGATTTATTGTCCGAATTAATTGACTTTGGAGTTAAAAATTTTAATCCATCTTCATCCATTTTGAAAAAAGAATCACCATCATTACCTCTACAACCATCCGCACCAGGAAAACCACGAGGACCTTCTGGACCCTTTTCACCTTGAATACCTTGTACACCCTGAGGACCCTCATCCCCCGGTGGACCTTGCTCTCCCTGAACTCCCTTTTCACCTTGTACACCTTGCCTACCAGGAGTTCCTTGTCTACCTTGTGGTCCTTGAGGTCCTTGTAAACCTTGTACTCCAGAACTATTCTGATGATTAGTTGAACCTTCGTTTTCTTTACCCATATTTTTACTGGCTTTAAACACAATAGACATTAATCTACAAACACTCGCAATCGTCTTTTGTACATCGTTCATATCATTATTTGGAGGCTGTTCACCAGAAAATAGTGATGCTAACTCGGCTGGGTCATTTACTCCCATTATTTTTCCTATACCCGCTACAAAATTATCTACATTTACATCCATTCTTTTTTTCTATTTTTGAGTACTTATATTGTTTTATTCGCAAAGAATTTAAGCCTTGCTGTTCGTAATTCTTCTACTGTCATTTGAATATCCTCTTCGACGCCGGGACCGGCGGCTTCAGCTTCAAATTCTTCTTCAATTTCTTCTTCAATTTCTTTTTTAGGTAGTAAATTCAATAATTCGGACTTTTCAATTACATTTTTATAGTCTATGTTATTGTAATCCAAATATGTTTTTAAATTAGATATAGAAATTTCCTCCTCTTGTCCAGCTTCAATTAAATTGTTTACTTGTTTTACTTTGTCTAATATTAGACCTTCTTCATATTCTCTATCTTGTTCATTCATAATCTCATTATTTTCAGCTAAAGATATTGGATCAACATGTGGAACTGTCTCCATCATATTCTGAGAATTAGTAGAATTGGATTGAGTTAATGAATCATAATTATTAATAGATTCATTAATTCGTTTTAGTAACTCTTTTTTTGTTCCTTCATCGCAGATTCCCATACCAGCACATATTTGTTTAAGTTCTGCAACTTTTAGTTTTGTTGAAATAATCATTCGAGGAGTATTCATTGTTTTATTATTAATAATAAAATCAATTCATTTTTATGCTTTAATATGAAATGTGTGGCTAAAATAAAGATAAATCAAAACCACCACCAGCGGTAAAGACATAAGTACCATAAGAGTGAGGACCATTTCCAGAATCATAAATACTTATTAACTCATCACGAGTTGTTGGAACATTTCCAGATCCG